>ERZ778497.592-NODE-592-length-29343-cov-8.806849_pt1 | contig 29343 bp, 29 predicted proteins | sample MGYA00509938_ERZ778497 | MGnify/ENA primary metagenome ERZ778497 (study PRJEB29527, sample SAMN07138969) | mouse gut metagenome | material: feces | host: mouse | place: China:Nanjing | collected 2016-01-25 ... | reverse complement strand
CTGATATTTGTTCGTCCCACGGTTGAAACCGTGGGCTTTAGAAGGTTTTGTAAAGGCAATGCCGATGTTTCCATACGGCTTGAGCGCGAGCGCTTTCTCGACAAGCTGCGCGGGCGTGACAGTTTCGCATCGATCATCCAGATCGTTCTGGGCGATCGAATGGTTCTGACAGAACGGACATCGCAGATTGCATCCATAGCTGCCGACCGAAAGGATCATGCTGCCCGGATGATACATGGCGAGCGGCTTCTTTTCGATCGGATCCAGCGCCGCAGAAGTGATCTTGCCGTAATTGCGGTCCATGATCACATTCCCGCTATTTTTCCGTGCCATGCACAATCCGGTCTGTCCTTCTTTCAGTTCGCACTGTCGGAAGCATGTTTCGCATTTCATGTGTGGCGCACCACCTCGAACCGTTCAAGCTGGCAATCCGGTTCATCAGCAGCCAGCCCTGCCTTTTCCTTGGCGATCGATACTTGCTTTTCGATCGTATCGACACCTTCCAGATAAGGCAGAAGCAGGCCGCACCGGTTTCCTTTGGTCACGATCACGCCGTACTTTTTCGGGTCCAGACTGCTTTCGTCCGGGATCGGCTGGGCTGGCTGCAGCACATCGACATGGATCTCGAGCGCTTCAAGCTCCCATGGCTGAATGGCAGGAAAGCGCGGATCGCGTGTTGAAGCGGAGATCGCATTTTCAATGATCTCATTGGCAATGCATTCCTGTACGGGTGCGGTGGTTCCGATGCAGCCGCGCAGCCTTCCGTTTTCATGGATCGATACGAACACGCCAGCCTTTCCAGTCAGCATTTCTTCAGGCAGACTGGTACCCGGAAGAACAAGCTCATGTCCTTTGATATAGTGGCTGATCGTTGTCCGGGCCAGCGAAACATACGGATCTTCGTTCGCGATCCTTTCATTATAGGTTTCCAGGGCCTGCGCATTGGCCGTGATCAGAAAATGACGGTCCGGGTCAGGGCCTGACGGTTCATAGGAAACGACGCCGTATCCCACACCGAAAGCTGCACTATGTTCGGGTGCAGACGCTTTGACAGCCAACCCGTCGAGACTTCCGGCCAGGACGCAGAACGATTTCTGTCCGCAGACCATGGCGTCTTCACTGTCGTGTTCCGGAATGTCCATCAGGGCAAGAAAATCTCCTGCAGCGAGGATATTCATGATGTTTTCATCATACTTCGGGCCGCATTCCTTATATCCGTAGGAGCTGTCCGGCTTCTGGCAGTGGCTCAGGTCGCCGCTGCCCACGATCGCGATCCTGCGGCCAAGCGCACGTGCCTGCCGGGCAATGATCTGCCCAAGAGCGTAATGGATGCGGGCATTTGGTCCGCCGATCCCGATCCGGATAAATTTCACGTGTTCGGGCAGCTCTTTCAAAAAATAAAGCGGGACCATGGTGCCGTGATCGAGCAGGCCGTCCTGTTTTCCGAGCGTGCCGGCAGGAATTCCCTGTTCCTGGCATGCTGCATCGATCTTTTCGATCAGCTCCTGATCATAGCGGATATGAAAGGACTCCTCGCGATCCCGGAACTGGCCAAGATCTCCGTACGCTTCTTTTCCGGATGAAATCTGAATGTAATCAAAATAAGAGGGTGCATGCGGGGAAATGATCACGACCGTATCCGGTCGGGAATCGATCAGCCTCTTCGCGGCGTCCTTATAAGCATCCGTTATATTTTGTATTTTCCTTTCTTCTCCCTTTCCGATATTGGGCACGATGATCGGCGGATGCGGCACGATCATGGCATTTGTGATCAGATTCATAATAACGCCTCCTTTTTTTCATTATAACATCTGACTTACATCCGCATTCATCATCTGAAATCCTACATTTGGCCAAATGAAAATCCTACATTTAGCCAAATGAAAATCCTACATTTGGCCGAATGAGAATCCTACATTTGACCGAATGAAAATCCTACATTTGACCGAATGAAAATCCTACATTTGACCGAATGAAAATCCTACATTTGACCGAATTCTGTTGAATTCGGCCATTTTATAATGATAAAATGAGGGTGGGAGGTGGTATCCATGGATTTTTACAAGCCACGAATCTTAGATCATCTGCTCAAGAGAAAACTATCAGGAAAGGGAGCCGTACTGATCGAGGGGCCGAAATGGTGTGGAAAAACTACAACAGCTGAACAAACCGCAAACAGTATTTTGTATATGGCCAATCCGACGCACCTTGATGAATACTTGAATCTTGCCGATATCGATCCTTCTCTTCTTTTAGAAGGAACAACGCCCCGGCTTATTGATGAATGGCAGATCGCCCCTCAGCTATGGGATGCGATTCGATTTGAAATAGATCACCGAAATCAGGAAGGACAGTTCATCTTAACCGGATCAGCCGTTCCTGCTGACAGCAATAAAATTCAGCATACCGGAACAGGCCGGTTCGCATGGCTGACCATGTATCCGATGAGCTTATTCGAATCAGGAGAATCAAACGGAAAAATCACATTGACCGCCCTGTTTCAGCAGCCCGAAAAAATCGCTGCAGCAAATCCGCTAACCATTCATGATATTGCGTTTTTAGTATGCCGCGGCGGATGGCCAAGAGCCACTTTTATGGATCGCGAAATTGCTCTGGACCAGGCATATGATATTTATGAAGCCATCATACATTCCGATATTTCCAGAGTTGACGGGATCCAGCGAAATCAGGAACGCACAAAAAAACTGATGCGCTCCTATGCGAGGCACAGCGGACAATCTGTTCCTTTGGAAACGCTGCGTAAGGATATCCTCAATAATGATATGGATCGGCTTGACAGTGCTACGATCAGCTCCTATATCAATGCACTGAAAAAGATCTTCGTGATCGAAGACGTCGAATCGTGGAATCCCAATCTTCGTTCCAAAGCCGCGATCCGATCCTCAGATACCCGCTATTTTGTCGATCCTTCTCTGGCAGCAGCCAGTTTAGGAATCGGTCCGACCGATCTGCTCAACGATCCGAAAACTTTTGGTTTCCTGTTCGAAACTTTATGTATACGCGATCTGCGAGTGTACGCTTCAGCGCTGAACGGCAAAATTTATCATTACCGGGACAGTTACGGTCTTGAATGCGACGCCGTCCTTCACCGAAGAGACGGGAGCTACGGATTGATCGAAATCAAGCTTGGCGGCGAACGCCTCATAGAAGAAGGAGCCAAAACGCTCAAAAAACTATCGAATACCATCGATACGACAAAAATGAACGAACCTGCCTTTTTAATGGTCCTGACCGGAACAGGCTCTTATGCATACCGAAGAAAAGACGGCGTTTATGTGGTTCCTGTCGGCTGTCTCTCCTTTTAAAAAGCCGGAACAGAAGCATCACTGCATCTGTTCCGGCTTTTCTTTTTCTTTATTTCATAGTTCGAGTTTTACGATTTCGTTCACGCAAGGACTTCCTGCAGCAAAAAGCAGGTACTCATTTGAGTAATCCTGCCTTTAGAGTGAGAGCCATCGTATTTTTGAACATGGGTTTCTTTTCAGAGAGTGCTGATTCTTTCTATTCCGGATCAGGAAACTGTCCAAGGAACTGGAACGAGTGGTGTGTATGCACCTGACCAGATACCAAACATAGCCCCGACAATACCGATCACAAGGATCAGGCCGATACACTTAACTGGTGTCCATCCTTTCTTTTTGATCAGATAGAACATAAGAAGAGTTAACAGCAGCGGAATCATGCACGGAAGGACCTGATTAAGATAGTTCTGTAGTACAATTGGCGAATCTCCGTTAGCCACTGTAATTCCTAACTGGGTTCCCCCGCCATAGTTAGCTACAAGGGCTCCTACGACAAATACACCAAGCACCGCTGCCGCATGAGTAAATTCCTGCGCATATTCGGTCATCATAGCTACAGCCTTCATACCAAGATTATAGGAAAGATACATCAAACCGTAACGAAGTCCCATCTCAGCAGCAAATAGGATCAGAAAATACAGGATCGGCCCAACGACCGAGCCGTTGATTGCCATATTGGCAGTCAGACCTGCCGTGATCGGCACAAGCGTATACCAGAACAGGGCGTCACCAATTCCGCCAAGCGGAGCGGCAACCGAAATACGTACGGAACGAATTGTCTGTACATCCGTTTTCATCTGTTCCATGGACAGCACGATTCCCATAACAAACGTAACCGCAAACGGGTGGGTATTGATAAAGTCCATGTTACTAATCATGGATGTAGAAAGATCCTGTTTATTCGTATGGACTTCTTCCAGACCCGGAAGCATAGCCCAGAGCCATCCACCGGACTGCATCCTTTCATAGTTGAAAGATGCCTGAAGCATTGTCGAACGCCAGATCATCCTTGTCAGAGTTTTTTTGGAAACCCGTGAAGCCGGGGTCGTATCAATATATCTTAATTCCTGATTATTAGATTCCATCCGAGAATCCTCCTTCCTCTACTTTCTTCTTCAAACCATTCAGTCTGAAATCGTTGAATGCGACCGCAAAACCGATGAATGCAGCCAGCAACAGTGTAGAAGGCGAAAGTGCTTCGATATTACCGATCACAAGCGCACATACAAAACCAGCCAGCAGGTATCCCCACATATCGTTGGCAAGCATGATCTTGAGCAGGATCGCAAAACCGACAAACCGCATCATTCCGCCGGCAGCCGATAATCCGCCCATGAACCAGGAAGCTTTTTCAGCCAGCAATTCAAGAGCCGGGCTCATAGCCACACCACCAACATAAGCAATCACAGCAATAACCGCAAATAATGAACCGAGGATCAGGCAGGAAATTACATTCACTTTCGTGATACCTGCCGGATTTCCTTCGTGAGCCGCTTTATCGGCTTCTGCCATCAGACCTGACATGACAGTAAATGTCAGTGTAACAACATATTGCCCGAATGTGGCGAAGATCATGCTCGCACCAAGCGCTGCGTTGATATCCATTTTCGCTTTAACCGCAAAAATCATCGCAACAACTGCACCCAGCACTGCATTAGGAGGCTGTGCTCCGCCAACCGGCATATTTCCGATCATCATCAACTCATATGTACCACCCACAACAAGTCCGGTATACATGTCTCCTAGAATGAGACCAATGATAGGACATGCGATAATTGGACGGTAAGCAATTTCAGTTAATGAGAATTGATCGATTGCAAAAATAAACGTTACTATCGCTAGTAGGATAATCTCCAAAATATTCATATTTACTATTCTCCAATTCTTAAATTCACTTAAACTTATTTATTAAACAACTTACTTGTATCTTCGGCAGCAAGATCAGGTACCCGCCGGATTTCAAGCTCCACTCCGAGATCCTGAAGTTTTTTGAAAGTTTCCACATCATCGTCATTGACAGCAACACTTGTAGCAACCTGACGCTTTCCTTCCGACATGTGCATATTTCCGATATTTACTTTTTTGATCGGCACTCCACCTTCAACAAGTCTCAGAACATCCTGAGGTGTTTCGCAAATAATGGCAATCATCTGTTTCGGGCTCGCCTTCCCGATGATCTTGATCGTTTTGTCAATCGAGAAAAAGCGAGTTTGCGCATAACCAGGAGCAGCCATGTTCATCAGCCCCTGACGCAGCTTATCTGTCGATACGGCATCATTCGCAACCAGCAAAAGATTAGCTCCAACAGATCCGCACCACTGGGTAGCGACCTGTCCATGAATCAGACGATTGTCAATTCTAGTTAAAACAATGTTTGGCATAAATATAAATCACTCTCTTTCTAAAGGAATATCGAAACATAATTTCCTATGCCTTCCTTCCCTTTCAATTATATTCATTCCCCTTTCTTTGACTTTACATTTTTTATTATCTGATTTATCACAATTAAGCCAGCTTCCCTCGAAAAAGCTCGAAACTTGCGATTTTTTTGTCATTTTTGTCTTGCCGCCTTATACTTGCGGACAAAAAAAAGCCATGACAAGTAAATATTTCAAAAATTTGAAGCCCATTCCATTCGGACATGTTCCATTTTGATTTGTTATAGAGGCAGAATTACATAATTTTTTAAAAGCGATCGGGAAAAAAAAGACCGGATTGGCATTTTTGACATTCAAAAAGCCTGTTTTACAATTCTCATCGTTTATTCTTGCATTTTTTATTTTCCGGTTTATCATTATTAAAAGCGATAAAGAAAGCGCTTTTATAAATTGAAACTTCTTTCAAAGCAGTAAAAACTATAAGGGAAAACAACTATGTTCAGCAAAACATCAAGCATTGAATTTTTAAAATACGGAGAAGTCTTCTCCAGTTCTACTTCTCAGGAACCTCATAAAGATCACAATCATATCATCACCATCGAAAACGAAAAGCTCACTTATTTTTTTCAGGCAGATACTGACATTTTCATCCGAAGTTCCGAAGGAATTACCGCCCTTGTCGTTACTGAAGACCTGAGTACCAGCCAGTTTGACGAATTTGTCGTACACCGCGTCGTAAAAATCAATAGCGGAGTGCTGTTCAACTTTATTTCGCTAAGCACCACGTCGAAAATCGAACTCGCCTTTCCTGCCGATACCACCATCCGCACCATATTTTACAGAGGAGAATATAAGCATCAAAAGATTTATCCGATCATACGTGTCAAAGAATTGATCGCCTATTTCTATAATGTCCGGGGCCCACATTACTTTTTTCCCGGCGAATCCGACAGCAACTGGGAATTCACCTTTGTAGACAACGGCGAACTTTTATCCACCGTCGAAGACCAAACGTATAAAATCAGCAGCAATCAGATGATGATCTACGCGCCCAATCAGTTCCATGACCAGAAGACTCTCGAAAAAGCCACCTCTTATTTGACCGTCATTGTCGATCTGGACATTGGCGAAGAAAATAAAGAGATCATTTCCAATAAGGTTTTCGATCTGGATCGCGACTCCCGTCAGGTGCTCGACACATTTATCCGCACCGACGATTCGATTTCCCCGATCGAATATAATAAAATGATCCTTACGATCGAAAAGATCGTAGTCAACCTGCTGAGTCAGCAGACCAAACCAGCCCAGAAAATGGCTAACACCCCTATGCAGCAGAAATTCGAAGACGAACTGCTCAACGAGATCATCCTCTACATTAACGAAAACATTTACTCTCCGCTTTATGTAGAAGATTTATGCGAACGCTTTGCTATCAGCCGCAGTTCTCTGCAGTCTCTTTTCCGAAACTATGTGTACACGGCACCAAAAGAATATATCAGCAACCTCAAGCTGGAAAAAAGCAAAGTTCTGATTAAAGAAAGTAAATATACGATTTCAGAAATCGCTTATATTTTAGGTTTTTCATCCATTCACTACTTCTCGCGCCGATTCAAGCAGAAATTTGGAATGAGCCCAACCGATTACGCTACAAAATTCGTCGATTAAAAAAGGCTGTCCATTCCGATCGAACATCAATCCGGTATGGACAGCTAGATTATTATCTCTAATTAAAACAATTCATTCTGCCGTGTCGCGTAAAGATACTCGTCGATCGTATCTCCAATATGATCAATGATCAACGCTTCCGGATCGTTTTGCAGCAGACCTTCCCTTACTCTGGTGTACTGGCGCGGCATGAACTGGCTCAGCAGATTCAAAGGAACACCATCCTTCAGATTGGCAATCATCGTATTGCGCGCATCCGCAACCTTTTTTTCCGGCATGTAGTAACGGCAGCGATCCGAAAAAGAGTATTTCCGTTTGAAAGCGATTTCTTCCTTTGTTCCTTGATAGTGCTTCTTCCAGTATTGCGGATCTGCCACCATCGCCTCGTCAAGCACTTCCATAAAATGACTGTTCCGGTCTTTCAACAATTCTTTTTCTGCATAGGCAAGCGCAAACAAAGCCTCCCGCATCGCAAATGTAAGGCCAGGACCAACTTTTAGGATCGCCACACCGTCTTCCACAAGTTCTCTAAGTTTGATCTTTGTCTGATAGTCTGTTGAATGTCCTTCGAAAACGATATTGTCGTATTCCCTGATCGCTTCACATAACGTAGCCGCTTTGGAACGATCATACTCGGTACATCCGGCATCCTTTTCTTCGACACCCGGCTGGACGACGATTCCAATAACATTGTTCCATGCATGATCAAGCCCTCTGGCACTAAATGCTTCTTCGAAAGCGCGCAAAGTTGCTTTGAAATCCTCGGGCCTCGTAACCTGCACTTGATCGGTCTGGGCGCCACCCTGCTGTCCGCCAGGGATTGGCACTTCGCTTCCTACGATATAAACCGGCTCGACCGCATCCGGACAGCTTTTTTTCAATTCTAGAAAAGTCTCTTCAGCCACTTTTGCCAGCTGAGCACCTCGTCTTGCGATTGTCGAATCCGACAAGCGGGCTTCCCGATCATCATCAGCCACTTTCATGCTCGTATCAATATGGATTTTTGTAAATCCTGCAGCCACATACTGACGAATCAGCTCCTCTGCCTCTTTCATCGCCTCCTCTTCAGGCATGGACGCAAAGGTCAACGGGCCAAGATGATCTCCGCCAAGAAACAGACGCGATTTATCAAAATGGATCTCATCAGCAAGCTTTTCGACAAATATTCGGAAATCTGCCGGCTTCATTCCAGTATACCCGCCATATTGATCACACTGATTGGCCGTACTTTCAATCAGGACACAGGAATTGTCTTTCCTTCCTTTCAGAAGAGCGGCTTTGATCACGTATTCATTCGCACTGCAGCAGGAATAAATTCCTGTTGCCTTTCCTGCTTTCTGCGCAGCAACAATTTTCTTCAATGCATTTTCCATGAGTTTATTTACCTCCTCAGCTCACACGCCCGATTATATGTTCGCTAAGGTAAAAACTGGTAACATGTTGTTATATAGTGCAAACAAAACACTAAAATCGACCCATATATTTCATTTAAATTTGCATTTTTAGTCAAATCAATGAATATAAAACAAGCATCCTGTTTCTAACCAATCTTTTTGATATAGTCCGATACGCTTTCGCAAAGATAACACGCATGACAACGCAGCTGTGACTTCGCGCTTGCCATACAGCCACCATGTCCGGCAAATTCCATCAACGGAATATCATTTTCACCATCTCCGATCGAATAAATATTGTTTTCTTCGACAGACAGAAGATTGCTCAGAAACAAAAGCCCGCGCGCTTTGGAAATGCCTTTCGGAACGATATCGGTCACATACTTATTCGCATACGCACAAATCTGACAGCCATACTGTTCGTTCAAATATTGTGCAGCCTCAGAAGCTTTTCGGACAGAATCGAAAGACAAAACGATCTGGGCGTATTTGTTCATTTCGAATACCTGCTTTTCATCAAGATCGGGCATAAGATCGGGATACCGGTATTCTTTCAGGCCAGAATCGATCACGATCCGATGACGGTACCATCCGTCGTTGACTACATAGGATACTACACCTTTCATTTGGGAGGCAAGGGTCATGATCTGATGCGAAACATCGACAGGCAGACAGGATGAAAACAGCACGTTTCCTTCCTTGTCAAAAACCATACCGCCGTTATTTGTGATGTAGAAATCAACGGGCAAGTTGTATTTTCCGGCTTCTTCAAGAATAGATTCCATGGAACGTCCTGTATCAATCACGAACAGATTTCCTTCCGCTTTCCACTTTTTGATTGCTTCGATATCTTCTGCAGTTATATGTTCTTTATATTTGAGCGTACCATCGTAATCGCTTGCCAAAATTTTCATGAGAATTTTTCCTTTTCCAGCTTCCGGGCTGTTTTTTCATCAATACTTGCAAAATGTTTTCTGCTCAGCTCTTCAAATTTTTTTGCATTGACAAGATCCTTTTTATTTTTGTAGATCACAGAAATCAAATATTCATTGATTCCCTTTTCGTCTTCTTCAAATCCTTCAAGCTCCTGCAGAAGATCTCCAAGATCCTTATCGTTTTTCAATATAAAAATGTTGTAAACACGATTAGCCTCTAATTTGATCCGGTCATTCGGCAGTTCGTTGATTTTTTTCAAATACCGGCCACTGTTTTTCTCATCGTTGATCCCGACAAAAAAATTAAAAGCTTTCATATAATAGTTTTCTTTCTGGGAAAGGACCAGAGGAAGCGAGCAAAGCTCATCGAGCAGCCGGATCGCCTCTTTTTTCTTTTTCTGAACAAGTGCTGCATTGAGCTTCAGATCAAGAATACTCGTTTTCGGAAACAGGAACTGTGTCCACTTCCGATTGATTTTTTCGTCAAAATCCGCGTACTCTCCGTTCTCAAGGTTGCTGACCATTTTCCTGTACAAAGTTGTTTTCAAAGTGTTGATTATCGTAAACATAATCAGTGCTGCGACAACCGCAACGGCAATTGTTTTTGTCATAATATTTGTCTCTCTTTCAATTGACTATTATACAGAATGGCAAAAACAACACGAAAAAAAATGCTAATTTGTATAAAAAACTTGCCCATAACTGCAATGACCCGGACAAACAAATCATCCTAAAATAAAGACATGACGGAGGGAAATAAAATGATCATTCAAAGCAGACGTGTCTGGATTGCCGGGCAATTCATCGAGGCACAAATAGAATTTGAAAACAGAAAAATCACCAATATTTATCCTTATGACGAAAAGAAGGCGCAAATAGATTACGGCAGCAACCGTATCGTTCCCGGATTTATCGATATCCACACCCATGGTTACGACCGCTGGGATACCAACGACGGCACTCCTGACGGACTTCGTCACTGGATGAAAGAAATTCCGTACGAAGGGGTCACAGGAATCTGTCCGACAACGATTACGCAAAGCCACGAAGTCCTTTCGAACGCTTTAAAAAACGTGGCAGCCGTCGTGGAGGAAGGTTATGAAGGTGCGGAAATTCTCGGCATTCATTTTGAAGGACCGTATCTTGACCAGAAATACAAAGGAGCGCAGCCTGAACAATACTGTATCGCACCGAATGTCGAGGAATTCAAACAGTATCAAGAAGACGCGAACGGGCTCATCAAAGTCATTACTATGGCATGCGAACACGACAAAAACTTTGCTTTGGCACAATACTGCGCTTCACATGGGATCCTTGTCAGTCAGGGACATTCTTCTGCAACCTATGAACAGGCTGTCATGGCTGTCGCTCACGGAGCACGGTCCATGACCCATGTATTTAACGGAATGACTCCGTTCCATCACCGCAATCCAGGCCTGACCGGAGCAGCGATGCGCATACGGGATATATATGGCGAAGTAATCTGCGACGGCAATCACTCCAACATCAATGCTCTGAACACTTTCTTTATGACAAAAGGAAGAGATCATGTGCTACTCGTTTCCGACTCCTTAATGGCAAAAGGATGTCCTGTCGGCTCAAAATTTCTGTTTGGAGGCAACGAGATTGAAGTTTATCCTGATGGCAGCGCCCATCTGACTTCCACAAAAGGTCTGGCGGGCAGTACGTTGCGCATCAACAAAGGGCTTCAGCTCCTGGTCGAGCAGGCTGGTGTTCCTTTTGACTATGCATTGAATGCCTGCACCTTAAATCCTGCAAGAGCTCTTCGCATAGATGATCGGAAAGGAAAAATATGCACAGGCTATGATGCCGATCTTGTGGTGCTGGACAACAACTACGATGTCATACAAACTTATGCGCGAGGTGCTGCCTGTAAATAAGCAGATTTCTGCAGAATGAAAAAAGATTCTGCAGTTTTTTATTTGCCGGCCGCTCAATAGAATAGAGGAGAAACAGAATATTTCCGCCCCTCTCGTCGCACCGCACGTACGCTTAACGTATACGGCGCACTGTCTGTATTCGATTAACCCTGTGTTTTTGATAGATAGTATTCCAGAGGATCGTTCCACTGCTTGAAGTGACATCCTCCCCCACCTATAGAGGTGGGAGTCTTCTTGCTCAAGAATGATAAATAACCCTGATCTTGTGCCTGAGCCATTCCCCAAACTTTTTCAGAAATCCTCTCATCGATCCCATCCCGAAATAGTTGATCCATCCTCTTACGATCTGATTGATCCTTGTGATTGTCCATCCGATTTCTCTTGATACGGCCCTCATGCGCAGTGTCACTTCCCTGATCTTTTGATACAGGCTCTGCTTTCGTTCCTGGCTTGGCTTGCATTTCCAGCCATCCCGTTATCGATTTCATCACCCGGTTGGCAGCCATCTCGCTCTTCACGAAGATATCGCAGTCGTCCGCATAACGCACGGCACACAGTCCTCTGTTTTCCAGTTCTTTATCCATCTTATCCAGATAGATATTGGAAAGAATCGGCGACAGCGGTCCTCCCTGCGGAGTCCCGGCCTCGCTTTTCTGGATGACCCCGTCTTCCATGATGCCGGCCTTCAGGAACCTGCGTATCAGGTGCAGGATCTCCTTTTCATTGACCTTCTCACGTATGCACGAGATCAGCCTGTCGTGGTTGACCGTATCGAAATACTTTTCGATGTCCAGGTCGATCACCCATTCATATCCTTCGTTCAGGTGCATCAGCACTTCTTCCATCGCGTCATGCGCGCTCCGGTCTGGCCGGAACCCATAGCTGTGCTCGCTGAACGCTGGGTCATAGATCGTTTCGAAAACCTGCGCGACAGCCTGCTGGATGACCCTGTCCGCCACAGTCGGTATCCCGAGTCCTCTTATCCGGCCTTCCTTCTTCGGAATATATACGCTTCTGACCGGTCTTGGCTCGTATCTCATTTCGCGTATCGAAGCTTTGATCTCTTCTTTATGTTCCTTGAAATACTCGTCGATCTCTTCCACCGGCATCCGGTCGATACCCGATGCGCCTTTGTTTCTTTTGACCCTTTTCAGGGCCTTTTCCAGATTCCCGTCATCGAGGATCTGTTCCAGAATACTACTGCACATGGCTGTTCCTCCATTCTTTTCACATAGTCAGTGCAGCCGCTCCCGCTCTGCTCTTCTAACACTCGTTACGACTCGCATTTTTTTTGAATCGCCCGGCTTTCGAGCTGTGCACCGCTTATTCCCAGCGGGAAACACTATACATACAATCCGCCCTTCGCTTCCTTTCCGTTACAGAAAGTTCATCGCTACTATGGCTTCAGCTGACTTCTTGCGGTAAACCTTTTTCGACCATATTCTACGTTACCGATCCCTGTTTGAAAGGTTTCGGACTCGATGTCCGCAAGATCTCTCGGGGTAAGACACACATCTTTCATTCCAAGCCTCGTGATTTACCGTTTTGACATTTACGTTCTACTATTGCGACTTCGGTTTGTGTAGCAACCTGATCTGTCATTTGGCCTTATATCACATTTCTGTTCGTAGACTCGCAAACTTTGCTCCCGCACTTCCTTCACCCTCGGCCTCACGGCCTGCGGCTTGTGGTTCGCTACACTTGGCAGTAGACGGCCCGTGGTCCGGACTTTCACCGACTCGATGCGTGTCATGCCCGACACTAAAAAAAGCGCTGTTTTCACAGCACTTTCTGGAAATCTTTATGTCTTGCGAACATCATCATATATTTTATTCCTATATATCCAGCAAATACTGCCAGAATATAACTGAAGACTATGAGCGAACGGTTTCCCGATACGTTGACCGAAACAAAAGTATTGATAACAAGCAGTGCAGCCAACGCGATATAAAGAACGATCCGCAGAAGCATAGCGCCTCTGGACAATTCGACTGCCTGATCGGTTGATTTCAGTTTCGCGCTCTGTTTCAGTCCATTGGAATGAACGAGCTTTTTGAGAAAGGACCGGTACCTGTATTCAAGAAAAATTCCTGTAACTGCACAAATTCCGACCGACAAATAAATATTCAGATCAAACAGGATATAAAGAAAGGTAAAACAGATCAGGTCGAGCGCATAACGCGAACGGAACGTCACAAAAGTATTTTCTTTGTTTGGCGGAATACGATAAGAGACATTCTGTCTCTCGTGATAATAGATAATGTTTCCATGTGTGTCGCGGAAAATGTTCTTTCCGGCAAGCAGAGCATTTCTGGTTGAATTTTTAAAATTTTTCATAGTTGTTTCCTCAATTTTATTATATGCAAATCATTATACATTTATTAGCGTCCAATTTGCACAATTTAACAAGCTCATTGAAAACAATACCCTCATTATTATAATCAAGCTTATGAATCGAGAAAGAAACAGGAGGAATAAATCTATATGCTTTTTGGTCAGCCAGAAGAATTCTGGAAAGAAAAAAACGGTTACTGGACTGCTAAGGAAATCTGCCAGCAACCGGAAACATGGAAAAAAACAGTAAGACAAATCAAAGAGGAAAAGAAAGCACTACAGGCATTCATTGACCGCACAACAAACAACGAGGATTACGATATTGTTTTAACCGGAGCAGGAACGAGCGAGTTTGTCGGAAACTCGATTTTCCCATCTCTTCAGAAAAAACATAACTACAAAATAAAATCCTACGGCACAACAGACATTGTAGCCGATCCTGAAAGCTATCTTTCACAAACCAGGCCTACTCTCCTGATCAGTTTTGGCCGTTCTGGAAATTCACCCGAATCAGTCGGTGCTGTGGAAGTTGCTAATACAGTATGCGATCAGATCGAGCATTTGTTCATTACATGCAATCACAATGGATCCTTATCCCGGTTTGCCGAAGGAAAAGAAAATTGCTACGCTCTCAACCTTACGCCGGAAACTCATGATCAGAGCTTTGCGATGACATCTTCGTACTCGAACATGTACCTGGCTGCCCTGCTTGCCTTGAATCTCGACGAGCTGGATCTATTTGAAAAAGAGATCGATACGATTATCGGAAAGGCCCGGAATTTTCTGAACGACACATGGAAGATGGCAAGATCCATTGTTGATGAGTTTGACTTTTCCCGTATCGTATATCTAGGTTCGAACAATTTAAAAGGTGTTGCGCAGGAATCGGCACTGAAAATATGCGAACTGACCAGAGGATCGGTCGATACGGTATTCGATTCGCCAATGGGTTTCCGGCACGGCCCGAAATCAGTCATCAATCCGGACACATTGTGTGTTGTCTATTTGAGCGATGATCCGTATACTCGTCAGTATGAATATGATCTTATTAAGGAAATGAGTGCCGAACGGAAAGGAAACAAGATTCTTGCCGTCTCTTCAAAAAATGACAGTATCAGGGAATATACCGACTACTTTATTCATTTTGATAACGGAGCGGATCTTCCGAACGTCCTCTGCGGACTGGAATACATTCTAGTCGCTCAGACGATTGCAATTTTCAAATCCCTGGCACTTGGCTTCACTCCGGACAATCCATGTCCGAGCGGAGAAGTAAACCGGGTCGTAAAGGGTGTTATTTTATATCCATATTCAAGAAAGTAGGAGGAAAGTATGGCAACAGGAATTATTGTAACCGGACACGGACGCTTTGCAGAAGGTATTACTTCTGCAGTCGATCTCATTGCCGGCCCGCAGAAAAACTATGTGGCAGTTAACTTTGAGCACGAAGTAGATAAGCTTGAAAAGGATTTGATAAGTGCTCTCGATTCTCTAAAAGAATGCTCGGGAATCCTCATCTTCACGGATCTGCCAGGAGGATCGCCTTATAAAACAGCCGTTTTGCTGGCGCAAAACTATGATAATGTAGAAATCATTGCCGGAACCAACCTTCCTATGCTGACAGAAATCGTGATGTCCCGATCATTTCTGGATGACAGCAGCGCCATGTGTACAATGGCCATCAATACAGGCAAAGATATGATCTCGCGATTTAATATTCAAAGTGTGCTGAGCAGTACAGAAGAGTGCACAGATTTCTCGGACGGAATCTAGAAACATACGAAAAGATTCGTAAAACCGGAGATCATGTTTGATTTAAAAAAAGCTGAAACCAACATATAGCGTATGTTTGGTTTCAGCTTTTCTTTCATTTCGTGGTTTCGTAGCTCCAGTTTCTGAACCAGCATTCCTTGAACGCGCACACCTTGTCAGCCAGCGTGATGATCCAGCCTTCGCGGTGCTTCGGCGGCACGATGGTCAAAGGAAACATATGCTTCAGTATCGCATCCTTTTCCCGTTCGCAAAGGCCAAAGTCGCGATGCGCGTTATCGCACGCAAATTTCGGATGACGGAAACCGTGCCATTTGTGCCAGTCCTCGTCGTCATGCCAGTTATATAAATAGTAGTCATGAAGCAGGGCTGCACGCACCAGCTTGTCTTCATCCACCTTTACCCGCAAAGTATGAGCGATCTTAAGCGCCACGTACGCGACATGGCACACATGCTCATGCACACTGACATTTTTATGGTGAGGAAAACTGCGCTGCAGGGAAAACTGTCCGTCTTTCTCGAAGCGAGCCACATGTTCCTGTATTTTTCCACGAAATTGTTCTCTTTTTTTCTTGTTCATGACGCTATTATAGGCGATTACTTCGCATAATACAATTATTATTTTAGACTTTATAAAATAATTTACTGGTTCTTTCTTTTGTTATTTTTTTTGTAAATGGTATTATAAAAAAGAGAACAATTCCTATCATTTCTCAGTTTTCCGAACTGAGCTTTATGCGGAAAACAGAAAGGCTTTACCCATGCATCATCACAATTCAATCAACACCACCCTGATCCTGGCGCTGACAACTCTTACCAGCCACCTTTTATCCCATCATATTTCCTGGGAAGAGGTGCCCGATCATTTTGACGCGCTCCTTTCCGAATACCCGGATCAGAAGGAGCTTCTTCAGCTCGCTTTTCAGGCAACCGAAATCATGGACTCCATGCCAGGCGGTTTCCTTCTTTACAAAGACGATGCCAGGCAGACGATCCTGTACGCCAATCAGAATCTCGTCCGTCTTTTTGAATGCGAAACCTTCGAACAGCTCAAAAAGCTGACGAACAACTCTTTCCTTCACTTTATGATTCCTGAAGAGCAGGAAATGGTCATGCAGACGATTGCCGGGCAGATCGCCATTCATCCCGACAGCCTCGATCAGCTCGAATACCAGATCGAAACCAGACATGGCAGACGGCTCTGGGTCGAAGATCACGGCCATCGCATCGCGCCCGAAAACGGCGATCCGTTTTTCTATGTATTTATTACAGACATCACGTCGCGTGTTCAGAAAAGAACAGAACGCGACCTCCATGTAGAGAATATTGAAAACCAGATCCGTTCCTACAAACGCTTCCAGAACATGCACACCGAAGTGATCGAGTCCCTGTCCGATCATGACGATACCGTACTGTACGCCGATCTCGAAGATCACTTTATTTACAGTTTCCGGATCAGCGGGCCGATCAGCCGGATCGTTCCGGAAGGAAGTGTCCTGGATTACCGGCACCTGTTCGATAAGTATCTCGAACAATACGTTGCCAGGGAAGATCAGGCATACTTGCGCCTCCATACCGAACCCCAGTTGATCCGAAGCCAGCTGAAAGCAGGACAAGCCGTTATCCTCCATTATCGCGAAATCGAAAACGAAACGCCGCGCCATATGGAAATGCGCATCGCGCCAGCCGGCAAAGACGACAAGGACCTGGACCGGATCATTATCCGGTTTCATTCGATCGAAGCGCAGATCGAAAGCGAACACCAGCAGAAAGAGGAACTTGCGCACGCGCTCGAAACCACAAGACGCGCCACCCGCGCAAAAGACACGTTCCTGGCCAACGTCTCTCACGACATGCGCACCCCGATGAACGGCATTCTCGGCTCGATCCTGCTTGGGCGCCGCAAACTCGCCGACCCCCAGTCCACTCAAAATACATACGATGATATCGAACGCTCGGCCCGACAGCTCATGGCCCAGATCAACAAGCTGCTCGAAACAAGCGCCCTTCAATCCGCCCCGATCATGGCGTGCGAAACCCATTCGCTTTGCGAAGTGACCGACAAACTAGTCCCTGAGATGCAGGCCATTGCCAGAGAAGCCGGGATCTGCTTTTCCATCGCACAGGACGCCATCATTCACGACCAGGCAAGCTTTGATGCAGGAAAACTGACACGCATCCTTGAATATGTGCTCATGAACGCCCTGACCTATACCCCGCAGAACGGATCCGTCTCCCTATCGATCCGCGAAACAGATTTTGCCCAGGATCAGGCAACCTATGAATTCCGGATCGAAGATACCGGGATCGGCATGAACAAGGAACAGCTCGACCATATTTTCGAACCGTTCGACCGCGTAAGCAATACCACCGAAAGCAAGGTTCAGGGGATCGGGCTCGGTCTGACCATCGTATCCGGTCTTGTCGAACTCATGAACGGCACGATCGATATGAAAAGCCAGCCAGGCAAAGGAACATGCGTCTCGATCACCCTCACCTTTCCGGTCGTCGCTTCAAAAGAAACAGCTACCGTAAAAAGACAGCCAGCCGAACCACTCCACGTCCTTGTTGTCGAGGACAACGAGCTCAACCGCGAGATCGCCATGGAACTGCTGGAAGACATCGGCTTCCGGACAAGCGAAGCAGTCGACGGCAACATAGCCATCCATATGCTCAAGACCGCCCCCGAAGCCTATGATATCGTCCTGACCGATATCCAGATGCCCAACATGAACGGCTGGGAACTGGCCCGCGCCATCCGCAGCCATCCCCGCCTCGCATCGATCCCGATCGTTTCCATTTCTGCCAATTCCTTTGAATCCGACATCCAGAATTCCATGCAGGCAGGCATCGACTACCATATCGGCAAGCCGATCGATCCGGACATGCTCGAAAACACGCTCTATAAAGCCTACGAAAAAAACAAATGAAAACAGCGTGCAGAAAGCACGCTTTTCATTTGGGATTACCCTTTCGGGTATATTTTTATCAACTATAGGCAAGAAGACTCCCACCTCTATAGGTGAAAGATGAATTGCTAAGCTCAGTTTTTCTATGGATAAAGATATAAAAATGCAGTATAATGAAATCAGGGAAAGTGAGGAGGAAACGATATGCCGAACAAAGCCTGCAAATTCAGACTCTATCCAACGCCAGCACAGAAGATCCTCCTTGCAAAGACATTCGGCTGTGTCCGCCTTGTCTACAACCATTGGCTCGATCGAAAGATCAGCCAATACAAAGAAGATCAGACAACCTTGAGTTACACTTTCTGTGCCAAAGAGCTGACCGTACTGAAGAAAACAGAAGAGTGCGCCTTCCTGAAGGAAGTGGACAGCATTTCTCTGCAGCAGTCGCTCCGCCATCTGGATCAGACATTCCAGAACTTCTTCAATCAGCCGAAAAAAGGATTTCCACGATTCAAATCCAAAAGAAACAGAAAGAACAGCTATTCGACCGTCTGCGTCAATCAGAACATCCTCCTGTCCGACGGCTATTTGAAACTGCCGAAGATCGGACAGGTCAAGGTGAAGCAGCATAGAAAGATCCCTGCCTCTTATGTCCTCAAGTCGGTGACAGTAAGCCAGAGCCCGAGCGGAAAGTATCATGCAAGCATTTTGTTCGAGTACGAAAACCAAGTACCGAAAAGAAAGCCGCACACTTTCCTTGGACTCGACTTCTCGATGAACGGACTGTACAAAGACAGCGAAGGAAACGAAGCAGAGTATCCAAAGTATTACAGAAAATGGGAAAAGAAACTGAAACGGGAACAGTGCAAGCTGTCGCACATGCAGAAAGGCTCCAGAAACTGGGAGAAACAGCGGATCAAGGTTGCAAGGCTGTATGAAAAGGTTGCCAATCAAAGAAAAGACTTCCTGCACAAGAGATCAAGAGAGATCGTTAATGCATATGACTGCGTATGCATAGAAGATCTGGATATGAAAGCGATGGCAAGGTCGCTGCATTTTGGCAAATCGGTCCATGACAACGGATGGGGCATGTTCACTACTTTCCTGAAGTACAAATTAGAAGATCAAGGAAAACAGCTGATCCGGATCGACAAATGGTTTCCTTCGAGCCAGACCTGCTCAGTATGCGGATATAAGAACCCGGAAACAAAAGATCTCGGCATGCGGGAATGGGATTGTCCGAACTGCAAAAGCCATCACGACCGGGATCTCAATGCCGCGATCAATATAAGAGCGGAAGGTATGCGGCTCATATCCGCATAGCCTAAGAATAAAAACCAAGAACCGTGGGGCACACGGGGATAGCTCGCTTATGCTTGACGAGATATCGTCATCGAACGAGAACCGACTGTTCGCTTTTTAAGCGAAAGGAAGCCCCCACCTTTTCAGGTGGGGGAGGATGTCACTCTTTCTTCTGTATCATCTTCTGAGAACGGTACCGGTTCATGACCGCCATGAATTCCTGTTTTCTAACACGGCACAGATCCCGTTTTCCAAGGATCCGCAGACCTTTTTCATCGATCGCTCTTTCAATTTCATCCGCCACTTCGGCCAGCGTCCTCTTTCTATCGATTACATACTTATGCGCATACAGCACCATGGCCCCCAATGTAGCCAGCTGTTCCGGATCGATCAGCTGCTCCACAAGACGAACATCCAGCGGTTCCCGATCCAGCACGACCGCATCCAGACCCTGCGATCTGATCTTGACCCGATCCCCTTTCAGAGCAGGAAGTGGCAAAGGGATCCGATCCGTATAAAACGGCTTGCGGTCCAGAGGACGTTCCGGCACACAAAGCGAAGGATACGCCACCGCCATATCTTTCGCCCGGGTCGTCACATCCATCGGAATATAGCGATCCATCTGAATGATCAGATCCGCCCGTTCAAAGAACGCACCCGAACTGCCTGCCACCAGGATCGTGCTCACACCCTTCTGCTCATACAGCTGACGGATCCGGTAAACAAGCGGAGTGATCGGCTCTTTGTCCGGATGGACGACCATCTGCATGAGCGGATCACGCACCATGAAATTGGCCGCGCTCGTATCCTCGTCGAACAGCAGCACCCGGCATCCAGCCTCCAGTGCCTCCGAAACACCCGCTGCCTGCGAAGTCGATCCCGACGCATCCTCGCTCGAAAACGCGTCCGTACTTTTATCGTTTGGCAGATGATTGATAAATGCTGCAATATTATCTTTCTCGATGCTCCGCCCATCTTCGGCCCTCGATTTCACAGCCGACTCGTCACAGAGCACATATTCCCGGCCATCCCCCGCAATATGGTCATAGATGCCCCGCTCCAGACCTTCAAGCAATGTCGATTTGCCATGGTATCCGCCGCCAATGATGAGCGTGATCCCTTTTTTGATCCCCATTCCTTTCATGCTCCGTCCATGAGGAAGCGCCAGCTCCACCTCGATCGATCCAGGCGCAATGAACGGGATCGCATCATGCATCGGCAGCTGCGAAATACCCGATTTACGTGGAAGGATGGACCCGTTGGCAACAAACGCAACCAGGCCAAGCTCCTTCATTTCCTCGCGCAGACAGTGCTGATCATCCGCAAGCGAAATCGCATCACGCACCCGCGCAAGATCTTTCATGCTCAGATTGCCTGCCACCAGGCAGTTCAGGACCTTTTCGGGCAGATAGTCAAACAGGATCTTCACTAGTTCGTCCGAAAGCACCCTTCGGCCATTCGCCGGAAAACCGATATGCATCCGGACCGTAATTTCCTTCTGCCCGACATGGCAGGCACTGCGCTCAAGCACTTCCTGGCAAGGACGCGATACATAGATCGCGCCGCTTTTTCCGCTCCCTTTGCCTTTATACGGATCTTTTTTCAGCGTTTCATAAAATATCCGCAGCAGCATATCCTCGAGCGCGATCCGGCGATGCTTTTCCTGCCAGCATTCCGGCTCGAACGAGTTCGGGACCCGAACAGAAACATCGCTCGGAGCCGCAAACGGATCCCCCTGCACATGATCGATCGACAGCACATACCCGTCGCATCTGTACTCTCCCCGGCAGTCTTTATACGCCGGATAACCTTTTCCCTGTATTCTTTCACAAATCCTGATCAGATCTTTTTGTGTCTGCATACTGTCACCTCTTACTTTTTTTATTTTATCGAAAGCGGGCTCTTTTCTCCTGCCCGAAGCAATGAAACAAAAAATGTAACCTTGTTTTCAGCAGTTTTTACAACAATTATAATTTTTCAGCAATGAATTTTACCGCAGGAACACGAACACAGAATACGCCACATACAAAAGCACGAAACACAGTCCTTCCTTTTTCGAAATCACCGAATTTCTCGAAACACCAAACAGGATGAGCGCCACCAGCAGCACCAGCAGACAGTCGATCAGCGATTCCATATTGACCCCGTACGGCGCGATCGCGCTCGAAGCCCCAAGAATAAACAAAATATTGAAAATATTCGATCCAACCGCATTGCCCAGGCCAAGACCGCTCTCGCCTTTCCTGCACGCCACCAGCGAAGTGACAAGCTCCGGAAGCGACGTCCCGACCGCCACGATCGTGACCCCGATCAGCGTCTGCGACCAGCCAAGCGCTGTCGCGATCCCGGTCGCATTGTTCACGACAAGCTGTCCGCCTGCTACGATCGCGATCATCCCTCCAAGAATATAAACAATGATTCTTCCGACCGAAAGCACATTCGATTTGTCCTCCTCTTTATCGATCGGAGTATGCATACAGATATAGACAAGATAAGCAATAAGAAGGATAAGCAGAAGAATCCCGCTCCAGCGCGAAAGCTGACGAAAACACACAACAAGAAAGAACAGGATCGCCGAAACGATCACATTGAACGGAATATCGCGGTTTCTCAGCTCCCGATCGACATGGATCGGAAAGATCAAAGCGCAGCAGCCAATGACCATCAAGGTATTGAACAAGTTTGACCCCAGCACATTCGAGATCGCGATCTCCGGACTATGATGCAGAGCCGAAATGACCGAAACGCTCGCTTCCGGAAGCGATGTTCCGATCGCCGCGACCGTCAGTCCCACAAGCACGGCCGGCACGCCAAGCCGCCTTGCCAGCGAGCTTGCTCCATCCACGAAAAAATCCGCCCCTTTGATCAGACATAAAAAACCTAACAGCAAACCTAAGATCTCCATAATTATGTTCCTTTCCGGCAGGCCGCAAAAAAAGACTCCTGCCATCTTCATGGCAAAAGTCTCATTATTTCAGCAATGACCGGTCCAGACGGACGTGATGACGATCTCTTGCACGCACAATGCGCCAATTACTCCCTTTTGTTGGTTTTATTAAAAACCCGTATCAAAGATCCGTCAAGAAAAAATCCTCTTCTTTTTCAATCCGCTCTTTCATTGCGGTAGCTGGCCATAAACAGATCCATCTCTCCTTCCAGCTCGAGCCAGCCGCTATGGCAAGGAACAAGCACCGTCTCTCCCTGCCTGACAGGAATCCCGTTGATCGTTCCTTTCCCCTGCACACACGTATAAAACGCGAACGCATCATGAAGGAAACGCCCCTTCTCCTTCGTTTCGATCCGGTACAGCGTATACAGCCCCGGCTCGTTCCAGTAGCGCGTCACCTGGCATCCGTGTTCCGAAACCGAAGGAAACATCTGAAATTCGATCAGCCGGTCCGGGATATTGACATTTTCGAGCACTTCTTCGACCTGGATCGCCCTTTTCGCTCCCGTCGCCGGATCGATCCGGTCATAATCATACAAGCGCAGCGTACAATCCGCGTTGCGTGAAATATTGTACGTGAGCACCCCTTTGCCAATCGCATGCAGCGTTCCGGCCGGAATATCGATAAAGCCGCCGACCGGCGTCTTCAGATAGCGAAGCAGCTTGTCCCACTTTCTCTCTGTGCTCCATGTCTTGAACTGTTCATGCGTCTTTGCATGATGGCCAAATTCGATATACCCGTCCGTTGGCGCATCGAGGATCACCCACGCCTCCGGCTTTCCGCGCCCGCCGTTATACTGTTTCGCGAATGCATCATCCGGATGGATCTGGATCGAAAGATTCGCCATCGGATCCAGGATATTCACCCGGATCGGCAGCTCCTTCGTCTCGCATTCGAACCATTCCGGACACGAACCATAAAGCTGCGAAAGCGTGCAGTTCATTTCCGGAACAAAACGGCAGAGCCACCACATTGTACACTTCGCCAAGAGGCGCCACATCCGTTGCATAATGAAACTCTTCTTTCAGGCGGCTTCCTCCGCCCCACATCCGCGGTTCGTAATACGGTTCGATCTTCACAATTTTTCTCATCGTCCTCATCCTTTCCTCTCATGCTTTCAGTATAACGGTCTGCCCGCCTTCTTCATCTTGCGATTGGTTGCGATGTGCCGACCGCAACAAAAAAAGCTTTCAGAATATTCCGAAAGCTAATAATAGGCATAAGCCCCATGGATCGTTTCCACGTACGATTCTGCGATCGAGCGGCACAAGCTATCCTTCATCCCCTCGTCATTGAGCGCGTACACATCTCCCTCATTGCTCAGAAAACCAAGCTCAAGAAGCATCGAAGACGAGTTGACCAGATCCACCATCTGGAGCGGACACTCTGTCGTGCTCAGTAGACCGAGATCGTAAGAATACCCGGCCTGCGCGAGTTTTTCGCTCATCAGCCCGTACACCTGGGAACTCGCCACGTCCCCCTCTTTCACGAACGCCTCATAACCGGATGCCGCCGGATCCGGTGCCGAATTGAAATGAAGACACAGCACATAGTCCGGACATACCGCATTCACCATCGCGCAGCGGCCATTGAGATCATCAAGCTCGAAATTCATCGCAGCCGCCTCGTCGACCCAGTTCACCGAATCGTCCGTACGCGTATAAACAACGGCGATCGACGGATCCAGCGCCTCGATATAGCCGCCGATCCGCAGCGCGTAATCCAGAGTCAGATCTTTCTCGTACTGCCCGTTGAACGCGATTGCCCCGCTATCCATACCGCCATGTGCTGATTGTAGTTTACGCAAATTTTGATATGTATTCCCCAGTATATATGGGGAGTTAGAAATGTATTGAGATTAGATAGCCTTTTTCTCCAAGTTCTCACAGTAAACGCTTGAAAATAAATGTTCCAGTTCATTTCCGAAGTTGTATGAGATTTTAAGTTTGCGGTTTTCATAAACTGTTATCTGGTCTATCATTTCCACAATAATATCTCTGTCTAATTCTTCAATGTCTTTCAGTTCCAACAACCGCCTTAACCACGGTGTTTCAAAAACATCTTCTGTTACACTTTCCTTTTTCTTTTCTTCCAGCGTTTCAATCTGTTTGGAGTAAAGCGTTTCTTTTTGTTGATAGTCCTCTCGATAAGAAAGAAATTCTTCTTTAGAAATCAGTTCGTCTTTATAATCTTCATAAATTGACTTTTTCAACTTCTTCACTCTTTCAAGCTCTGCTTTTAACTTTGTCAGTTCTATATCTGTTGATTTTCTGATTTTTGTTGCTGTGAAAGATTGTGATTTTACAAGTTCCTGCAAGTTCTCTACATTGCGGATAATCTTCTTTAAATCTCCCAGCACAATATCATTCAATACTTGAAACGGGAGCGTGTGCGGAGTGCAATAATCTTTTCCACTTCTTTTGTAAGTTCCACAATAGAATGAATAGGACTTACTTCCGTCAGCACGTCGCCAGAAATTTTTCATCATTGCCCGACCACAATCGCCACACTTGATAAAACCTGCAAAGATATTTTTATTTGTTTCTAAATCAATATCCCTATGCTTTTTCGTCAGCAATTTTTGTACCTTATCCCACAGTTGACGGTCTATAATCGGTTCATGTGTATTTTCAACCCTTATCCAGTTTTCTTTCTCAACTAGACGCTGTTTGCTTCGCATACGTTGATGTTTCTTTCCTTGTACCATGTTTCCAATATAAATCTCATTTTGCAACATCACTTTAATTGTGGAATACGTCCAATAAGAAGTTTTCTCTAAACGGTTGCAATTTTTGTAGTTTTCGCCGTTAAGCTTTTTATATTCCGACGGACAAAGGATACCCTCTGCATTTAGTATTTTTGCAATGCTTTGTTTTCCTATTCCTTGTGCATACATGGTAAATACTCTTTTTACAACTTCGGACGCATATTCATCAATCACAAGTTTATTTTTATTTGCAGGAGATTTCTTATAACCATAACTTGTAAAAGCTCCGATAAATTCTCCTGCTTTCTGCTTTGATTTTACAGTCGCTTGAATTTTATTAGAAATATCTCTGGCATACTGTTCGTTGAATATATTTTTAATAGGAAGTAACATATCGTATGCCTGCTTCATACTATCAATATTATCTGTTACAGAAATAAAACGAACATTAAGCTCTGGAAATATTCTTTCCAAATATCGCCCCGTATCAATGTAATCTCGTCCGAAACGGGAAAGGTCTTTTACAACAACACAATTTACCTTGTTATCCTCAATGTCAGCAATCATTCTATGAAAGTCTGGTCTATTAAAATTCGTTCCCGTAAAACCGTCATCAATATAAACATCATATAGGATAAAGTCATCATGCTTGTTCACATATTCTGTTAAAAGTTTTCTCTGATTTCCTACACTATCGCTTTCTTCCTTATCTCCGTCCTCTCGTGATAATCTGATATAAATAGCCACGTTAAATAAGTTTGAACCTTTTTGATAAATCATTTTTCCACCTATTCAACTGCCGTACCTATTATAATATTATACCATAAAGTACGGCTTCTTTCCATTGTTTTCAAGGGTTTTTCCCTCTTGATAGTCCTTTTTTAACATGAGATTTCACGATACGGACAAGCAATTCCTCTACGGAAAATTTACCTAAAAATTCCCGTTCCACGATATATTGTGCAGGTTCTTTTTTAGCCAAGTTATCAGCCCCCTTAGTCAGCTATCTATTCTCAACATACGCACATGGGCTTATCCAATATGCGTATTTTTCACAATGTTACAGAAGCAGACAGACGGCTTTGGAAAGCTCCGTTAGTATCTCAACTATTCCCATTCTTGTGGGCAGAACCGCACCATGCGGACGTATCATTATTCTGTGAGGATAGGTCGTGGCGTACAGTCCCCGTGGCTCGCTATCTCACAAACGTATCTGTCTGCTTTATTCAGTTGTCAAAGAGCTGTGGCGAAAGCGTGTTGCTTTCATGTAAAAGCAGGTGCAGAGCAGGAAAGAGGGGATTGAACAAATCATGCTCTGCGGTTACTGCTTGTTATTCTTCTTCGATTTCTAAGGCAATATCAAACCCTAAAATCATTTTAATAAGTGCTTCTCTGATAAGTCCCTTTAACTCCATATCTACAACAATATAGACATTGCCGTATTCATCATAGAGTGGACGCAGACAGTACTTTGATATGTACGGGTCATAAAACGCCAGTATCTTTTCAATCGCTTTTTCGTCCCCGTCCATTGCTTGTGAAAGCAAGTAGTAGGACGGCTTCTTAAATGTTTGCTTCATTTTTACTGTTTCTCCTTTAGTAATTTTTTCATAAGTGCCAATGAGTTATGCCGATTTTGGAAATATTCTGCTTTTTTGCAATTTCTTCGTTGTTCATTTCCAAGAAATAATACATCAGCAAAGTTTCACGGTTACGCTCGGACAACTGTTTCAAGGCTTCTGCCAATTCATCATCATAGACACGAATATCATTACCGCATACATTGAAAATTGTATAGTCCGTATCATAGTCGTCCCAGATAGCCAGATTTTCTACAACGATTTCTGGAAGTTCACAAAAGAGTGTTTCTTCCTTTTGTCGTCGTTTTAATTTCTTCTGATAGTCCTTAACAACATGTCGGACAACTTTCTTCAAACAACTTTCAAAACGGCATTGAACTGTTTTCTGGAAGTCAGACGGTTTCATCAATCTCACCCCCTTTCCGTTACGACGTGGAAAGTAGTTATCCCTCTTTCCGCACCATATAGGGAACGGCAGGTGTGATTTGTTAAGTTGAAACCGAAAAATTTTAAAAAATTTTTTAGGCATGAAAAAAGCCCGCACAAAACATATAGTTTTATACGAGCTATTAGAGCTATAAGATATTTAGTTTTTAATAAAATGCTTTTAGGTAGTGTATGATTGTATAGAATTATGCTTAAAATGTTCCATAATACAATCCCCCTTACAGCACTTGTTTTGTATTACACTTTTGTCTTTTTTGTAATCTTGTAAATATATTCTTCTGGTGTAGGGCGTTTATTTCCAAAATACTTTTTGAAATTTGCCTGCACTTCTGGGTCGGTGCTGTTCATAACTTCATCAATGGTCGCTTCTATATTCGCTCGAACATCAGTCAATGATACACCGCCAGCTTTCGCACCTGCTTTCAATGCTTTCTTTATATCTCGCCTTTTTAAAATAGCCATAAACAACACCTTTCTTTTTTATTTTATGAGTAATTGAACAACGGTTACCAATGCCCAAACAAAAAACAGAACGCCGTCCATTTTAGCAATCAAATTTAATGCTTTATTTTCAATCTTTTCTACTCCACACAGAGCATTGAAATTCATCAAGGAGAAAGCCAAAATCAATAAAGAGCAGTTTGACAAATTGTTATTATCCCCATTATAAAGTGCAAAAGCATATCCAGCCCAAAGAGGAAGTAACGCAATCAAAGTAAAACCTTTTAAAAACTTCATGTCCTTTCTTTCACTTGAAAAATAATTCCCTTTCAAATTATCTGTTAAATGTTTGTCTGCCATAATCGCAACTCCTTTCAAAATTATTGGAAATTTTTCCGACTTCATTATAATCTATTTCAGTCTATATGTAAAGTATTTCTAACTATTTGAACAAAAAAATTCACGCTTATTTTGTTAACAAGCATGAAATCTTTTTACTATTCAATTTTCTTATAGATTAGGATTGCGACAACCTGTACCGTCAACACAATGTTGTACATCCATTGAGTACCGTTAGCCATTGTCAACCAATCAACGATTAGAAGTTTGGATAATTTAGCATAGACATTCATCAAAACAATATATGTTATCGTAGAGAAAATACTTGCTTTCCCAATAATTGCCCGTCCTCTTTCATCTCGTGATGTTTTCAAAAAGAATAGTATAATTACGGCAATGGTAATCACTAAGGTATACCACATGCCTATTTTAAATACTGTCGTACTACTGAGAATCGACTTTAATAGTTCAATCATTTTTCTGCCTCCTCAAAGTCAAATAAATCTTCAATTGCTACATCAAACACTTTTGCAATGCTGTATGCCAAAAGCATGGACGGATTGTATCTGTTTCTTTCAAGCTGAATAATGGTCTGTCGTGACACTCCAACAAGGTCAGCAAGTTCTTGTTGGCTCATTCGCTTTGTAGCTCTATAAATATGTATCTTGCTATCAAAAGAATATTTTTGCTTCGCCATTTAGCCACCGCCTTATTTCAAATTCAGCTTATTATAACATATTTCTTACTTTTTGTGTAAAATTTCTAATTATGCTATTCTACAAAACGTGTAAATCTGTACCAAAATACACACCTTATCATTATTTATCCAATAATCTTCCAGTTGCTATCCTTATGTAGTACAAGCTCATATTGCGATACCTGCGTCGCTTTTGTCTGATTATCAAGGAATTTTACAGCGAGACTGCTGAAAAAGTCACGATTTTGAATCGCTCGGTTTATCAAATTTGAA
>ERZ778497.588-NODE-588-length-29441-cov-4.373137_pt1 | contig 29441 bp, 29 predicted proteins | sample MGYA00509938_ERZ778497 | MGnify/ENA primary metagenome ERZ778497 (study PRJEB29527, sample SAMN07138969) | mouse gut metagenome | material: feces | host: mouse | place: China:Nanjing | collected 2016-01-25 ... | reverse complement strand
CGGCGGAGGGAACGGTGATTGACTCCATTACATTTTCCGGAAATGGAGAACCTACTCTGAATCCTCATTTCCCGGAAATAATGGATGTTACCGTAGAGCTCAGGGACAGATATTTCCCCGATGCAAAGATTTCAGTCCTGTCAAATGCCACTATGCTGAGAAAAAAGGAAGTGGTTGAGGCTCTGAAGAAGGCTGACAATCCGATTCTGAAGATAGATGCGGCAACTGATGAGGGTGCGGCTCTGATCAATCGGCCGTCAGGAAATTACAGTGTCAGGGAAGTGGTGGACAACCTTAAGTCGTTCGGCGGGGATTTCATACTTCAGACAATGTTTCTGCGCGGAGAAGGATTCGACACCGCGGATAATATAGATGAGTGGATGGATCTTGTACGTGAACTGAAACCGCGTGAGATTATGATATATACCATAGACAGGGAAACTCCTGCAAAGGGGCTTTTGAAGTATAGCGCGGAAGAAATGTCCATATTGACGAAACCTTTGTCAGATGAGGGATTTGTTTTGCAGATAAGAGGTTAAAACTGTAAATTGCAGGATTATGAGAGTTGTTTTGCAGAGAGTGGCTGAAGCAAGGGTCGATGTGCCTGCGGAAAATTACTCCAGCAGTATCGGGAAAGGTCTTCTTGTGCTTGCCGCTTTTGTTGACGGGGATACCGTGGCCGACCTGGAATGGGTGGCGCGCAAAATTGTTGGTATGCGGATTTTTGATGACGCTGACGGAGTCATGAACCTGCCTGTAACAGAGGTCGGAGGAGAAATTCTGGTGGTCAGCCAGTTTACATTATATGCTTCTACGGCAAAGGGAAACCGTCCTTCATATATAAAGGCTGCGAAACCGGATGTGGCTGTACCTTTGTATGAAAGATTCTGCGGGATTGTGGAAGAGTACCTCGGTGCCGGTATCGGGCGCGGGATCTTTGGAGCGGATATGAAAGTGTCGCTTCTGAATGACGGGCCTGTGACTATTATCGTGGACTCGAAGATTAAAGAATAATATTTAAATGATCATTATATGACAGATTTTTTGAAGAAATATGGATATGCTCCCGACAGGGAGAAAATCAATGGAATAATTGAACGTATCGCATCGAATCTTGAAAGCATAAAGTCTGAAAAAGTATTCAAGGACTGCTTCTCAATGATGGACCTGACTACTTTGAAGACAAACGATACGGTATCCTCTGTAGCGAAACTGGTCGGAAAGGTAAATGATTTTGCAGAGGCTTATCCTGACTATCCTCTTCCTGCATCGGTATGCGTATATCCGAATTTTGCATCTGTTGTCAGGGATACAAGGAACAGTCCTGAACTTCACGTTACAGTGGTGTCGGCCTGCTTCCCTTCTTCACAGAGCTTTCTTGAGGTCAAGGTCAGGGAATGTGAGCTTGCGGTTGAGAATGGAGCAGACGAGGTGGATATCGTTCTTGCTTTGAATGCGTTTCTGGCGGGGGACTATGAGACTGCCTCTGCGGAAATACGCAGTATCCGTACAGCCATAGACAAGGTTGCGGCTTCGCAGGGACGTGAAGTTCATCTTAAGGTGATTCTTGAGACCGGACTCATCCCTTCTGTAGAGGATATCGCCAATGCTTCTTTTCTCGCTATGGAGGCGGGCGCGGACTTCATCAAGACTTCGACAGGCAAAGTGGATGTAAATGCAACTCCTGTTGCAGCATACGTGATGTGTGAATGTATTTCTGCCTTCTATGCAAAGACAGGGAAGAAAGTAGGCTTCAAACCTGCCGGAGGAATGTCGACGGCGCAGGATGCCTTATGTTATTATTCCATAGTTTCAACTGTGCTCGGAAAGGAGTGGCTTAACAGGGACCTGTTCCGTTTCGGTGTGAGCAGGATGGCCAATCATCTTCTTTCAGCGATAGAGAACAAGACGGTCAACTTCTTTTAATGCGGTATAGCCTGTTGCGGATGAAGAATGCTCTGAAATATTTTGCAGCCGTGTTGACAGTTGTGTCTATGTTTATGACTGTTGACACTTCTGCACAATATTATAGAAGATCTTTCGGTGTCAGGCTCGGCAACCAGTTTGCGGCTGATTACAAGATGTTCTTTACCGCTTCAAGTGCACTTGATGTGAATCTGGGACTGATAAATCCTTTTGTTCCTGATTACCAGTTCGTGACGCTTTCTGCTTCCTACAACTATCATTTTGATACCGGTGTGGAGAGGCTTGCTCCTTATATCGGAGGAGGATTGTCCGCAGGGGTCCAGTTCGGGCACTGGGACAGGTCAAGAAGGGACAGGGTATCTTATTTTATGTCTGCGGACCTTCCTTTGGGAGTTGAATACCGGCTTGCGCGCAAGCCGGTGGTATTCTGTTTCGAATGGAGTCCGAAATTCCAGTTTCTTGGTGAGATGCGCTTTATTCCGCACAGCGTGTCTGCCGGTGTCAGGTTTATTTTTCCTGAACTTTCACGCAGGTGACGGCATAATAATGAAACGGATAAAATATATTATCCCTGCCCCAATGCTGCGGGCGGGGATTTTTTATGTCCGGCATCAGAATTTTGGTGCCAAAATACACTCCTGTCAAAATACAGATAATGCTTCTGATGTGCTGTATGAGCGTTTTTGAAAATTAAACGTTTCTTTTTTCATAACACGGATAACCCTCAATACTTTTGCTTCCGTAATATTTAAACAGAAGCCAATGAAAAAGTATCTGAAAATCTTTGCAGCGGTATTGATGATGGTATCCTGCAACAAAGAGGGGGCGTATTTTGAGGGTGGGGGCTTCCCTTATGGCAGCGGCGGTCTTGCGCACGATATGATTGTGCTCGGAGACAGGCTTGACAATCCTTATACTACCGAAAATGTCCGGAAGGCGTTTTCCGCTCTGTATCCTACCAGGTCAAGGGATATGGTGCAGACGACCAATCTGTATGTCCGTTTCCTGCCAGGGAGTCAGGAGGAGTTTGATATGCTTACTGATATGGGAGTGGAGATGCTTGACCATCCTTTGGACTACGAGATCGTTGAGGAGGGAGATTATTATCACGACCCTTCGGTAGGTGAAGACAGCATTACCTGGCAGTATGCGGTGGTTCCTGATGATTTTGTGTTTCCGGATATTGAGTATCAGGTGATAGACGAGTGCTTTATTTCAGAAAACAGTCCTGATACCAGGTCTGCCGACGGAATTGACTGGGAGGCTGTGGAGGTTGAGTCATACAGGATATCAGGCAATGGAGATCTGATAGACGGGAATGCTCTTACCAAAGCCGCGAAAGTCAATCCTTCAGGCAGGATAACCATTGTGGATGATCATGCCAATGGAGGTCAGGCCTTCGGTGTCTCAGGCGTAAAGGTTTCCTGCAATACGTTCGTTAAATTCTCGTCAGCCTATACGGACAGGGACGGATATTATACGATTCCCAAAAAGTTTTCGGCAAAGCTCAGGTACAGGCTTGTTTTCAAGAACGAGAAAGGATTTTCGATAGGATTCAATCTGATTCTTGTGCCTGCGTCAATTTCTACTTTGGGAAAGGCTCCAGCGGACGGAATAAGCTGTACCATAACGAAAGAATCCGACGGTAAGCTTTTCAGACGTTCTGTAGTAAACAATGCCGCATACGACTATATATCAAGATGTGCTGAAGAGGATATGAATATCGCTCTTCCTCCTGGAGACCTGAGGATATGGCTGTTCAAAGGCCTTTCCGCAAGCAGCGCGGTGATGATTCATCACGGTACAATCGTAAAGTCCGGTCTGATAGGACGTTATCTTGGCAAATATTCTTCTCTTATCCAGTTCTTCGCACCTGACATTACAATCGGTACAAAAGATCACGACACCTATATGGAGCTGTATGACAGCGTATGCCACGAACTGGCTCACTCAAGTCATTTCTCTCAGGTAGGGAAAGACTACTGGGACAAATACATATTCTATATTATGGAGTCTTTCCTGAAGACGGGAGGGGAGACGTATGGAGAAGGGGACGGAGAATATGCCGGACATTGTGAGATAGGTGAGATGTGGGCATATTATGTCGAGAGTATGATGCACAAGGAACGTTATGGAGGCTCTGTGCCTGCCTACGGTACGTCATATTGGTTCTATCCACAGATATTCAGGTATCTGGAAGAGAGAGGAATTTCGCGTTCGGAGATATTTGCTGCGCTGACATCCGGCATATCAGGCAAGGATGCCCTTATGCAGCAGCTTGTCAGAATGTATCCTAAGAAAAAGATTGTAATAGAGCAGGTATTCAACAGATACAGGTAACGGATATGCGTAAAGTGAAACATATAGGTATATTTATTCTGATGCTTGTCTGTATGGAGGCGGCCGGACAGAAATTTTCGCTGTCGACAAATGCTGTAGGGTATATTGATTTCTGTACATTCAACATTGAAGGCTCGTATGCGGTTTCCCGGCATTGGAGCGTTACTGCCGGGGCCAGATACAATCCGTTCTCATTCCGCAAGGCAGGAAATATGATCACAAACAGACAGCAGGCATACGCTGTTGGGGCCAGGTTCTGGCCATGGCATATATATTCAGGATGGTGGGTTGCGGCAAAGATCCAATATCAGGAATACAATACCGGAGGGATCATATCCTCCAGGGCGGAAGAGGGTGACAGGTACGGAGCCGGTGTCGCTGCCGGATATACCTATATGCTTCATCCCAGATTGAATCTTGAATTGGGGCTGGGAGTCTGGGCAGGAATGAAAAAATATACAGTGTACACCTGCCCTTCCTGCGGCCTGACTGTAAGCTCGGGAAAGAAAGCTTTTCTTATGCCGAATGATATAATAATAGGGATTTCGTATGTGTTCTGACCGTATTCTGCTGGCTGCGGCATTGTCGGCCGCCATAATGCTGTCCTCCTGCGGCTCTTACAGGAAACTCTCCGGGATAAAGAACGGTACGGTGGAAGTAGGGCTGTCCATACCGTCGGACCATAATTTCGAGAAGGCGAGGCAGGAGCTTATGACAGATGTTACAATAGAAGGAAGAAAAGATGAAAATACAGGCGAACCGTTGATTATGAACGCTATAAAAGATGAGGTGACCGGTGAGATGGTGGCAACGGATATAATTTCAGCTTCCACGGTAGTGGCCCGTTTCAGGAATGTGGCGGAAAGATTCGGAAAGGTGGTCATAGAGTTTGACATTACAGTTCCGGGAGAGATGATGGAGTCAGGGTGGAAGCTGAAATTTGCACCTCTTATGAAGATGTCCGGGGACAGTACCTGGCTGGATCCTGTCTATATTACAGGCAGGAAATATCGTGAAGAGCAGATGAGAGGCTATCGCAGATATCAGGCGTTTCTTGCATCGATAGTCACGGACAGTTCTGATTTTGTCAGAATGTCCCAACTTGAACTTTTCATAAGAAGGCATTTCCCGAAGACATACGCGATGAAGAGGGATTCTTCATTTGTTCCGGACCCTGTGGCGGAAAATGTATTTGGAGTAAGCCAGCGTGAAGCCCTGGAGCATTATACCAGACGTATGCTGCAGAACAGGAATGAAAGGCGCAAGTTAAATTCCGGCAAGATGTTCAGGAAATATGTCAAGGATCCTTTTGCGGATGGAAGCATACGTCTTGATACGGTGATAATGTCAGACGGGGGAAATCTTGTGTACCGTTATGTACAGGATGTAAGAAGCCGTCCCGGGCTCAAGAAGATAGAGGTTTCGCTGTACGGAACCCTTTATGAGGACGGAGTGCAGCTTTGCAGTGTGGATTCTCCACGGAATCTGGACTTTTATGTCAGTTCATTGTCCTCGCTTGCGGATATGACACCACGTTATATTACAAAGATCGTAGAACGCAGGGTATCGGACAATACGCACGCTTTTATAGATTTTGAATCAGGAAGTTGCAGAATCGACACTTTGCTCTACGGCAATGCGGAGGAGCTGGGCCGTATAAGGAAATGTGTAAACGACATCATGAGGCGTGATGAATTTGAACTGGACTCTCTGATGGTTACGGCCTCCTGCTCACCGGAAGGGAATTATGGATACAATTCTTCGTTGGCATATTCACGTGCTGAATCCGTAATAGGATATCTTAAAGATTATATTGGCGATGCTTATGCGGGCAAGCTGCATAGCGGGGCGGTCGGTGAGAACTGGGAACAGTTTGCCCGTATAGCATCAAATGATTCTGTCATATCCGACAGATGCCGGAAGCATATAATTGAGGCTGCTCAAATGTCATTCAATCTGTCTGAAAGGCTGTCTTCCGGGAAGAGATACAGCGGAAAGGATGTGTGCGGAGATGATATCGACAGGATGGAAACCGGTCTGTCTTCATTTGCTGAATACCGTTATCTCAGGGAGAAGATATACCCGAGGCTCAGAAGCGTGAGGTTTGATTTCTATCTGCACCGTAAAGGTATGCTTAAGGATACTGTACAGACTACAGAACTGGATTCTGTGTATCTGGCAGGAGTGGAAGCCATAAGGGAGATGGATTACAGGAGGGCGGTGGAACTGCTGCGTCCATATCACGACTACAATACGGCTTTGGCCTATCTGTCCTGCGGATATGATCATTCGGCATTTGAAGACCTCAGCAATATACCGGTACCGTCAGCAAGGACTGATTATCTGCTTGCGGTCGTACTTTCAAGACTCGGACGTAAGGATGAGGCGGTCGAGTCTTACAAAAGGAGTGTTGAAGCAGATCCTTCAATGGCTTACAGGGCCAATCTGGATCCGGAATTGTCAGAATTGATACATTTGAATTATTGATATTTATGAAAAGATTGAATTTTAGTTTTTTGATGGCCTTGGCTGTACTGATTGCTTCCTGTGAGAAAAATCCTACAGTGACGGGGGAGGATACAGGGAATGTTTCCGTATTGCTGAAGGTAAGTGTGCCTTCGGCTGAAACAAAGGCTGCTTCAGCGGCGGGGGAGTCCTATATTGACAATATAAAGATATTCGTGTTCAGGAAGGGAGGTGCACTTGAATACTATGATTCCGGGAGCAGCCTGGATGTGTCTTTTACCTGCACTACTGGAGAGAAGGACATATATGTCCTGGCAAACGCCCCGGATATATCTGAGGTCGCTTCGGCTGATGACTTGAAGGGCAGGATATCGGATCTTATGGATAATTCGACAGGGCGGTTCGTGATGGCTGGAAGCCTGGAGAATTTTGATATAGGGACTTCTGGAGAAATTGACATTCCGGTTTCACGCCTTGTCGCCCGTATAGGCATTGCAAAGATTGTGAATGATTTCAGGATTGAACAGTATCGGAACGCTGATTTCAGGATAGAGTCAATATATCTTGTAAACGTGTCCGGTGACCGCAGATATCTGTCTTCCGTATCTTCCGGGAAATGGTATAATTGGCGTGGAACTGCAGATGAGGACAATCCTATGCTTCACAGCGGACGCATTGATGCCGCATTGAAAGCCGGGGTACCTTATACGGATGCCCATTGCTTCTATTGCTATCCGAATGCTTCAAAGGTTGATTCTTCTGCGGATGACGCGTCTGAAAGATATACAAGGCTTGTGGTGGAGACGGTTCTTGACGGCAGGACATATTATTATCCTGTGTCGGTTCCTGATATCCGTAGCAACTGCAGATATGAGATAACTGAGCTGGTGATTACAAGGCTTGGATCGTCTTCGCCTGATGAGCCGGTGTCATCCTACGACGCTTCGTTCAAGATCACGGTGGATGACTGGTCTGAGGGCGCGACATTGACTCCGGTCATTTGAATTTGAGAATAGGTATTGAACATTAAACCATATTGTTATGTCAAAAGGAATTTCATCTGCGGCTTTTGTGCTGTTTGCCGCTGTCTGTATTTTTGCCGGCTGTTCAATTAAGGAGGACAGGTCGCAGTGCCCTTGTATATTGGAGCTTGATTTCAGCGGCAACGGACGGTTCGACAGACTGGATTTCGGAGTTTCTTCCGGAGATGATTTCCTTTACAGGGATATGGTCGGCAACAGGGATTTCGGACAGCCGTACAGGCTTGAAGTCCCGAGGAGCGGTGTCTATCTAAATGTGTATTCTTTTGCTTCTTCAGACGGCAGGGCCGACGGATATGGCGGCGGAGCTGCCGTTATGGGGGAAACGGAGTTTATAGATTCGGACAGGACATCGCTGACGATTCCATTGGGCCGGGAATGCCCGCCTGTATATATGTATTCCAGTCGGATAGATACCGGGAAGGAGATGCATTCGGAATACGTCCTGTTGAGGAAGAATTACAGTGTGTTGTTTATAAGGCTTCTTTCGGAGTCGGCCTCTCCTCTGGTGCTCGCTGTCGGAGGGAAGATAGACGGGTACGGCCTTGACGGTGCACCGGAGGAGGGAGATTTCTATGTGAAGCCTGAAGTAAATGAGGATGGGTATTGTGAGGTAAGGATTCCAAGACAGAAAGACGGGGCTTTGAGGCTTACTATTTCGGATGAAGAGGGGGTGCTGAGAGAATTTGCGTTGGGGGAATACATTATTGCAAGCGGGTATGACTGGACCGCCGCCGATCTGGAGGATGTGGAGATGGTCATAGATTATGCGAAGACAGGAGTCGTGTTCAGCATAAAGGATTGGGAAAAGACAGTCACAACGGAGGTTGTCATCTGATGCGGATACAAATTCGTTCAGTTTCTCAAGAAAATTTTTCCAAAATGAAAAAGATTGTTTATCTTTGCACCACTTTACTGAAGCGTATGTGGTGAAATTGGTAGACACGCTACTTTCAGGAGGTAGTGCTTCACGGCGTGTAGGTTCGAGTCCTATCATACGCACATTTTAAAGCGGAGGAAGAATTTTCGGATTCTTCCTCTTTTTCTTTACCTTTGATGTCCTTAATTGTATATCGGATATGAAAATAGTATTTCTTGATGCGGCGACGATGGGGGATGTCTCATTCGAACCCATAGAAAAATTGGGAGAACTGGTCTGCTGGAGAACCTCATCGAGGGAAGAGGCACTTGAACGTGTGAAAGACTGCGATGTGATGATTGTCAACAAAATAAAGGTGGACAAGGAACTTATTGATGCAGCAGGATCGTTGAAGCTTATATGCGAGGCGGCTACAGGTGTGAACAATATCGACCTTGAATATGCTGCCTTAAAAGGAATTCCGGTGCGTAATGCTGTAGGATATTCCACCGGTTCGGTTGTGCAGACTACATTTATGATAATCCTTTCGCTTATAGGCAAAATCCGTCATTTTGACGATTTCGTCAAGACCGGAGAGTATTCAAAAAATGAAATCTTCACCGATGCCGGCAAAATGTTTTTTGAACTCAGCGGAAAGAACATCGGTATCATCGGAATGGGCAATATAGGCCGAAGGGTTGCCGTTGTGGCTGAAGCTTTCGGGATGAATGTCAGCTATTTCTCCACATCGGGTACTTCCCACTGCAAGGACTATCCGAGTGTAAGTCTTGAGACATTGATGAAAGAGTCAGATATAATATCCGTACACGCTCCTTATAATGAGCGCACTGCGGGGCTGATAGGGGAAAGGGAACTTGCTATGATGAAGCGTACAGCATATATTGTCAATCTCGGACGCGGAGGTATAGTGGATGAGGCTGCACTTGCCGCTGCTGTTGACAGTGATATGATAGCAGGTGCCGGGCTTGATGTGTTCGTGAAAGAACCGCTGCCGTCTGACAATCCTCTGATGAAGGTATGCAAGAAGGAAAAACTTGTACTGACTCCGCATATCGGATGGGCAAGCCTGGAGGCAAGGAAAAGGCTTGTCGACATCACAGCTGATAATATCAGAAAGGGATTCTAAAAATAAAAGCGGTCGGAAATTCCGGCCGCTTTTATTCTTTACCATCTGTCTTCTGATGATACAGTCAATTTCTTGCGTCCACGACGACGACGGGCCGCCAATACGCGACGTCCGTTCGGAGTTGACATACGCTCACGGAATCCGTGTTTGTTGCGACGTTTCCTCTGTGAAGGTTGGAATGTTCTTTTCATTATTCTGTGTTTTTATATATTCGTATGTAGTTTTGGGAGTGCAAAGGTAGTGTTTTTCGTTTTAATTGCAAATATTTTCTATGAAAATAACGAGTTTGCCGTCAAAGTATGCGTCATTTACCCAGCTGTCAATCGGCCAGGTATGTACAGATCCTTTGGCAAGTCTGAACTGGCCCATCACATTCGCGATTTCCTCGACTACATCCCCTCCTTTAAGATAGAATATCCCCTTTGAATATTTTCCTTTTACCCAAGGCATGAATTTGTCAAGAGATGTAACTGCGCGGGATACGATATAGTCGTATCTGTCCGGCAGGTTTTCTGCCCTTTCATGGACTGTCACCACATTGGTCAGCCCGAGAGCTTTGACTGCCTCCTGGGCTACGATTATTTTTTTCCCTACGGAATCGCACAGTGTGAATTGCGCCTCCGGGAACATAATTGCGAGCGGAATCCCAGGAAAACCTCCTCCTGTGCCGAGGTCCAGAATCTTCAGCTGTCTTCCGGCAAGCTCATCGTATGAGTAGCCTGCTATCGCAAGCGAATGAAGTACGTGGTGGAGGTACAGTCCGTCAATGTCCTTTCTTGATATCACATTGATTTTTGCATTCCATTCCTTGTATATCCCTTCCATTGCCCGGAATTTTCCTTTCTGCTCATCTGTAAGTCCGGGAAATTTCTCTGTAAGTATATTTATGAAATCATCGTATGTCATAATCTGTTGTTTATTATTATAGCAGTTCGTCGGATATTTCCATCATCTTGAGGAGCATCGCCTTGGCCCTGCGTATCCTTGTCTTTACAGTGTTGATCGGTATTTCAAGCTCATCGGCTATTTCCTTGTATCCGAAATTGTCTATAAGGTTCATCCTCGCGATTATCCTGTAGTCATCCTTGAGCTTTTCTATGTTCGTCAGCCATTTGTCGTACTCCTGCTGCGTTATGATTTCATCCTCAGGATTGTGCATTACAGCCGGTATGTCGCTGACCTGTGCCATCTCTTCGCTGATGGAAGTCGTAGGGAGATTGTTCTTTTCCCTGTCTTTCCTGCTGATATGGTCAAATGCCGTGTTGCGTGCAATCCTGTAGAGCCAAGTGGAGAACTTGTATTCGTCGTTGTATGTGGCGATCTGGCTGAAAGCTTTCTGGAAACTTTCAAGACAGATGTCCTCTATATCCTCTTTCTGGATGATATAGTGTGATATGTGAGCCTTTACACCTGTGTTGTAGCGTGTGTAAAGAACGATAAATGCCGCCTGGTTCTGCTCTATGGCAAGTTTGACGAGTTCAGGATCGGACAGGTTAGTGAGCTTCAAGCCAGTTTTTTCCATAGTTGCATTCAACGGTAAGGGGGATGGACAATTGTATTACATTCTCCATTTCATCCACTATGATTTTTTTCAGAGTCTCCACTTCGGAAGGTATTGCGTCGAACATCAGCTCATCGTGGATCTGTAGCACCATACGGCTTCTTATGCCGGCTTCTTTCATTCTGGCGTCTACATTTATCATCGCTTTTTTTATGATGTCCGCGGCTGTGCCCTGGATAGGAGCATTTACGGCATTCCTTTCGGCGAGCGACCTGACCGTTGAGTTCCTTGAATTTATGTCAGGCAGGTATCTCCTTCTTCCGAAAAGGGTTTCTGCATATCCTTTTTCCTGGACTGTTCTTATGGTGTTTTCTATATATGATGCAACAGCCGGAAAATTGGCAAAATAGTCATCGATTATCTTTTTGGCTTCGGCACGCGGGATTTTCAGCCTCTGCGAAAGTCCGAACGCTGAAATTCCGTATATTATTCCAAAATTTGCCGTCTTGGCTATCCTTCTCTGTTCCGGTGTGACCTCATCATTGCTTATGCCGAATATTTTTGCGGCAGTGATGGAGTGTACGTCCCTTCCTTCCCGGAAAGCTTCTATAAGATGACCGTCACCGCTGAGATGCGCCATGATGCGGAGCTCTATCTGCGAATAGTCGGCAGAGATAAGCACTCCGTCGGGAGTGCTCGGCACGAATGCCTTTCTGATTTCCTTGCCGCGTTCGGTCCTTATCGGAATGTTCTGCAGATTCGGCTTGGAAGAACTGAGGCGTCCAGTCGACGTGAGGGCCTGATTGAATGTCGTATGTATCTTGCCTGTCTTGGGAGAGACGAAATTCGGGAACGGCTCTATATAGGTCGACAGCAGCTTCTTCACAGCCCTGTACTCCAATATCTCATTGATTATCGGATGCTTGTGTGCAAGGGAATTGAGAGTCTCCTCGTCTGTGGAATAGCTGTATCTGGTGCCTGTCTTGGCCTTGACCTTAGGGTCAAGTGCAAGCTTTTCGAATATCACATATCCGATCTGTTTCGTGGACAGGATATTCAGTTCCGGCTCTCCGGCCATTTCCCTGATTTTCTGCTGCCTTTGCTCAAGTTCGGCATTAAGGCTTGTCGCATATCGCTTCAGCTGGTTGAGGTCAACCTTGACTCCGCCGCATTCCATATTTGAGAGAACCCTTATCAGAGGCTCTTCCAAAGTGCAGTACAGCCCGTCCAAAGACAGCTCCTTGAGTTCCATGTTTATCTTTTCGCAGAGAAGAGCGGCTGCGATCACCTCTTTTGTGCGTGAGACAGTGTTTTCCTTATCTTCCTGTATGTCAAAAAGGGACATCGGTGCTGCCGGAACTTCTGCCTGCCGGTCTTCAATGTTTATGTTGAGATAACTTTTGGCGAGGATGTCAATTCTGTGGCTCTTCTCAGGATTTATAAGATAGTGCATCAGCTCGATGTCATACAGCTTGCCTTCAAGGGACAGTCCGTTGTTCTTCAGGACATTGCATTGTCTCTTGAGGTCGTATCCGCTTTTGGATATGCTGCCGTCGGACAGGATTTCCGCAAAATCATACGCGTTTCCCGACGAGGCAAGATATTTTCTGTCCGGAGATATTACGCCGACTGTAACATTCTTGACGGAAGAGAATATTGAATCTTCGTGGCATTCTGTGAATATTGAGAACGCTCCGGCTTTTCTGGCGGCCTCTATGGCTTCCTGTACCGGGACATCCTTTATGTCAAGTATGTTTTCCGATATGGCGGAGGATTCCGGCACGCTTATGTGGCTGATATGTTTTTTGAGGGAACCGAATTCATATTTTTCAAACAGGTCCGCTATCTGCGGATCATATTCAAAATCTATTACAGTGTCATTGATGTTGAATTCTACCGGAACATCAGTGCGTATGGTGACAAGCTCCCTGCTGAGCCCTATGTGTGCGCGGGCATTCTCGAAGGCTTCGCGCTGCTTTGCCGTAAGGTCTCCTATATGTGCGTATATCTCTTCGACGGAGCCGTATCTGGAGATAAGTTTTCCTGCTCCTACCTCACCGACTCCTTTGACTCCCGGAACATTGTCGGAAGCGTCTCCGCATATCGTCAGCATATCTATGACCTGGGACGTGGAGCTGATTCCGTATTTCAGGCATATTTCCTTTGTTCCGCATATCTCGTTTTCGGCACCGGACTTTCCTGGTTTGTACTGGAAGATCATGTCCGTGACCAGCTGGCCGTAATCCTTGTCCGGAGTTACCATAAAGACGGTGAAGCCCTCTTTTTCAGCTTTTTTTGCGACAGTCCCTATGACATCGTCAGCCTCGTAGCCTTTTACCATCAGCACGGGTATCCTCATCGCTCCGCATAGTTCTATGAGAGGTTCCAATGAATCTATGATAAGTTGCGGCGTTTCGGACCTTGTACCTTTGTATTCAGGATACATCTCGTGGCGGAAAGTGCCGCCTGGGGGGTCAAAGGAAATCGCCAGATGTGTCGGCTTCTCCTTGTCTATGAGCTCAAGGATATATTTGGTGAAGCCGAAAAGGATGGAGGTGTCCGCTCCTTTGGAATTGATCATCGGATGCCTCAGAAAGGCATAGTACATTTTGAAAATGAGCGCGTGCCCATCTATTAGGAAAAGTCTTTTATCCATCTAAAAAACGATAAGTTCCAAAGATAGAAATTTTATTTGAAAAATGATTAGATTTGCAATCCACAAATCAGGAAATTGTAAAAGGAGTAATATGGATATCAAAGCTGCACTGTTTGATTTTGACGGGGTTATAATGGATACGGAAGGGCAGTATACGCTCTTTTGGGACAGGATGGGCAAGAAATATCTTGGTGTTGACGGCTATGGCTCCATAATCAAGGGGCAGACCCTTGCCAGAATTTTCGGGAATGATTTCAGCGGTATGGAGAAAGAGCAGGCTGAAATAGAGTCTATGCTTGACAGGTTTGAAGCTGAAATGCCCTATAGGTTTATTCCGGGGCTGCCTGATTTCTTTATTGAACTCCGCTCCAGTGGCATAAGGACTGCCGTAGTGACCAGTTCGTCGGACAGGAAGATGCAGAATATCTACCGTGCCTGTCCTGATTTTCCGTCTTTTGTGGACAGGATTTTCACAAGTGAATCATTCAGGCGTTCAAAGCCTGCACCGGACTGTTTCCTGCTTGCGATGGACACTTTCGGAGTATCCGCAGAAGAGACTGTCATCTTTGAGGATTCTTTCTACGGACTCGAGGCGGCAAGGGCTTCAGGAGGATTTGTAGTAGGTCTTGCCACCACCAACCCCCGTGAGGCCATTGCAGACAAGGCCGATATGGTGATTGATGATTTTGCGGGATTTGATATGAGGCAGGTACAGGCATATATGGACAGGTTATGATTGTTATTGTAGTATTGGCTGTTGTCGCCTTTTTATGCTCTATGGCGGCAGTCTATTTTTATATTCAGTATTCAAATGTACGTGACGCCCTTTCTTCAAGGGTTTCCGAGCTGGAACGGGATAACGCCTCTTTGTCTGCAAGACTGGAAAGCGGTGAGGAACTTTCCGGCAGGCTTCAGCAGCTTCACAGGGAGACGCTGGACAATATGAAAGTGCAGCATCAGAAGGATATGGAGCTGATGAGAGACCAGTTCAAGGCGGCAGCATCTGAGATAGCAAGCAAGAACACGCAGGAGTTCAAAGAACAGAGCGCGGGGAAAATCGCCGATCTGCTCAATCCTATAAAAGAGAAATTTATCGAGTTCTCCAGAAGCGTAGATGAATCCAAGACGACTTCAGTCCGGATGAAGACTTCGATTGAGGAGCAGATAAAGAATCTTATGGACCAGTCAGGAAAGGTAAGCGAGGAGGCGCGTAATCTTGCGAACGCGCTAACAAGCCGCTCCAAGGTTCAAGGTGATTTCGGAGAGCTGATACTTAAGGATATTCTTCTGAATGCAGGCTTGACTGAGGGAATTCATTTTGTCTGTCAGGGAGTTATGACTGATGAGAACGGACACGAGGTGAAAAGTGATGACGGCAGGACTCTGATCCCGGATGTGCTGGTGTTCTATCCTGATGACACTATGGTGGTCGTTGATTCCAAGGTCAGCCTTACCGCGTATGCTCTGATGACGTCGGCCGTGTCGGATGAGGAGCGCGACAGCTATGCGCGTCAGCATATTGAAAGTGTCAGGAAACATATCAATGAACTTGCGGCCAAGAACTATGCTTCTTATGTGCCTTCCGGAAAAAGAAAGGTTGACTACAATATAATGTTCATCCCCAATGAAGGGGCGTTCCAGGCGATGTTGGAGCGTGCTCCGTCCCTATGGCAGGAGTCAAAAAACAGAAATGTCCTGATTGTAAGCCAGATGACACTTGTCATTGTGCTGAATATGATACAGATGGTCTGGAAGCAGTCCGAAAGGGAGAAGAATATAGAGGAGGTCCACAAGACGGCATCCGAGCTTATGACCCAGCTCCAGTCGTGGCTGTCAAGCTATACGGCGGTAGGGGAGCAGCTTGAAAGGGCACTCGGGACATATAATGAATCAAAGCGCAGGTTATCCGGGTCCAACCAGTCCGTGCTTCAGAAAATCCGGAAACTTGAAAAGCAGGGAGCGTCGCCGAAGCGCACATCAATCCGGAATGTTTCCCGCAAGTCGGGGCCCGAATCCATAATTCCCCCATCATTGATGCCGGATACGGAATGATAAATAAAAACGGTTGCAGCAATCAGGCTGCAACCGTTTTTGTCTATATGGTCAGGTGGATTACCAGACGAATTCAAAGGTGATGTCCCTCGGTATGCCAAGGTCGTTCACGTGCGCTATGTCAGCGGAAAGGGCTTCAGTGATGTTAGCGTGGTTTGTCGTATATTCCTTTGCGAACATATAGTTTCCTGTCGCCTGTGTAGTCAGGATAAGGTCAGCCCAGGCGTCTATAGCCTCCAAAGCCTTTTCATAATCGATGTGATACAGTCCGGCTTTGTTGCGTGAGAATGCTCCGTTGTCCTTCATGAAGTTGTAGCACATCATATTGGCTTTGCCGTGTGATGAGGCTGAGCCGAATCTTACGGAACGTACAAGTCCTGCGATATAGGTGGTTATGGCATCCTCCTTGGTTATAAGCGGAATCTCGCCCATATCAATAAGTTCACATACCATAAACAGACCTAGTATGTCTGCCTTGGCCTCCTCCCAGGTCGTCTTCTCAGACCCCATCGCTTCATCCACGGAGCCAAGTCCGTTGACTGTCTGCTTTACTCCCAGTCCGTGTGCAACCTCATGGAATGTTACATTCCAGAAGAATGCTTCAGAACGGAGGTGTTTCTGCTGGTCAGGCTCTATGAGGGCGCGTCCGATAGGAAGAAGGATTTTTCCGAACTTGGCCATCATGCTGTTGTGAAGCTGCAGGCGGCGTGTGCCTTTGAGAGCCTGTACCCTGTCGTCATTCGGCAGGTTGATGGCGATTGTCTTGCTGCCTGCGTTGCAGTCTCCGGAATAGTAGATCGCATCATAGACGTTGAGGTCTGATGATGTTCCAGGCACGAATGTCTTGTATTCCGGTGCGCAAGGAAGCATTTTCTGAAGCTGAGGCAGCATCGATACATATTTTGCAAGCTCCGCGCTCCTTTCCTCGTCTTTGAGGAGGATAAAGCATTCGTATGACGCTTTTGCTTCGTTGAGCTTGTCATCATAGTTCTCAATAGGACCTATCACGATATCTATCTTGCTGTCCTTCATATCCATCCAGGCCATATCGCTTTCGAAATAGTCGTCTGTACGGAATGCTTTGATTCTTTTGTGAAGGTAGTTGCGCAGTCCTTCGTTGTCGGTGATTGCGGCGGCCTCCTCCAGGTATAGACATATCTTTTCAATCTCTTCGTTGTATTCCTCGTGGTACCATACTGATTTGAGGGCACCGTCGGCGTCCCTCCTTATCACAGTATAGAGGCTGTTCTTGTCGGGATCGTTGAATTCAGCGAACTCCTCTACGGTGATGTCTTCCGGATAATAGTTCGCACCGAGCGGTTTCGGACCGTAGCCTTCAACGAATGCAAGGTTGTCATCAAGCCTGTCCCAGGGACCGTAGTTGATTTTTGCGAAAGTCCTTTCTGCAGGATCCGTAAGGTTTTCCATAAGGGACTTGTCTCCGAAAGTCTGCTCCCAGAAAAGTCCGTCGATTATGTTTCCTGCCTGTCTGAACAGGTTGAGGACCTGCTTGTCCTTGTCGGAAAGTTTGTCCATAAGGGGAGAGCTTACCTCAAAGATTGCATATTCATCGACTTTTTCCTGAATGGGCGATTTCTGATCCTTGCAGGATATCAGCAGAGACATGGCCAAAACTGTCAATATTAATTTTTTCATAGAATCTGTGTGCTTTTTAATATATAAGAGGGGCAGGACAATTGTATGCCCGCCCCTCATTTTTCCAGTCTTTTGTCCCGAATACTTTAGAAACTCTGGGCGATGGCGATGAAATCATCAGCTTTGAGAGCCGCACCTCCGATAAGACCTCCGTCGATGTCAGGACATGCGAAAAGCTCTTTTGCGTTTGACGGCTTGCAGCTTCCTCCGTAAAGAATTGTGATTTCCTCTGCAAGTTCACCGAATTTCTCAGCAAGCACTTTGCGTATGCAGGCGTGGATTTCCTGAGCCTGCTCTGCAGTAGCTGTCTTGCCGGTTCCGATTGCCCATACAGGCTCGTATGCAACGATTACCTTTGCCATCTCTTCTGCGGAAAGAGTGTAGAGCACATTTTTGATCTGCTCTGAAACTACATCAAAATGACGCTCAGCCTCACGCTCCTCAAGGTTCTCTCCTACACAGAAAATAGGTGAAAGTCCCTGTGCGATGGCGAGTTTGACCTTCTCTACGAGAGTGCAGTCGGTCTCACCGTAATATTGACGACGCTCTGAATGGCCGAGGATAGTGTACTGGCATCCTACTGACTCGAGCATAGCAACGGAAACCTCTCCGGTGTACGCGCCTTTCTCCTTGTCTGCGCAGTTCTGTGCGGAAAGACCTACTACGGAACCTTTCACAACCTCAGCTACAGGAGCAAGATGAGTGAAAGGAGGTGCAATGATAAGTTTTACTGAAGCAGGTACTTCAGCTGCTTTTGCAGCGACCTCTTTTGCGAGCTGTACGCCCTCCGGAACTGTAGTGTTCATTTTCCAGTTGCCGGCAACGATGTGTTTTCTCATAATTCCCAAAAAATTATAATTGTTAATTGACATTATTTCATCAGAATCCTAAAAATTAGGACAGCTTCTTAAAAGCCGCGCAAATTTAAGAATAATTTTGATTACCTTTGTCAGTTCTGAAATTATTATGAAATTAATTTAATGTTTTTGATAAGATGAAAAATTTTGTAGAGGAACTTAAATGGAGAGGTATGATCCAGGATATTATGCCGGGGACGGAAGAGAAACTGATGGAAGGTCCTACAGGTGCGTATGTGGGGATTGACCCTACTGCAGACTCCCTCCATATAGGACATCTTGTCAGTGTGATGATACTCAAGCATTTCCAGAATTGCGGGCACAAGCCTTTCGCTCTTATCGGGGGTGCTACCGGTATGATCGGAGACCCGTCTATGAAGTCTCAGGAAAGGAATCTTCTCGATGAGGAGACTCTTGCCCACAATGTCGCCTGCATCAGAAAACAGCTTTCACGTTTTCTTGATTTCGAGTCTGATGCTCCGAACAGGGCGGAACTGGTCAACAACTATGATTGGATGAAAGGGTATTCTTTTCTTGAATTTACCCGCGACATAGGAAAACATATTACCGTAAATTATATGATGTCAAAGGATTCCGTGAAGAAGAGGCTTTCTTCGGAGTCCCGCGAAGGTATGTCATTCACGGAGTTTACATACCAGCTTCTCCAGGGATATGACTTCCTCTGGCTGTACGAGAACAGGGGCTGTACGCTCCAGATGGGAGGAGCTGACCAGTGGGGAAATATCACCACTGGTTCAGAACTCATACGCAGGATACTCGGCAAGGAGGCATACGCGCTTACATGCCCTCTTATCACGAAGGCTGACGGAGGCAAGTTCGGAAAGACTGAGAAGGGAAATATATGGCTTGATCCGGAAAGGACATCCCCTTATCAGTTCTACCAGTTCTGGCTCAATGTGTCTGATGATGACGCCGTGAAATATATCAAGATCTTCACTATGCTGAGCAAAGAGGAGATCGAGTCGGCTTCGGCGGCACATTCTGAAGCTCCGCATCAGAGGATTCTCCAGAAATTGCTTGCAAAGGAGATTACCATAATGGTGCACGGCCAGGAGGAGTATGAAAAGGCTGTATCAGCATCTGACATACTTTTCGGCAATGCCACTTCTGACTCTCTCAAGGCCTTGGACGAGAGGACTTTCCTTCAGGTGTTTGACGGGGTTCCTATGTTTGGCCTGGATGCGGACAAGCTTCCTCTGAACATTATCGACCTTCTTTCCGTGGAAACGGCTGTGTTCCCGTCCAAAGGAGAATGCCGCAAGATGATACAGGGTGGAGGAGTAAGCATCAACAAGGACAAGGTTGCGGATATCAATGCCGTTGTCGGACAGGAGAGTCTGATAGACGGTAAATATATACTTGCACAGAGGGGAAAGAAGAATTATTACCTGATTAACGTAAAATAAGCGGAGTTCAAGTCTATGGAAGGAGAAAGCACAAGACAGCTTAAGGTAGCGAAGGAGATACAGAAAGATATGGCTGAGATCATCCGCCGTAAGGGTATGGCTATGTTTTCCGGTGCGATGGTGTCGGTCAGCGGGGTCAAGGTCAGTCCGGATCTTTCAGTTGCTAAGATATATGTGAGCGTGTTCCCGTCTTCGAAGGCGGACGCGGCGATGGATGTGCTCAATGAGAACGTGAGGGCTTTGCGCGGAGAGCTCGGATCCTGTGTGGGAAAACAGCTCCGCATCGTGCCGGAGATCGTGTTTTTCCTTGACAGTTCTCTTGACTATGTTGAGCATATCGAGGAACTTCTTAAGAAACAGTAAGTGAATCTGCCGTTTTTCATAGCCGGACGATACCTTGTTGCCAAGAAATCACATAATGTGATAAACATAATTTCGGCGATAAGCGTGGCAGGTATGGCTATAGGGACGGCGGCGCTTATAATAATACTTTCGGTTTACAACGGATTTGACTCTCTTGTCAAGTCTATGCTCGGCAATATAGAGCCGGATCTTCTCATAACCCCGTCGGAGGGAAAGGTATTTGTTCCTGAAGGTGAGGTATATGACTGGCTTTATGGACTTAATGAGGTTGAGAGCATCTGTACGGTACTTGAGGAAAATGTTTTCATCAACTATGACGGGAAGCAGGGCATCGCGCTTGCCAAGGGAGCGGACAGCATATATGAGGAGGAATCTCCTCTGAGAGGGCATCTGCGTGAAGGCGAGTTCAGGCTGTCCAGGGGAGATGTCCGTCTTGCCTGTGTAGGTGCCGGCCTTGCCTATGAACTCGGCATAAGTCCCAGATTCCGTTCCCCGGTTGAAATCTATTTCCCGTCACGGACCAGGAGCATCTCGCTTTCCAATCCGGCGGCATCGGTTTCCAGTGTGAATGTCTATCCTTCAGGTGTCTTTTCCATAAACAACGATATAGACAACAATGTGATAATCGTGCCTATATGCGCTATGAGGGAGCTGCTTGAATACCAGGATGAGGTCTCGGCAGTAGAAATACGGACCGCGGAAGGTGTTTCATCCAAGGAGCTGGAGAAGCTCCGTGTGGAACTGTCGTCAAGGCTTGGCGATGCCTTCAAGGTAAGCAACCGCTTTGAGCAGAATGCATCGCTTTACAAGATGATGAAATATGAAAAGATTTCAATCTATCTTATACTCATTTTTGTCATTGTAATAATAGCATTCAATATCTTCGGCTCGCTTTCTATGCTCATAATCGAGAAAAAGGATGATATCGGGACTTTACGGAGCATCGGTGCGTCAGATTCTCTGGTGAGGAGGATTTTTATCCTTGAAGGGTGGCTTATATCACTCTCTGGCCTTGGTATCGGGCTTGCGACAGGAGTAGTGTTCGCTCTGCTTCAGCAGCAGTTCGGATTCATAAGAATGCCCGGGAATTTTGTCATACAGGCTTATCCTGTCATCCTTTCGTGGACGGATATCCTGATTACGGCCGCAGGTGTGACGGTAATAGGATATATTATAGCGGCCGCTCCTGTAATCCTGTCTGAGATGACAGGGAAAAAGAAATAGATATATAGACAATCAATCCCCGGAAGTTACATAAGGAACTTTCGGGGATCGGTTTTTATTGCAGTCTGGATTTCAGTTTCCTGATTATTCCCAAAGCTACGGGAACCCAGCCTATCGTACTGTTTGTTGAGCGGATTGCAAGTCCGACGATGTTTGCAGGATTGTAGAAATTTCTGATGTAGGAACATTTCGTCCTGAGCTCATCCTCTTTTTTCACGACCTGTGAACTTATGGACATTCTGGCTTCCTGCAGCTGCTTGAAAGTGCTGATATGCTTAAATTCTGCTTTCTCCATAGAATATCCGTATAAAGAGTTTTACAAATGAGTTCAGAAACAGCTTCTCCCTCAGAAATATAAGAACGACCAGAACGATCAGGAATACACCTGCCATGATAAATGCTCCTGCTGCATAACTGCCGATCCAGTCACCTAAAAGAAGTACACCTCCGAAAGCAATGGCGATCAAAACTATCATCAGTACCATAATAGACAGCATCAGTCCGAAAAACTTGCTGAAGGCCAGTGAAAGACCTTCAGCAGTTTTAAGTTTCAGCTCATCAGTCTTGAGATCAAGATACTCTTTCGTGCTTGCTGAAAGATCTCCGATCGGTTTTTCAAACCCGTCCATACGCTAAAGTTTTCCTAAAGCCTCTTCTGCTTTGCTCAAGCCGTCACGTACCTTGTCCTTTACAGGGGCCAATTTTTCTTCTGCAATCTTTATAACCTTGCTACGGGTTTCCGCTGTCTTTTCTGATGAAAGGAAATAAGCTGTTGCTGCGCCTGCTGCCGCTCCGGCGAAAAACGCAAAAAATGATTTGATGCTCATAACACAAAAATTAATGAAAGTTTAACAATTTATCCACAGAACAGCATTAAGCCATTTCTGTGCCAAATCTCAGACTCTTTGACATTAATTCAACAATTGTACTACAGCACCTATTTTTTTCTTCTGGCTCCACAGCCATATTTTCCCGTCGGGGGTCGTCTTTGAGACCTTGAATGAATGCGACTCGGTCCTGATGTTGCTGTCGGTTGTGTATTGGAGAGTAGCAGTAACCGTATCTCCTTCTTTTTCAGGGATATGACTGCAGGTAAGGACAAAAAAGTTGCCCATATTGTCATCTGACACCCTGAACTGTTTTTTTGCATTGTTGTATGAAATCTGGCAGTCGGGCGCATTGTAGCTGAAAATACGTTTCCTTGATATGGTCAGCGATATTTCATCTTCTTTATCTCTGAAATCGGTTTCGAATATATCCGTAGGGTCGCAGGATATAAACGCTGCGGCGGATATCAGCAGTATTATGGCGGAGATTCTCATTGTCAGTCTTTTATTGAAATGCTTTTGGTGATGATGTCCGTAGATCCGTCACTGTAGTTTACGGCTGCTTTCAATATGCCTTGCCGCTCTATGTGATAATATCCGTCCTTTCCTATGGATACGGGCCTTCCGTCAAGGGTCCATTCGATGGAGACCGCATCGGTCGCATTGAATACCCTCAAAGGGAGTCTTGTGCCTGTCCTGAAAGAACCGTCCGGATTTCTTTCTACATTTTTGAGATAGATGTACGGATATACGTTTCTGCTCTTTGTCTTTCTAAGGGTCGTGAAAGTCCTGGTCTGTTTGCTTCCGGGAGCGTTTTCTGCATCTGTATAATATATTTCTGCCGAGTAGGCTGTCCCGGGGGCAAGCCCTTCGAGCACTATTGCGTACAGACCTTCCTTGTATGGCTCTACTGCCAGTTCTTTCCTGTCGGAGCCTGTTCCGTATCTTATATGTGCAGTGCCGGACGACGGAATGCTGGATTTCCAGTTTAATATTGCCGCATCCTGGAATACTTCAATGCTTATATTGCCTGCCGTAGGTATGACAGTATTGTCTATTTCAACGTTGAATGTGACATTATCCCCGTCTATGGCGATATCGGATATGGAATAAGGTGACAGCTGGCCGCTCCACCAGCTGAACGCGGGTGCTTTGAAACCGGTGTTGCCGGCAGGGAAGAACAGCCCGTTGAAATCTGCTGTCACTCCGTGCACCAGATAATTGTAGAAATATTGCCTGTATTTTATTTCGTCAAGTTTGTCCTCGCGTCCGTCAGCTTCGATGAGGTCTGCGCACTGGTGGTCCGGATTGGCGTTTACCTCATTGCTCCGTTTCCATCTCTCGTATGGCGTTGTTGCGACTGCCTCGAGATCAGAGTATATGGTTCTTGAGGTTGACTTGTCGATATGGTATATCAGCATTCCTCCGCCTCCTATGTATGCGTCCCAGCCTTTGCCGCTGCGGCATTCTATAAGATAATATTCTCCTTCTGTGTCTGTGTCGAGCCTGTAGAATTTTCCGCTTTGGTCTACAGGTTGTAGGGAGTGCCTGCCTGAGGTCAGGAACTGCGGTTCGGCGATGCCGAGAATTTCCCTCTCGATGGCGTTATAGTTGGGAGGTGTGTTGCCGTTGTTGTTCTGGTTGCCTCCGTCCATCAGTGACGTTATGGTCCATAGGGCTGCGGATTTGATTCCGCTTTCTCCTTCATAGTCCGTGTCGTAGAAGTCCGGCAGGCCGAATGTATGGCTGTATTCGTGGCAGAATGTTCCTATGCCTGCCATAGTGTAGGCCTTCCCTGTACGTGAGAGTTCTGCCGTGCAGGCATAGCTGTCGATAATCTTTCCGTCAAGGGAAAGGTGAATCTGTGCTCCGCGTTTGAGGTACCAGGCGTGTGACCAGATGCAGTCGGCGTTGGCTGCCGGGTCGTCGGCCTCGTCTTTGCCTGCAAAGAAGATGAATACATTGTCTACGGTTCCGTCCCCGTCATCGTCGTAATCAGCGAAATTGATGTGCGCGTCGGCAAGTTCGCAGGCTTCCTTTATCATCTGGGAGGCACGGCTGTCTTTGTTGCCATTGTCATTGCCTCCGTAATATGCGCAGTTCTCCTGAAGCGTGACGATCTCGCTTATGTCGAACGAGAATTCCCAGTTGTCTCCGAACTGGCTGTGGAAATAGTCCAGGGCACTTCCTGTGGCTCCGTTGGATGAGTATCCTTCCTGAGTGAGCATATTATGGAAATCATCCCGTGTGTATGTGAATTTGACATCCTTGTATTGGACGAGTATGATCAGACCGTGCTTTTTGTGCTTCCCTTCCGCTCTGGTAGCAGGCGATCTGTCCATTATACGTCTGATAAGCGGTGTCTCATTGGCTCCTATTGCCTTTTTTGCCGCTGCTTTTTCATTAAGCAACCCGTATGGTATGTTCCTGCTGGCGTTGAGGACCTCGGCAGGAGCATGGGAGCCTACAGGTATTCCGCTGCTGACCAGACTGCCGTTGGCGTCATAATATGAGTAGCAGAAATATCCGTCAGTATCCTTTGATATGACGTGTCCGTCAAGAGTTTTGATGATATGCAGGAATTCATCCCCTTTGGCTATGGCTTCAAAAGTGTAACCGTCAGGCTGTGTTATTGTCAGGAATGGCCTTTTTACAGGTATGGCGTTAGCCGTGAGGAAGATGTGGAGAAGTATGGTTATAAAAACGGTTTGTCTTAAACTCATAATTTATTACCTTTGTAAGATTTTGCATAGTTAGTGATAATTTATGAGACGAACAATTTTATTTTTAACCGTTATCACTGCCTTATTCTGCACCTCCCGGCTGTTTGCCCAGGAGGATATTGTCCGTAACATCAATGCTTACGGAACGTTTGACAATTGGAGCATAAGGTCAGTGAAGGAGTCGGACATAATAGGCGGGCAGACAAAACGCCTTTATGAATTTTACGGTAATCAGGAGACTGTACATACACGGGAACCTCTTGTCAAGCCTGATTGTTATCCCTGGAGGACCAATAATGTGCTGGCCATTGTCGCCGGTGTCGTGAAGACCAATACTACGGTTTTTCCTGAAAAAAGAGGAGACGGGTACTGTGCAAGGATAGAGACACATATCGAGGAGGTAAAGGCTCTTGGAATCAATATGGAAGTCGTCTGCCAGGGCGCGCTGCTGATAGGTGACCTTGCGGAGCCTATAAGAAGTACGCGGGATCCGATGGCGAAAGTCCTTTATGGAATCCCGTTTTCCGGACGTCCTTCAGCCCTTGTTTTCGACTATAAGGCTGATGTCGGGCATACTGTCATACGCGGAACGGGATTCTCCCGTCTGAAGACGCTTGACTACATCGATTATCCTGAAATATCCATTGTGCTTCAGAAACGTTGGGAGGACGAATCCGGAAATGTGCATGCCCTGAGGGTAGGTACCGGACATATATATGTTACGGAAAATGTGGATGAATGGTGTGACGGTTACCGTCTTGAGGTCAAATATGGAGATATAACTTCCGATCCGTCTTTCAAGGAATATATGGGGCTGAACAACCATCCCGACCGTGCATATCATACGATAAATTCCAAAGGTGACAATGTCATGGTGTCAGAAGACGGTTGGGCGGATGCGGACGTGCAGCCTAATTTCCTGATAATAAAGTTCCTTTCGAGCTGCAGCCAGGCTTTTTATGGAGGCGTTGGCAATACTTTGTGGATTGACAATGTCCGTCTGGAAATGTAATCCGATACGACATTGTATGATTTTTTCAAAACCGGTGCAACATTTGGGGGCCAGTTTGCATCTATGTATCAGGTTTAGGTTTTAGTACACAGTTTAGGGAGCCGGTTTACGTAGCAGTACCGTGCTCCCTTGACTTTTTGATATATAAATGGTCCGGATACAGTAGAGGTCGGTCCAATTGTATGTAAGCGGAAATAAAGAAAAGCAGATGGCCTTTTGAGTCATCTGCTTTTGAGTTTCTGGCGTTTAAGATTTATTTTGAAGCTTCAACAGAGGCTTTTCTAAAATCTTTCATCAATTTCATGATGTTCAAAGCTGCCTTGCGAGCGCGTGCTCCTGCTGCTTTGTTGCCTTTCTCAACCTGAGCCTCTGCATTCGCTGCGAATACTTCGTACTCTGCCTTGATCTGATCTACAAGATTTTTCATCGTAGGTAATTTTTTAAGATAGTTCGTTAAACAAGCATTTAAAACTTGCGCAAGTTATATATTAATCTGGTGATTTGCAAATTTTTGTAGCTGGAATCTAACTATTTAACTTTGGTGTTGACGATGTTCATAGCTTTGTCCGGACCGGCCAAAGCGAATGTTTTTATGCCGTTGACAGCCCTTTCACAGATGCTCTTCATCTCCTCCTGTTCCTCGGAAGAAAGCTCGCCGAGCACGAAGTTGACCTGGGCTCCGCGGTTGAAATCATTTCCTATACCTACTCTCATTCTTGCGTATTCCTGAGTCCCGAGCATTTCCGTAATATTCGTAAGCCCGTTGTGCCCTCCGGCACTTCCGTTTTTCCTGAGCCTCAGCGTTCCGAAAGGTATGTTGAGGTCATCAGAGATGACAAGAAGATTTTCAAGGGGGATTTTAAGCTCATTGACCCAATATCTTACAGCTTTGCCGCTCAGGTTCATATATGTTGACGGCTTCAGGAGTATGAATTTCTGCCCTTTATGGGAAATTGTAGCCGTACTTCCGTAACGGCCGTTTTCAAAAATAACATTGGATGCCTTTGCAAAGGCATCCAATATCATAAATCCCATATTGTGTCTGGTATTTTCATACTCAACGCCGATGTTACCCAATCCAACGATCAAATAGTTCATACCTTGACAATAATATCAGTTGCTGTTATTCTCCGCCTCTTGCAGCCTGTGCTGTAGCACGGGTAGGACGAACTGAGCAGATGATAGTCGCTTTAGGGGAAACGATTGTCACACCCTCATAATGAAGGTCACCGGCAACGATCTGTTTTCCGATTTTCAGTTCTGTAGTATCTACCTCAAGAAGGTCCGGAAGCATATCAAGGCTTGCGCTGATACGGAGCTTGCGGCTTGAAACGAGAAGTTTACCTCCGAGTTTCACACCCTCTGAGTGACCGGTAATCTTGACAGGAACGTCGATTGTTACAGGCTTGTCAGCTGATACTGCGAGGAAATCCACGTGGAGAGCTTCATCTGTTACAGGATGATACTGAACTTCATGAAGAACTGCGAGGAATTTCATCTCTCCGAGATCCAGGTCGATGATGTATGAGCTTGGAGTGTGGGTTACTGTCTTGAGATCTTTTGCATCTACAGTAAAAAGAACATTCTCCATTCCGAGGCCGTAGAGGTTGCAAGGAACGAGTCCTTCTCTTCTGATGCTTTTTACCACAGCCTTGTTGCCTACCTGACGAGGCTGACCTTTAAGTTCAATGTGTTTCATTGTTTTTATAGTTAAAATGTGTTACTCAAAAATATTCTCCGAATATTTTGAGTAACAATCCCCTCAACCCCCTGAACTTCGTTCAGACCCCTAAAGGGGTACTTCGAATCTCCGGTTCGGGCCTTACGGCCTAAATATTCGTGAATATTCTCCCATTACACCAAAAGCGGCTGCCGCTTTTATGGGGCTGCAAATGTAGACAAAAAATCCGATTCCGAAAAATTATTTTACCAATGCTGTGGCTTTGTTCCACGCAAGTTCCCTGTAATACGATTCAAGGTAGCTGTTTCCGTATGCTCCCTGATGAGCCGGAAGATACATACTCAGTCCGCAGTATGTGCTGATGACAAATCCCGGGTAAGGGTTGTCCGGACGCGATGCAAGAAAAGTCTCTGTCGCAGCCTTGTATATTACACATCTGTCGAGAGCCGCCTTGAACTCATCCATTTCCTCGCTGGTGCATCCGAGATGCTCCACTATGCTGAGCAGGTCGTAGAACCAGTGGTAGTCGTATGAATAATATTGCTGGACATCATCCGGGCTGATGCTGTCAAGGTTGTTCCTGTATTTCTCAAAAAGATTCCTGCATACGGAAGCCAGCTCTTCGAGCGCGGAGCAGTCAGTCAATGCGATCGTAGCGGAGCGGTATGCTCCCTCGAGTCTGTTGTAGTGCTCGAAATAATTGCTGCACAGTCCTTTGAGGTCTGCATAAGGCCTGTTCTGAAGAAATCTGACCATTGACTTGTAGTCCATTCCGTCAGCAAGCACTTCTGCCGGGGATGCTACGATATATTCCGTCTTGTCCCGAAGCTGGTATGCAGTCTCGATTCCGCTGACCAGACAGCAGTCAAAGACTATATATTTGAGTTTCATTGGAATAGCCTGCGCGAAATCTTCAATCTGCATCTCATACCCGTTTCTTCCGTCCCTGTCCTGTCCGATGCTTCTGGTCATAGGTGTTCCTGGAATATGTTCTTTTTCCTTGAACGGGACTGATTCAGGATGGCTGCAGATGTCCGTCTTGCGGTATCTTGGAGAATTTCCCTGCTGCTCGTATACTTTTGAGTTGGAGTAATATCCTGCAGGAAGATATCCGGTGGCGTGTGAAGAGAATATCATACCGTATTCGTCGGCCGGGAAGTTGTCCCTGATATAGTTGAGCACTTCATTCAGCGTCTTGGATGAGGCTGATATCGTCTCTTTCGGATATGTTACCAGTGTGTCTGTTTTCGTCCTGCCGAACAGGTCACGGTACGGGTACAGTAGAAGCGGGCTGCTGTTTGCATAAGAATGGGTGTAGATCAGCAATGCGTCCGCACGTTCGTCATTTGTGTGAAGGGCAGTATACCTTATCAGTTCTTCTATGTCTTCCCGCAATGCTCCGGAAATGCTGTTTTTGCCGGCTGAATAGAGTATGGTCACCTTTCTGTCACTGTAGAATGTGTCCGGAGTGATCTCGTGCCTGTGGAAAGCAATATCGCAACCTGCAAATGACAATGCTACAGCTATAAGAGCGATGGTTATAGCGGTTTGTCTGACCGGGTATGTTTTCATAAAATTCATCATTATGCAAAAGTATTAATTTTTTCCCAATGTGGATCAGTGACAAGTTGCCGGATTGTTCGGCTTTGGATTTAATTATGTTTTTATTACAATATGTTTTTGC
>ERZ778497.583-NODE-583-length-29561-cov-6.127906_pt1 | contig 29561 bp, 28 predicted proteins | sample MGYA00509938_ERZ778497 | MGnify/ENA primary metagenome ERZ778497 (study PRJEB29527, sample SAMN07138969) | mouse gut metagenome | material: feces | host: mouse | place: China:Nanjing | collected 2016-01-25 ... | reverse complement strand
AATCACAGAAAATTTGCCAAGTGCCATGAAAATTGACAGGATATTAATGATAGGTTCTTTTTGCACCGCCGCCATGCTGGCGGCCGGTGCAAAGAAGGAACTGCCGAAGGTTGTGCCGCAGGTCAACTATGAGTTGAGCGGCGGAGCGGGGCATTATGATTATGCACCGAGTTTCATAACCGACAAATACGGGATTGTGTACGGCTATCTGTGCGAGAACCGTGAGCCGTTCAAGATTGTGGATTATATATATCTTTACAAGGGGATACCGACGCGGGAAGGCATCAAATGGCAGCCCGGTACGGAGGTGATAGAGCCGTCGCGCACGGGTTGGGACGACTGCCATATATGCGATCCCGATGTGAGGGAGTTCTCAACCACCTACCGTGGGCATACTTACAAATGGATTATGACCTATTTGGGTGTTGACCAGTGGGATTGCAACCATAACCAGGTGGGCATCGCCTTGGCCGACAATATCGAGGGGCCTTGGGAGAAATATCCTAAGCCGATTATTCCGTATGACAAGTTTGACAAGTGGGGCACAGGTCAAAGCACTTCTATTGTGCTGAATGACAGTACGATTGCAACGTTCTACCATTCCACGACCGAAAACGGCCCGTTTGCGATGAGGCTTATTAACCTGAAAGACCTTGAGAAAATCGATATCGGGGAGGAGTATGCTGTTCCGTTCCTGTCGGCTAACACTTATGTGGCGGTCAGCGATGAATATATCTACACTGTATCGGAGGGGCGGTCTGAGAACTATGAGAAGATTGTGCCGACATGGGTAGGGGATATATGCGTGGTTCGTTGCAAGCCCCGGTCGGGCGATCTGGTGGCAGATATGACGTCGCCTGTTGATGAATGGATTGAAATCGGGCGCGTAACACCCGAATTGAGCGGCTTCCCCCGTAACCATAATCCGGGATTCCTGACTGACAGCCGCGGGTGGTTGCCGTCGGAAGATTCTCTGACGGTGTATTTCACCCCGGCTGTCACAGGCGACGACTGGCTGTGGTCATATGACCTTTATTCGGCGGTGTTTGACCTGAAAGATTTTAATAAGAAATTGAAAACAAATAAAAAGTAGTGATATGACATTGAGAATTTTGATTGGGATGGCAGCTGCGGCGATACTGTCATCGTGTGGCAATAAACAGCAGGCGGCCTGTGAAGGGGCAGCTGCGCCAATGAAGATAATTTTTGAGACAGACATGGGCAATGATGTCGATGACGCTTTGGCTATGGATATGTTGATGCAATATGCACGTGAGGGTAAGATTGACCTGCTCGGCATATCGAGCAATAAGCGTAATGATGGTTCTACGGAGTATATAGACCTGCTGACAACGTGGTATGGTATGCCGCAGATACCTATCGGGAAGGTCGTTGACGGGGCGAAGTGTGATGATGCCGTGAATTATGCCTTGGCAGTGGCGCAGATGACTGATGCCGATGGGAAACCGTTGTTTGCCCGCAGCCACGACAACGACGGGTTCGTGGTTCCGAGTGTGGAGATGTACCGAAGGATTCTGTCGGTGCAGCCCGATTCGTCTGTGACTGTGGTATCGGTCGGCTTTTCGACCAACCTGGCGCAGCTTCTCGACTCGAAAGGGGATGATATATCGCCGCTTACGGGTAAGGAGCTTGTGGCAAAGAAAGTGAAAGAGCTTGTGACGATGGCCGGGGAGTTTACCAACAATGGGGAGGCTGACAGTTTGAAACGGATGCCGGAATATAATGTTGTGCGCGACATAGCGGCTGCTAAGAAGGTGTTTGCCGAGTGGCCCACTCCAATAGTGACCTCACCGTTTGAACTGGGGATTAAAATTTGTTTCCCGGCTGATGTGGTTGAAAACGAGTTAACGAGAGCGACACCGCATCCGGTTTCTGAGGCCTACAAGGCATATCTTCCTATGCCTTATGACCGGCCAACGTGGGATTTGACGTCGGTGCTGTATGCGGTTGAAGGCTCTGAGGGATATTTTACGTTGTCTGATACCGGAGATATAGAGGTTGATGGCCGAGGAGGCACACGGTTTATCGCCCGCCCTGACGGTACGCGCAGGTATCTTATGACCGACTCGGTTCAGGATGCCAATATACTAAGACGGTTTGTGGAGATGATTCCGGGAGAGAAGAAATAAGAAGTAAGGATATGTTATGAGGTTAAGCAATTGTATTGTGCTCTTGACGATGCTTCCCCTTTTTCTCGGCGGTTGTGCCGGGAAGGAGGGGGAGTCACCTGGACCGGCATCCGGACCGTGGCCGGATGATGAGGCGGTTGAAGGGTGGAAGATGACGGCTAACAGCAGGGTGTTCGGGTTCACTACCCAGAACCGTTATGCCTATTGCCCGAGTGTTGTGGAGATGGCTGACGGGAGCAGCGAGGTGTTTTTCTGTGGTAATCCGGTGGCGAATGTAATGGTGGACAATATTTATCATTTCACTGTGTCGTCTGATATGTCGCGCACGGCGCCTGTGAGTGTGCTTCAGCCCGGCGAACCGGGGAGATGGGATAACCAACATACCTGCGACCCTTCGGTTGTGAAGGGAAAGTTTCGTTTCAATGGGGCGGACTATGTTTATGCGATGTTTTATCTCGGATGCACTGTGGAATATTATTACAATGAGGTCGGTGTGGCTTTTGCCAATGATCTTAGTGCCAGGGAGTGGGTGAAGTATCCGTTGCCTGTGGTCAGTAAGACCTGGCAGTATGATGGCGACCAGCCGTGCGGCGGTGGGTTGTCGTGGGGTGTGGGGCAACCGTCGGCAATCTCGCTCGACAAGGGAGGAAAGGTGCTGTTGTCGTATACCATAGGGGATGTTGACGGCACTAGGATAGTGTTGCGTGAGCTTGACATGTCGGATATGGATGATATGCGTGTTGGTGCTGCGGTTACGATGTCGAATGCCGGGCTGCTGAATATCGGAAAGACAGGATTGGATTATACATGCAATTCGGATATCGCGCTTGACGAGGAGTCGAACTCGGTGGTGATGGTGCGGCCGGTGCAGCCGCATCCGCTTGTTTATCCTGCGTTTATAAATGAGAGCCTTGAGGTTGACCGGCTTGATTTTGAGGCGTTCCGCAACGGAGTTGGTACGTGGGAGCCCCTTTTCCGTATTTCTCCTGCAGAAACAGGTTTTCCCCGCAACCATAATGCGGCCATAGGGCGCGATGAATACGGGCATATCGTTGGAGGAGATGTGCTGGGGGTGTGGTACACGGTGGCGAAAGCGGCTCCGGATGTGGCTCCGTCGGAAGGGATGCACGCTGAATGGACGTATGAGATTTACCGGGCTGAGTTTTCGTTTGAAAATTAATGGATCCTGATTGAGTGGGGGACAGGGAAAGGGCGTATAAGATTCTGTAAAGGATGGAATAGGTGTAATCCATTTGAATTAATCTTAAACGCTATATTAAAATGAAAAAACTTTACTTGATGATGGCCGGTGCGCTTTGCGCCATGGGGGCAAGCGCTGCCGGGATTGTGGAGACTTTCAGCAGCGAGAACGGTTGCTGGACTTTGGGGCAGGAAGCTGTGGCTAAATGGGAAAACGGCCATTTGGCTACGGATATGGTGCTACAGGGAAATGGTAAATATCGCGCCGACGTGAGCTATAAGATGGGCGATACCGAAGGTTTCACCATCGATGCCAATGAGCATAAGTTTCTGGCGGTTAAGTTTATCGGTACACGTCCCAATGGCAACCTGACGCTTGAGATTGACAACGACGGCGCCTGGATGAAGAATGAAAACAACAAGGATGCCTGGACAAACAAGCCGCAGGGTTCGGTTGTGACCAGTGGCGGCAACACGATTTATTATTATGACCTGAGCCGCTCGCCGCAATTCACAGGGACTGTGAAGGTGACGAAAATGAATTTCAAGATTGCCGACTGCGCTGCCGAGCCTTACTCATATGCTATCGACTGGGTTAAGACTTATGCCGATGTTGATGCCATCGAGGCCGACCGCGACTGGAAAGATGACGGTGACGGCGATGCCGACGAAGCCAATGTTGTGAAACTGCCGGTTGAGAATGAGACCAGCGGGAAAGGGTTCAACACCCTGTCTGATGCAATCGGCGCCGCTGCCGACGGGGATGTGCTGGTAATCAATGAAAACCAGTATGTTGGTGCGCGTATCGGTGTGAATAACCGCCACATCACCATAAAAGGGGCGGAGGCAGAACGGTTGATTCTCCGAGAGGAAAATTTCAATAACTCGCTGATGTTCCTTGTTAACCAAAGCGAAGAGGTTGACGGCGAGGGCAACAAGATTTCCGGCCATATCACATTCGAGAACCTTATTATCGACGGTCAGGCTGTTGAGGCAACTCAGGCTTGCGTGGAGGCATCGAAAGGTGGCCAGGTTGATTTCAAGAATGTTAAGTTTGTGAATTGCACATCAGGTCACAACCAGGGGCTGGTGTCTATGAAAGATGGCGGCCGTGTGAATCTGGAGAATGTTGAGACTTTCAATTGCCATGTTCCCGCAGGTCGCGGTGAGTTCTTCTGCGGCACAAACAACCTGACGGTTGCCGGCGACTGCAAAGTGAGCGTTTATGCCGAGAAAATGTATTCAATCGGCGCCGGTGAGATGAGCGGCGAGAATGTTGTCACGCTCTATTTTGACGATACCCGCGATTTGACCGAAGGTGCGGTGATTGTCCGCGGCAGCGAAGACCTTACGCACTTCCGCTCGGGAGTCGACGGTAAGAACCTGCAAGCCCAGGATGGAAATCTTGTGCTGGTCGACGATCCCAACCACAGCGGTGTTGAGGGCGTGGCTGTTGAGGCCGTAGAGGTAGCGGCAGAATATTACAACCTGCAGGGTGTGAAAGTAGCCAATCCTGAAAGCGGGCTTTACATCGTGGTTCGCGGCGGAAAAGTCAGCAAAGCACTGGTGAAGTGAGTGTGATTTAGCTATTGGTCAAATCAGCGGCCGCGACAGGTCGCGACCCTACAAAGCAATACGACTAAGCGCTGTGCCGATAGGCACGGCGCTTTTTTGTGTGTGATGTTGAGTGTATTGGTTGGCATGGACGAATAGAAAGATAGAAACGGCGCGATGTTGCCATGAAAAATGAATATTAATCTTAAACTATAATTGAAAACATGAAAAGAGTTTACGTTTGGATGCTCGGTGCTGCACTCGGCGCGTTCTCAGCGAGTGCGCAAGCAGACAGTGAAATCAAGGTTACATATGAAAATAATCAAAAGGCCGGTGGGTTTGATTTTTTCCAAGGTGGAACAAAGCTGTCGCAGGATGTAGCCGCTTACTCTGATGGCCATATGACAGTGTCCATGGCAGAAGCGTCGGGCAAGTATAGGGCTGACCTCTGGTATAACAACGGTAAATCTGATAAATATTTTAAAACAGTTACACCATCGAAAACTGCGGTGATGGCTATAAAATTTATCGGAGATAAGCCTAACACACCTGCTAATTCTTTCCAATTGGAGTGGTTGGGAGATGGTATTTCGGGTAAAAAGAATCCGACCGGGAATATTACTACAACCAATGGTAATAAGATATATTATTGGGATTTGTATAGTTTTACAGGTTATAGTGCGGAATCAGAAGCTACTCAGATACAGCGTTACCATTTCATTATCGCGGATTGCACGGTAGAACCTTTTGAATATACGGTTGACTGGATTTGCACGTTTGAGTCTGTTGAAGCGTTGACAGCTGCCAAGGACTGGAAAGATGACGGCGAAAATGACATGGATGAATATGTTGTTCCAAAGGTGATGAATGAAACTACAGGTATCGGTTATCAGGATTTGGGAACGGCTTGGTCTGAGGCTGAAAGCGGGGCTGTGCTGAATGTTTTGGAGAACCAGACTATTGTTGACCTTTGGGCAAAGAAAACTGTTGACGGTACGAATGTGGCCCGTGAGATTACAGTTAAAGGTGACGGAGAGGTTGTTATAACAAGGAAGTCCGGTCACAACGGGTTGTTGTTCTGTTCGGGGATGGCCGGCTGCGTTATTAATTTGGAAGATGTCGTTATTGACGGGGGTGAAGTCAGTGGCGCAGGCGTTTCTATTGAAGCCAGCGGAAACGGCGTGGTAAATATGAAGAATGTGACCTTGCGGGGTATGCACTCTACCAATAATCAGGGCGTTGTGTCGATGAAAAGTGGTGGGCGTCTGACTTTGGAAAATGTGGTGGCTGAAGGGTGTGTTGTTCCTGACGGAAAGGGTGAGGTTTTCTGTGGCACTAATAATCTTACTCTTAAAGGGGATAACACAGTCAGCGTATATATTGAAAAACTTGGAAAAATCAAGGCTGAGAATATCGGGAATAAATCGCGGATTAAATTATATGCTGAAATTACCAAAAACAGGATTAACAATAATGACATGGCTGTAGTTAACGGCTATGCTAATGCCAACCGGTTTGAACTTGCCGGATATACCATAGCTACTGATTCGGGTGTTGATGCGGATGCGAAATATGACTTAGTGGCGGTTAACGGCAATATCGAACTCTGTGACATGTCGGTAGAAACATATGCGCCTGTTGCTCCTATGATTAATTGGGCTGAGACGACCAGTGTTGAACTGGAGGTTAAAGATGGTGACGTGCTGCATATCGCGGGTGTGAAGGGTTGCCACGTGTGGTATAAGGAATATGCGATAGGTGATGTTGCAATGGTGGCTGTGGCTGATGCCGTTGTCAATGAAAAAGAGGATGGCTGGAAAGAGGTCGAGGCTGATGAGTTCGACTATGTTGTTCCGGGTGATATCAAGAGCGTGGAGTTCAAGAGCGTGAAGAATGAGAAACATAGCGAGATTGCTACGCTCACTATCCCCGGGGGGTCGACCGGTGTCGAAGGGGTTGAGGCTTCGATGGAAGCTGACGGAGATGTTGAATGGTTCACACTCCAGGGAGTGAGGATTGCTCAGCCTGAGGATGGGATTTATATCCGCCGTCAGGGGAATAAGGTTGAGAAGGTGGTTGTGAGATAATCCGGAGTTGAGAAGTAATTTAAGGGCTTTAAGGAATTTAAGGTCATTAAGGACTTTAGGGCGGGGAGAATGGGATGGAGACGGGGTGCGCCTCCTTCTCTAAAGCAAAGCGCAGTGTCGGGAGTTCGACACTGCGCTTTGCTTTGACTAATAAGACCCATAGGGGCTGATAGTGGCTAATTGGCCTTATTCGTTGGGGTTAGAAGGTGTAGCCGAGGGAGACGAGGAAGTGGGAGGCGCCGAGGTCTTTGTGGAGTTTGACGAAGTCGGTTCCGTAAGAGAGACCGAGGTTGAAACGGTTGTATTCAAAGTTAAGGGCGGCGTGCCATCCGAACTGGAACCGTTTAAGACGGGCATCTCCTACATCAGATTTCGAGAAGAGGTTGTAGTCGGTCTGGGATGAAATTATACGTGGGGTGAATCCTTCCGGCCCGTCAACCGCTATATTGCTGTTGGCTTTGGCGTGGCCGTCGAGTTGCACTCGCAGGTCAAGGCCTAACTGTGGCGTCAAGTAGAAGCCCTGTGCCACCGGCACGCGGTAGCTGACGTTAACGGGAAGGTTCAGGTTTATAAACCTTGTTTTCACGTTTATGTCGACCGGATTGTAGTTGTCGGCATCCAGGATGTTCTCGCTCCGGAAAAGAAAACGGGCATCAAGGCCTGTACCGACATATAGCGGCAGACTGTTTGAAACTCTGAAGTCGATGTTGTAGCCGATTCCGAATCCGTTGAAGTAGGCATTGTCGGCGTCTTTGGGGTAGAGGGTGTTTAAATCGTAGAATACAGATGCTTTCTGAAGCACCGAGGGTGCGGGTTCCTGAGCGGTGGCGTTGATGCCAGCCATAAGGAACATTGCAGCGAGTGTTGTGGCGATTTTTTTCATAGTCAGCGTTGTTAAATTTCTAACAAAGTTGTTTTGTCGGGGGCAAAAAAGGTCTTGCCGACGTCGGGTTGTTAAATAACAACGCTTTCGAGAGGGTTGTGGTTTAGTGGAGTGTGTTTACTGAAGCATTCGAGGCAGATGTCGCGGGCGTTACTGACGGGGTACGGCGGAATCCGCACGCGCTTTGGAATTCGACGAAGAAGTCATGGTCGAGGGCAACGGATATTCGACATAGCAGTTCGGTGTCGATGCTTCCTTTTCGCAGGATTTTGTAGACGTTTGTGCGGTCGCAGCAGATTTCCTGAGCGAGCCATGCCGCCGGACGCCTTTGGCGCTTCAGCTCTTCGCCAATAAGTGAGCCTATGTGAACCTTAATGCCACATTCTTCGGCTCGAGTGATTACAGACGTTTGTTGGTCCATGGTTGTAACGAGAAAATGAAGTGGTAGAAAAGTGTTCGGAAGAGCATATGCTCCCAGCCCTCGGTGGTTTTTCGTCAAGTCAAGCTCTTTTGACCTGCAATGCAGTGAGGTGGGGTTAAAAAGCAATGCTCTTAAACCTGCCGCAAAATTAGCAAAATTTTGGAGAAAATGGCAACAGTGGCAGGTGATTAACAATCTTTAATGGGGCTGAGCCTGATAAGACAAATTAGGCTAATATGACTAATCTGTTTAGAGTATGTCAAATTCAGATCCTCGAAAAAGGATGGCACGCTTTCGCGATATGAAACCGATGGGGTTGCCGTGCTCGATGCTCCGTTGAGATTCAATGCATTCAGGTTACCGACCGACAATGATAAAAACCGCACGGAATCATGGGACAGGATGGGTTTGCGCAATCTGACTGTTAATGCGGGGAACTGGAATGTTGAAGAGCGAACCGGTTATGTTGATCTTTCGATTGAAAATACATATAAATTGAAAATACATATAAAGGGAACAAGGGGCATGAGTTTTCGGTTGGTATGACATTTAAGGTTTGTGCCGACGGTGTGTTGCTTGTCAATACCGCGATAACTCCGGCAATATCAGGAGTAGTGTTGCCTAAAATCGGTTTCCGCACGGAGATGCCCGAATGGTTTGACCGTGTTGCATGGTTCGGCCGCGGCCCTTGGGAAAGCTATGCCGACCGTAAAGAGGCATGTTTCGAGGGGGTGTATTCGGTTTATAATGAGCCGTTCAAGCTGCCACAGGGCGGTTTGGTCTCGGCGTATGCCACGGCAGAAGGATATTACGACAGCCGGATTACGACTGCTGACTGCCGGTTTGTTGTTGAAAAAGTGCCGGGCTTCACATCGTATTACACGTTTAAAAGTTCGCAGGGGTATATGAACATGGGTGAGGGAGGATGGCGAATTGTTGCTATCTTCTGATGCTGAGAGATAAAAACGAGTATCATGGCTCGGTGCATAAGGTGGTTGTGTGCCGGTGAATTGACAGCACTCTCTCCATCAGGATGCAAAAACCGCGTTGGTCGAATTCTTTCGGCGCAACGCGGTTTTCTATATGGTTTTATGAAAATCAGTCTGTGAGGCCACGCTGGCGCAGGAGGGCGTCGGAGGTGGGGAGGTGGCCACGGAATGTTTCGTAGAGCACCATCGGGTCTTCAGCGGCTCCGCTTTCGATTACAGTCTGCAGTTTGGCGGCGCTTTCGGGGTCGAAAATGCCTTTTTCACGGAAAAGGTCGAAGGCGTCGGCGTCGAGAACTTCTGCCCAAAGGTAGGTGTAGTAGCCTGAAGCATAGCCTTCATCACCGAAGATGTGTTTGAAGTAGGGGGAACGGTAGCGGAAAGTGAGCTGCTCGGGCATACCGAGTTTTTCGGCTACCGAGTTTTCAAATGCCATCACATCGAAGTCGCCCTCGGGGTTAAGGTGTCCCCAGTTGAGGTCGAGCAGTGCTGCGCCGGAGAGTTCGGCGGTCATGAATCCCATGTTGTGTTTAGCTGCAGCGTTGATTTTCTGCACGAGGGAATCTGGGATGAGTTCACCGGTCTGGTAGTGGTGGGCATATTCTTTTAGGAGTTCGGGTTGGAAAGCCCAGTGTTCGTGGAACTGCGAGGGGAATTCAACGAAGTCGCGGTCGACTTTCGTTCCGCTCTGGCTTTTGAGGCGTGCGCGCGAGAGCATTCCATGGAGGCCGTGGCCGAATTCATGGAACATTGTCTGCACTTCGTCGATGGTGAGGAGTGACGGGGCGTCGGCGGTCGGTTTGGAGAAGTTACCTACGTTGTAGACTATCGGGCGCTCAACGGAGCCGTCGGTGTTTACCCATGAAGTTTTGAGTTCTTCCATCCATGCACCCTGGCGTTTTGAGGCGCGTGTGAAGTAGTCGGTGATGAAGACTGCGAGATGTTTGCCTTCGGGGTCTTTCACGTCGTAGACTTTCACGTCGGGATGGTATCTGGGGGCGTCGGCAATGGGTTCAAAGGTGATGCCGTAGAGTTTTTTTGCCATGGTGAAGATTCCTTTTGTTACGGAATCTACGGCGAAGTAGGGGCGGATTTCGTTTTCATCAAGGGCGTATTTATCCTGGCGCACTTTCTCGGCGAAATAATAGTAGTCCCAGGGGGCGATTTTGAAGTCGTTGCCGAGCTTGTCGGATAAAGCCTGCATTTCGGCCACCTCTTTTTCAACTTTGGCTTTCGCAGGTGTCCAGATGCTCATAAGGAGGTCTTCAGCCGCCTGCGGTGTCTTGGCCATTACTTGCTCGGTCATATAGGACGCGAAATCGGGATAGCCCATGATTGAGGCTTTCTCGGCACGTGTTTTCACTATTTCTGCGATAACCGGGCAGTTATTGTTTTCACCACTTTGGGCGTTGTTGGTGTAGCCTTTCCACATTTTTTCGCGGAGGTCGCGGTTGTCGGCATATTGGAGCACGGGAAGGCGCGACGGGGCGTGGAGGGTGAAGACCCATTTGCCCTCTTTGCCGCGGGCTTTGGCTTCTTCTGCGGCATTGGCCACGGTTGAAGCGGGAATGCCATCCAGGTCGGCCTCGTTGTCGACAACGATTTCAAAGGCGTTGTTGGCGGCGAGGAGGTTTTTGTTGAATTTCAGGTATAGGTCGGTCAGACGGGAGTTTACGGCTTTGAGCTGCTCTTGTTTGTCGGCAGGGAGTAGGGCTCCGTTGCGGGCAAACTGGCGGTAGGTTTCTTCAACGGCGCGGATTTCGTCGTGTGCCAGGCCAAGAGAGTCGCGGCGGTCGTAGATTTCTTTTACGCGGTTGAAAAGCCCCTGGTTCATCATTAGCTCGTCGTTGAAAGCGGTGTAGCGTGGCAGGAGGTTTTCGGATACTTCAATCAGTTCGGGAGAGGAGTGGGCTTCGGTGAGCGACATCAGCACGCCCATGACACGCTCAAGAGTGGGGCTGAGATAGTCGAGTGGGAGGATTGTGTTGGCGAATGTCGGCGCTTCCGGATTGTTGACGATAGAGTCGATTGAGTTTTTTGCTTCGGCGATTCCGGCATCGAAAGCGGGGATGTAGTCCTCAATGAGGATGTCTTCAAATGGAGGAATCTCGTAGATTGTCTCGTAAGGTTTCAGAAACGGGTTTTCATGCTGCTTTTTGGAGCAGGAGGAGACGCTGACGGCTGTTGCCGCAGCTGCCAAGCAGAAGCCCATAAAGATTGGTTTCATAAGTTATGTTATTTTTTATGATTGGTGATTCTATCGAGGTTATAGAGTGAGTATGCACCGGGGTGCATCCTTCCCGTGGGGAAATTCGCCTTAAAGTTAGTGAAAAAACAGAAATAGACAAAGAGGTGGTGTTGCTATTAAGATGGTGTTTAATAACATCGATACATTAAACACCATCTAAGCTGCTATTCATTGCCAGTGGGTGCGGGAGGGGTTATGAGGAAGTTTGTGAGGATGGGATAGTGGTCGGAATGTGGTGGTGTCAGGCGGGTGTATGATAAAGGCCGTAGGTTTCCACGGTAGAGGATATGGTCGATGTGGAAATAGAACCTGTTGGCGTGGTAGGTGTGGCGGGTTACACGTCCGGCTGTTGAGAAGACGGTGTGGAAGTCGTCGCGGCAAAGCAGCCTCAGGGCGTAGCAGCCGGGGATGTCGTTGAAATCGCCTGCGATTATGACGTTTTCGATGTTGAGCGAGTCGATCTGGCTACGGAGCAGTTGTGCCTGTATGGCACGGTTGCGGAATGCCTGCGAGAGTTTAGAAAGGAGCTGGCGCCGTACACGGCCGAGGTCGCTGCGTGAGGTGGCTTCACCCTCGGTGAGTTCATGGAAGAGTGCTTTGTCGTCGTTGTTGAGACCGATTGACTCGAAGTGGACGCTTACCAAAAGAACTTTCTGTCCATGGATGTCGGCTACGGCGGCTCCGAACCGGCAATAGCGGCTTTCAGGCTGGCGCAACACGATAGGGCGCAACGGGAACCGGGAGTAGACGGCTTCTCCTTCCACATCGACGCTGTTTGGCAGGATGGTTCTCAGGGAGTCGGCCTGTAGGGTGGTGAGATGAATCCACTTGTTGACGAGAGAGGATGGGAGTTCCTGTAGACAGGCTATATCGGGGGCTATCCGCAGGATTGTTGTCATTGTGGGGTTTACGAATCCCCTGGCGTTCTCATCTTCCCACTGCTGACGGTCGTAGGGTATGTCTTGGCGGGTCCAGTCGGTGAGTTGGAAGACGTTATAGGTCATAAAAGAGAATGTGTCGCCACTGTTTGTGTCTGCCTGTTGGTCGGGGCATATGTTGAGTGGCATTATACCTGCGATGGCCGGTGTTGAGGCTGCGATGGCGACTGCCTGTAGGATTGCTGCCTTTTTGATTGTGAATAAGTTGATTATCAGGAGTAAAACCGATATGGTGAGCCATGCGGGAAATGTCATGGCGAGGATAGCCGGTATGGTTGTGACGGCCGGGTTTACCACCCCTCCGTAGGCAGAGGCTACGGTTAGGATCGCCACTGCGGCGCCGGTGGCCAGGAATAACAGCCGGAATATGGTTCTACAACGGAAAGTCATGGAGTAATGGGTTAACGGCGTGTTGCGGAAACGCGTCCGGAACGGTTTACTGTGGATAGGTTGAAGAGGCGCAACTGCTCCTGGCGCGACAGGGATGAGTAGCCGGAACGGTTCACTTTGTCAATGAGGGCAAGATGGTCAAGCCGGTTTCGAGTGAGGTTTTTCATTGTTTCCATGTCGCGCCGTGTATGTAGCCGCCAGATTATGGAAGAGATGATTCCGACTGCTATTCCTCCGAGATGGGCGGCTGTCTGCGAAGGTTCCATCTCGATTGATGCGAGGAAAAACAGAATCATGCCGACTGCGGCTATCCATCTTAGTGAGAAGGCTCCAATCAGGGCGAGTGTCACACGTTTCTGAGGTGCGGAAATCAGTGTAGCGGTTATCACTGCGAAAACAGCTGCCGATGAACCGAGCAGGCATGCCGATCCGGCAGATGCCATGGGGGCTACAATCATGAACATCAAGGCTCCGGCGAGTCCTCCTGCCAGGAAATCGGCCAAAAGCCAGCGGCTTCCGGCTACTTCTGAGAGGAGTGCTCCGAACCATGCCAGCCACAGGCAGTTTATGACCAGATGCCAGAAATCGATGTGTATGAACATGTAGGTAAGCATGGCCCATGGCGTATGGATGAGCTGCCCAGGGGTTGAAGGTAGGGCAAGCAGGTTGACAATTGCATCGACAGTGCCGTCGGGGGCGGTCAGCCACAGCAACTTTAGAACCAGGAAAACTGCTATATTGGCGATTGCAAGGCGCATGGTGTTTTTTAGAAGTAGGGGCCGCCTATGATGTGTTTGCGGCGCCAGTAAATCAGGATTAGCAGACCGAAGAGCATTCCGCCGAGATGGGCGAAGTGTGCTACGGTATCAGCCTGGCTGTTGTAGATGCCCATCAGCAGCTCAATGCCGGCGTAGATGAGCACAAATACACGGGCTTTGATGGGTATCGGTGGGAAGATGAGATAGAGGCGTATGTTGGGGAACATGTATCCGAATGCAAGGAGGATGCCGAATATCGCGCCTGATGCTCCGATTGTGGGTGTATGGTAAAGCGCGAAAATCTGGTGCACTACCGGTTCGGCTGGGTTTATGCCTATGTTGAACAGTTCCTGGTTTGTGACTGACAGGTGTCGCAGGAGAGATGTCAGCGAACCGGCGTTCTGGAAAACCGATGCGTAGTGGTGGATCATTATGGCGAAGACACCTTCCTGCACCAATGCGGCACCGATGCCGCAAGAGATGTAGTAGAACAGGAATTTTGGCGCTCCGAGCACCCGCTCCATCGTCACTCCGAACATGAACAGGGCGAACATGTTGAAGAAAAGATGCCAGATGTTTGCATGGATGAACATGTAGGTGACGAGCTGCGAGGGGATGAACTGGTCGGATGTGAAGTAGTATAGCGCACCGTATTGCTGGAGCATGTCTGACAGCGGACGGATGGCAATCATGGCCAACCATATGATAACATTGATGATGATCAGGTTTTTAGTTACCGGGGGCATCATCTTGATATTGTCGATGAAACTCATATTGCGGGAATGTTTGTAATTGTTTGTTGTTGGCCGGATGTTTCCGGTTGGAGCATGAAGTATGCAAAGGTAACAATTTTCGGCGATAAAGGGGTTGGCGGTTTGGGAAAAATGAGTAACTTTGAAAGTCGGAGGGTGGTGGAATAAACGGAATTAATATGTCTGATATAAAGAAATATCTTGTTACCGGCGGTGCCGGTTTCATCGGGAGCAACTTTGTGAAGTATCTTCTTGCTCGTTATGGGGATAATGTGAGGATTGTTGTGCTTGATGCGCTGACTTATGCCGGTAATCTGCTGACGATTGCCGATGATGTTGCCAGGGAGAATGTTGAGTTCGTAAAGGGCGATATCAGAGACCGGGAGACCGTGGAGCGTCTGATGCGTGATTTTGATCCGGATTATGTGATTAATTTCGCGGCCGAAAGCCATGTTGACCGGTCGATAACCGGGCCTCGTGTTTTCCTGGACACCAATATCCTTGGTGCCCATAATATGCTGGAATGTGCGCGGGTTGCGTGGCAGACGGGTATGGATGGAGCGGGGAAGCCCTGTTACCGGGATGGGAAACTGTTTGTGCAGATTTCAACCGATGAGGTGTATGGATCGCTACCACGCAGTGAGGGGGCTCCGATGCCTCTCGAGCTTTCTGCCGAGGTTGCCGAGGTTGCCAGCGGGCGCACCGACCTGAAATGTTATGGAGAAGGTTTTTTCACAGAGGATACGCCATTGGCTCCCCGGTCTCCTTATTCAGCAGCAAAGGCATCAGCAGATTTTATGACGCTTGCCTATTATGAAACCTATGGGCTGCCGGTGGCGATTACCAGGTGCAGTAATAACTATGGTCCGTATCAGTTCCCGGAAAAATTGATTCCGTTGATGATCGGGCATGTTTTGGAGGGGAAGGAACTTCCGGTTTATGGCAAGGGGGTGAATGTCCGCGACTGGCTTTATGTTGAAGACCATTGCAAAGCTGTCGATATGGTGGCGCGTCGTGGCCGGGTCGGTGAGGTTTATAATATCGGGGGGTTCAACGAACAGGAGAATATAAGGATTGTCAGGCTGATAATCAATCTTGTGAAGGAAATGGCCGAGACGGATGGGCGTTACCGGTCGATGCTTAAAGTGCCTTTGGATGTGATTAACGAGGGACTAATCGGCTATGTGGCTGACCGTCCGGGACATGATATGCGCTATGCTATCGATCCGGAGAAGATTGTGAAAGAGTTGGGGTGGTATCCTGAGACGAGTTTCGAGGAGGGGATAAGGCGGACTGTCAAATGGTATCTTGACAATCGTGGATGGGTTGAGAGTGTCGGGAGCGGGAGTTAATAAGGCTAATAAGATTTATGGTTGCTATAAAAAGTGGAGCATATGAAAGGAATTGTTTTGGCGGGAGGCACCGGCACAAGATTGCACCCGATGACCCTGGGGGTGTCGAAGCAGTTGCTGCCGGTTTATGACAAGCCTATGATTTATTATCCTCTGTCGGTTTTGATGCTGTCGGGGATAAGGGAGATTCTTGTTATTTCGACTCCTGCTGACCTCCCTGCATTCCGGCGTCTGCTTGGTAGCGGCGAGGAGCTGGGGGTTAGGTTTGAGTATGCCGAGCAGCCACGCCCGGAAGGGTTGGCACAGGCGTTTATCATCGGTGAGGATTTTATCGGCGATGATGCTGTGTGTCTGGTTCTTGGGGATAATATATTCTATGGCCAGGGATTTTCGCGTATGCTCCGCATTGCTGCCCGCAGGGCGAATGACATGGCCGTGGCGACGGTTTTCGCTTATCCGGTTAAGGATCCGCGCCGTTATGGGGTCGTGACTATAGGCGACGAGGGGAAGGCGCTGAAGATTGAAGAGAAACCTGCGAATCCGGAGAGCGATACGGCGGTTACGGGGCTTTATTTCTATCCGAATGATGTTGTGGAGATTGCCCGTGGGGTTAAGCCTTCGGCGCGCGGTGAGCTGGAGATTACAAGTGTCAACAATGCATATCTTGCAAATGACAGGCTTGCTGTAGAGGTTTTCGGGCGTGGTTTCGCATGGCTTGACACCGGCACGGTTGACTCGCTGATGGATGCTTCGAATTTCATACAGGCGGTTCAGAACCGGCAGGGATTCAAAGTGGCTGTGCTCGAGGAGATTGCTTTCCGCCAGGGATGGATTGACGGGGCGCAGCTTGTTGGGCTGGGGCAGAGGTTGCGCAATAATGAGTATGGGGAATATCTGATGAAACTTGGACGGGAAGGTGGTTGAGCGGGACTGTAAAATGCAAAATAACTGAAGAATATGGAAACCGGGAATTTGGCTGTGCCGCGGATTCTGCAGTTGCCGCGGATTCATGATCCACGGGGGAATCTGACGTTTGCCCAAGGGGGGGCGCAATTGCCGTTTGATCTGAAGCGGGCGTATTGGATTTATGATGTGCCTGCGGGTGAAGAGCGTGGAGGGCATTCTCACCATGAGCAGATGGAGCTTGTTATAGCCGTGGGGGGGAGTTTCAGTGTGAACCTTTTCGACGGGTTTTCATGGAAGACATATATGCTTAACAAACCGTTTGAGGGGTTGCTGATTCCCAGCGGTGTGTGGCGTACGCTTGATGATTTTTCTTCCGGCTCGGTGTGTCTGGTGCTGACGTCGAATTATTTCGATGAGGCAGACTATGTCAGGGATTTCGACGAGTTCCGGCATCTGGCGTTGGAGAGGGGGCCGTTGTTCTGAGCATTTTCAAGGTTTAACTGTAAATGGAAGCTATAAAATATCCGTTTCTGGATTTGGGGAAGGTCAACGAGCCTTATATGGATGGCATCAGGGAGGCTGTGGAGCGTGTTGTGTGTAGCGGGCGATATATAGGGGGCGCTGAGGTGGAGGCTTTCGAGCGTAGGCTCGGTGAGATGGCGGGTGTGGCTTATGTGGTTGGGGTCAGCAACGGGCTTGATGCTTTGAGGCTGATTCTAAGGGGATATGTCGAACTGGGTGTGATGAAGGCGGGGGATGAGGTTATCGTGCCGGCCAATACTTATGTGGCTTCGGTGCTTGCGGTCAGTGATGCAGGTCTGGTTCCGGTGCTTGTTGATGCCTCGGAGGAGACGTCGAATATTGACCCATTGTTAATTGAAGATGCTGTTACGGAGCGTACACGGGCTATAATGACGGTTCATTTGTATGGCCGGGTGAGCTGGGGGGGTGAGATTAAGGATATCGCGCGCCGTCATGGGTTGAAAATCATAGAAGATAATGCGCAAGCGATAGGAGCGATGTCGGCTTGTCGAGGCCTTTATGGCGGGTATGCCACCGGCGGTCTTGGCGATGCTGCCGGATTCAGTTTCTATCCTACGAAAAATGTTGGGGCTCTTGGGGATGCGGGTGCTGTGGCTACGCATGATAAGGAGCTTGCCGATGCTGTCAGGGCGTTGGCCAATTACGGCAGCAACCGGCGCTATCATAATATTTATCAGGGATTCAACTGCCGTATGGATCCGATCCAGGCCGCCGTTGTGGCATATAAACTTGGTTTCGCGACCCGTGAGGGTGAGGAGCGCCGTGGGTTGGCTGGAATCTATTGCACACATATAACCAATCCGAAAATCAGGCTTCCACGGCTTGAGGAAGGGCATGTGTTCCATCAGTTCGTGGTGCATGTTGAGGACAGGGAGGCTTTTACCCGTTATCTGAGTGCTAACGGCGTTGGTTGGGATGTCCATTATGCCGTTCCGCCCCACAGGCAGCCATGTTATGCCGATATGCTTGGAAAGCGATATTCGGGTTTACTTGAGGTTACGGAGCGTCTTGCCAGGAGATGTGTGAGTCTGCCGATTACCCGGTGCACCAGCGGTGAAGATGCTATTGCTATTTCTGAAATCATAAATGCGTTTTAACCATTTTTAGTAGTAGGGGGTATGCACAAGAGTGACGTTGCCGCCTCTAAGTTTGGCGGATGGGTTGGAAATTTGTAACTTTGCATCGGTTATCCGATGGTGTTTTTCAAGGTCAGACTTTTTGAAAAAACGCACGAGCGAAATATTCGGGAAAGTGCGGATTTTGAAAAAAACAGAGCTGCCTGTGCGCCGGGAGGCGGGCTGTGTGGTTTTGGCCATTCCGGATAAAAAGATGAATGTAAGTAAGATATAATCTCTACACTTGAAGTTGATGGCGTTATGGCCACAACATTTAGAATCACAAATCATGCCTTTTGGCTTTAATCCTTGGTTACCTGTGAAGGAAACGAAGGATTTTTTTTGGTCTGAGACGAACAATGGCAGGTGTGGGTCGGTTATAGGTACATACGGGGGAGTTGGAACGGATTGAAGATTGATAACAGGGTTATCATAAGGGATAATGAAATGATATTTACAGAACTTTTAAATTACGGCAACTATGAATGAGAATGTGAGAGCTATCAGACTGGTGAGGATGGCACGCCTTGGGAGGAATGTGGTTTTGTTGCTGGCAATGTCAACAGCGGCAGTGGTTCCTTTTTTGTTTTGATAATATTTTTTCCGGATCGAAATGCAGGGGGTAAGAGCTTGTTTAAAAATCTTTTGGGAAAAATTTTAGACAATCTCTAAATGTTGTAAAGGATTTATTTATCTTAATCTATAGTTGATCTGCACACAAGAAACGCGCCCGGGCCGATGGCAGGAGCGCGTTTGTTTTTTCGGATTGGCAAGAAGGTATCAGTTTTTGATTACGCGACGCTCTTTGATGCGAGCTTTCTTGCCGGTGAGGCCGCGGAGGTAGTAGAGTTTGGCGCGGCGCACTTTACCGTATTTGTTTATGACGATAGAATCGATGAAGGGGGATTCTATCGGGAAGATACGCTCAACGCCGATGTTGTCGCTCATTTTGCGCACGGTGAAGCGCTTTTTAGTGCCCTCTCCAGAGATGCGGATCACAACACCGCGATACAGCTGGATACGCTCTTTGTTACCTTCTTTGATTCGGTAAGCGACTGTGATTGTGTCGCCAGGGCCGAACTGAGGATGCTGTTTGCCGGTAGCAAAAGCTTCTTCGGCAACCTTAATTAAATCCATGACTAATTTAAACGTTTAAATTAAACAATACTCGCAATATACGCGGGCAGCAATGTCCCACCAGAGATTACGAAATTCGCCGCAAAGGTAGGGAATTTTTCGGACATGGGCAAATCAAAGAAATCAGACCAGTTAATTTGGTTGGACTTATAAGTCAAATTAGCCCGATAAGCCTTATTGGGCTAATTTGACCGGTAGTTGCGGTCAGTCTTCAAGGTAGTAGACGATTGTGGAGACCACGCGCACTTTTTTGATGAATGGGGTGGCAGACTGGTCTTCGATGGAGAACTGGCCTTGAGAGGCGGTTTTCATTTTTCCTACTTTCGACCCCGAATCTTCGGCGAACCGGGCTGCGGCCTCGCGGGCGTTTTTGGTGGCTTCGGCAATCATTTCGGGTTTTATGTCGTTGAGGGCAGTGTATTCGTAGTTGATGTAGGAATTGGAATAGGGTATGCCCTCTTTGAGGAGTTCAGACTGGCGGTCGAGGAGCTGGCGCACTTTGTCGACTTTTGAGGTTGTTACCGTGACGTTGCATGTCAGGGAGTAGTTATACCGGAAGTTGCCAGATGAATATTGGTTTGTGGTGGCGTTGTAGGTGTCGGGCGGGTTTATGGATATTTCGGATTTTTCGATTCCGTTTGTTGTCAGGAAGTTTACGATTTTTTCGTTGTTGCGGGTCATTTGGTCGTAAAGGGCAAGGAGGTCGTCGCCTGCCACGCTGTATTGTATGGGCCATGTTACCCGGTTTGCCTGCACTTCGCGCTCGGCGAGGCCTTTTACGGTTACTTGCCTGTCGCGGAAGGCCATGTTGTCGATACCGGCTTTGATGAAGATGCCGAGGAAGAAGATGCCGGCGGCTATTAGCAGAGCGCCGACAATTGTCTGAAGATTTTTGTTCATAGGTGTTTGTTTTTAGTTACGATAGTTAGACAAAGGTGTATGGCTGATGGTTTAGTGGTAGGGTAGATTTTCGAGTGTTTTGTTGCATGGCTTATTCCGGGATTTTTAAGGTTGCAGGAGCCGGGGCGGAGGATGTAATTTTGCGATGGAAAAATAATCAAATAACACTGATTGCTATGAAAAAAGAGATTGTTATGAAAAAGGAGAACTCTGCCGGGGTTTTGGAGAAAGGATGGCTTGATGCCGGGAGTAGGAGGATTGATGAGATAATCATCCATTGCTCTGCGACCCCGGCGGGGCGTGATGTGAGGGTTGCCGATATCAGGCGGTGGCATGTTGAGGAGCGTGGCTGGAGGGATGTGGGTTACCATTTTGTTGTGTGTCTTGACGGCAGGATTGAGCGGGGGAGGCCGTTGTGGAAGGCGGGTGCGCATTGCATGGGGCATAACAGCCATTCTGTGGGGATGTGTTATGTGGGAGGGGTGGATGTGGAGATGCGTCCGGCCGATACGAGGACTCAACAGCAGAAGGTGGCTATGAAACAGCTGGTGGGATTGTTGAGGGAACGGTTCCCCGGAGCGCGCGTGTATGGCCACTGCGATTTCGCCAGGAAGGCATGTCCGAGTTTTGATGTCATGGGTGAGGAATGGTGATATTTGTCTGATTTTTTTGCGGCGCGGGATTGGAGTGTTGTGCGAATTGATTAATTTTGTGGCGAGTATTAACCCGGAGGAGGTCTTGGCGGAAAACGAGACTTAGCCCTGCAAAAAAAATATTACCAAGCAATGACTTTAGGAAAGCCCAAACTATGGATGTTTGCCAAAGATTATCTGCTGATTATATTCGGCATTTCGCTTTATGGCCTCGGTTTCTGCGCATTTATCGCCACTGCGCCCGACAAGGTTGTTATCGGCGGTATGGCCGGTCTGAGCCAGGTTGTGGATATGGTCAGTTACGGGGTGTTCGGATTCCACATCCCTTATTCGGTTACGATTTTCACGGTTAATATCCTGATGCTTGTCATGGCCTACAAGATTGTGGGCCGTACGTTTGTAATCAGGACTCTTTTCGGTGTTGTTGTTATCTCAACGGTTTTCGCACTGTTCCAACCGCTGTTTACGAAGCCGCCTGTTGAGGGGCAGACGTTTATGGATATAATAATAGGCGCGGTGTTGTGTGGTCTGGGAATCGGATTGGTGTTTATCCATAACGGTTCGACGGGTGGCACTGATATCGTGGCGGCAGTGGCTTCAAAGAAGAGCAATGTGTCGATAGGGCGTGCGATGATGTATTTCGACCTTTCGGTAATCAGCTCGTCGATGTTGCTGAAAGCGTTGATGCAGGATGATTTCTCATTTCAGGAGGCAGTGCCGGCGCTGGTTTATGGCCTGATCACGTTGTTTGTTATTCCGTTTATGGCAGATTCGATGATTAACACGAACAGGATGGCGGTGCAGTTCACTATTTTTTCGCCTAAATGGCAAGAGATTGCCACTGCAATCAACAATGAGGCCCAGAGGGGGTGCACGGTGCTTGACGGTATGGGGTGGTATTCAAAGAAGGATGTTAAGGTGCTTTTGGTGATGTGCCGCAAGATAGAGTCTGTGACTATATTCCGAATCATCAAATCGATTGACCAGAATGCGTTTATCACCCAGGCCCAGGTGAACGGGGTTTATGGCAAAGGGTTTGACGAAATCAAGCTGAAGATGAACAAACCTCACGGGCACGTGACGCATAAGGAGGGTTTGCCGGTCAGGCCGGAGCCGACATCGAGGATAGTGTGAGTTGGCTGAAGGTTTTAATAAAAGGCCGGAAGATGGATGGGCGTTGTGTCGAAATTCGACCAACGCCTTTTTGGCATCCGGATGGAGAGGGTGCTGTCAGAATGGTTCAGATGGTAGGAGCCTGAGGGTGAGGGTGAAGGGAGTTGACTAAGGTCAATGACCGAACCCGAAGCCCTCGGGCGACGACCCAGATGAGCCATTATGACACACCCTCCATTTGTGGGAGGGTATGGTTTTTCCGTGGGGTGTTCGAGGGTATGTGGAGGAGAGGGGGTGGGTCAGCGCTTGGTGTAGAGAGCGGATTGGGATGAGATCAGGTCGGTGTCGTTGAAGTAGTTGATGCGCATGGCTGAACGGACTTCGTCGAGGGTTGCCGCTGCAGTGGCGCGGGCTTGCTGTGAACCCTGGCGGAGGATTTCGTAGACCTGGGGGATATTTTGCTCATAGCGGGCGCGGCGCTCACGTATGGGGGCGAGTTCCTCTTCGAGTATGTTGAGGAGGAGTTTTTTGACTGTCCCGTCGCCGAGGCCTCCGCGGGTGTAGTGGTCTTTTAGTTCCTGCAGGTTGCTGTAGGCCGGGAGGTATTTGGCAAAGTGCTCGTCGCGGCTGAATGCGTCGAGGTAGATGAACGGGCAGTTGCCTTCGAGATGGCCCGGAGCGTCGATGGTGAGGTGCTCGGGGTCGGTATACATGCTGTTGACTTTCTTTTTCAGCTCTTTGGGGCTGTCGGAAAGATAGATGCAGTTGCCGAGGGATTTGCTCATCTTGGCGTTGCCGTCGGTGCCGGGAAGGCGTCGGCATATCGCGTTTTCGGGCAGGAGTATTTCCGGCTCTACGAGTGTCGGGCCGTAGATATGGTTGAAGCGGTTTACGATTTCGCGTGTCAGCTCAATCATCGGGGCCTGGTCTTCCCCGACGGGTACGGTTGTGGCTTTGAATGCTGTTATGTCTGATGCCTGGCTTACGGGGTAGCAGAAGAACCCCAGGGGGATGGACTGCTCGAAGTTGCGCATCTTGATTTCGGTTTTCACCGTGGGGTTGCGCTGCACACGTGCCACCGAAACGAGATTCATGTAGTAGAATGCCAGTTCGCATAGTTCGGGAACCTGGCTTTGGATGAATATGGTGGTTTTTTCAGGGTCGATTCCTACCGATAGGTAGTCGAGTGCTACTTCGATTACGTTCTGGCGCACTTTTTCGGGATTGTCGGCGTTGTCTGTGAGAGCCTGCGCGTCGGCAATCATAACGAATATTTTGCTGAACTCTCCGGAGTTCTGGAGTTCTACGCGGCGTCGCAGAGACCCTACATAGTGGCCGAGATGGAGCTTGCCAGTGGGGCGGTCGCCAGTGAGTATGATTTTTTCCATATTATCCATTTCTATGTTATGATGCAAAGATACGGAAAAAAAATGAAACGGGTTGCATGGGTGTTTAATGCTAAATTTATTGAAAAGGGATGGTGGGGTGGGGGAATTTTCGTAATTTTGCGGTTAAATAAGATGGGTGGGGAGAGCGTAATCGGAACTTATATAACCAATATATAATTAACAACATGGTAAGTTATAAAGAACTTGGCCTGGTCAACACCCGCGAGATGTTTGCCAAGGCTATCAAGGGTGGTTATGCCATCCCGGCTTTCAATTTCAACAATATGGAGCAGTTGCAGGCGATTATCAAGGCTGCCGCTGAGGAGAAATCTCCTGTGATTCTTCAGGTTTCAAAGGGTGCGCGCAACTATGCCAATGCCACTTTGCTCCGTTATATGGCCCAAGGTGCTGTGCAGTATGCCAAAGAACTTGGCTGGGAACACCCCCAGATTGTTCTTCACCTCGACCATGGCGACAGCTTCGAACTTTGCAAAGACTGCATCGACAACGGTTTCTCTTCGGTTATGATTGACGGCTCACATCTTCCTTATGAGGAGAATGTTGCCCTGACCAAGAAGGTTGTTGACTATGCCCACCAGTATGACGTGACTGTTGAGGGCGAGCTCGGCGTGTTGGCCGGTGTTGAGGATGAGGTTTCTTCAGACCACCACACCTATACCGACCCTGAGGAGGTTATCGATTTCGCTACCCGCACAGGCTGCGACTCATTGGCAATCTCGATCGGTACAAGCCACGGTGCTTACAAGTTCACTCCCGAACAGTGCACCCGCAACGCTGAAGGCCGTCTGGTTCCTCCTCCTTTGGCATTCGATGTGCTCGACGGTGTTATGAAGAAGCTCCCCGGTTTCCCTATCGTGCTCCACGGCTCGTCGTCGGTTCCCCAGGAATATGTCGACATCATCAACGAGCATGGCGGCAAGCTGCCCGATGCTATCGGTATTCCTGAAGAGGAGCTGCGCAAGGCTGCGAAGAGCGCTGTTTGCAAAATCAATATCGACTCTGACTCCCGTCTGGCCATGACCGCCGCTATCCGCAAGGTGTTTGACGAGAAGCCCGCTGAGTTCGACCCCCGCAAATATCTCGGCCCGGCCCGCGACGAGATGGAGAAACTCTACAAGCACAAGATTGTGAATGTGCTGGGTTCTAACGGAAAGGCTGAATAAGAATCAATCAAGATTATTTCGCTTTAATATTTAACCGGGAAGCTGCATTGGGCCGCTTCCCGGTTTTGTTTTTGATTTGTCGGACGAGGCTGACATGTCAGACCTGTCAGACGGTCGGAATGAAAGGTGGGGTGTTGGTCAGTTTGTTGGGGTGATTGGGGAGATGGTGCCGTCTGGGTTGATGGTGAAGGGGTCGATGCAGACTTCACGGTGGGTGCCGGGTGAGTCGTTGAGGTAGTTTTTGTTGATGCGGTGGTAGACGATGCGCCAGTCGTTGGTTGAGGGGATGCGTATCACGGAGTTATGGGCGGTTCCGTAGATCCCTTTTTCGGGGCGCTGGCTGAGTATTACCGGCTTTTTAGCAACCTTTATCCGGCCGAGTGGGGAGTCGGATGTGCCGTAGGCTACGTGGTAGTTTGCCGAGCCGGTGTCGTCGACCGACCACATGAAGTAGTATGTGCCGTTGTTGAAGAATACGTAGGGGGCTTCGCGGTAGGCGTGGTCTTTGAGCGTGCCTCCTTGAGGTGTCATTACTGTGAGTGTCGAGTCAATAATGGAGGTCATGTCGGGTTTAAGTTCGGCTCCGGCCATGTAGCCGTTGCCCCAGTAGAGGTAGCTTTTTCCGGATACGGGATCGGTGAATACATCTACATCAATCTGTTGGCCCCGGCCTGTGGGAGACTGTGTGATTATGGGGTGGCCGATGTCGGAGAATGGGCCTGTTGGGTGGTCGGCAATGGCTACTCCAATCTGCTTTCCACCTCCGGCAACGGGGTTTCCGCTGAAATAGAGGTAGTAGCGGTAGCGTCCGTTTTCATATTTTTCTTCGATTGCCGGTGCCCATGCGTTGCCGTCGGCCCATGCGACCTGGTCGGATGCCAGGTCGAGCACGACACCTTCGTCAATCCAGTCTGTGAGGTCGGCAGATGAGTAGCAACGGTAGTCTGCGCCACCCCATCCTGGTTTGCCGTCGGATGTTGAGTAGATATAGTAGCGTCCGGTTTTGTGGGAATACATGACTTCCGGGTCGGCATGGAAACCGGGTATTACAGGGTTGACGGCAGCTGTTATGTTGCCCATGTCGGCTGATGGCCAGCGTTTGAGCAGCCGGCGGAGTTCGGTGTCGGTGATTGGGATTACGGTGCCGTGGCGTGGATGAAAGTTCATTGACACGTCGGAATCTATGATTCTGAAGTTTTTGAGGTCGGTGGTTTCGGTGAACTGGTATTTGCCTTTCATGTAGACGTCATACATGAGGATGTACTTGTCTTGTCCGATCAGTTTGAATGTTCCGGCACCCTCCACGGCTTCGGGGGTTTGCTGCTTGTATTCGGGGTCTTCGGCCCATCGGCCGGAGGTAAGGGAGTCGGTGGTGGCCACGCGGATGCCGTTGCCGTGTCCTTCGGTTTTATAGAAGAGGTGATATTTTCCGTCGCGGTAAACAATGTCGCCGTCGATGCATGATTTTTTGTCGGCGGGTATGAACAGCGGTTTGTAGTCACCCTCAAGGTCTGTGAAATCGGGGTTTGCGTAGGCGTAGTAGATTATGTCGGGTCCGTTTCCGTGTTGCATTGACCAATAGACGAGATATTTGCCCGCTTCGCGGTCGAAGATTGTCTGTGGCGCCCATACGCGTTTTAGGTTGCTTTGGCCGGGGTAGCGTTTCTGTATGTTGACAACGGAATGATCCCAGTTGACGAGGTCGGTCGATTTCAGGAGCACCATCGCGCGGTTGGAGTCCCATCCGTTGGCCGACACCATGTCGGTCACGACCATGTAGAATGTTCTCCCGTCTTCACATCGCAGGATATGGGGGTCGCGCACGCCTCCGGTAGAGGCTATTTCTTTTGAGTCGAGAACCGGGTTGTTGTTGTTAAGTGCGTAATAGTCATATCCGTCCATACTGACGGCAAACCGGATCTGTTCTTCATTGATGTCGTTGCCGGTGAAGTAGGTGAAAAGATATGCGTTGAAGTCTTTCTCTGCCGGTGGTTCGGCTAAGGCGTGGGTTGCCATTGCTGTTGTCGCCGTTATGACTGCGAGCATTCTGAGTAGATTCATGGTATTATCAGAGTTTTTTGGATTTTGATTGGTTGTTATTGAATTGTCGGCGCAAAGATACGAATAAGTCGAAAACAAAGCCAACTTTTCCATCCCCCGGTTGTTATAATCATTAGATTTAATCATGCATTTAACACCATAAAATATGGATAAGAAAAACATTCGCGGAACACGCACCGAACAGAACCTATTGAAATCATTCGCCGGAGAATCCCAGGCACGTAACCGCTACACCATCTTTGCGGAAATAGCCCGCGAAGAAGGATACGAACAGATTGCGGCGATATTCATGGAAACCGCCGAGCAGGAGCTCTCCCATGCCAAAAACTTCTTCTCATATCTCGACGAAGGTATGCTGGAAATCACGGCTTCATATCCCGCCGGCCCGATAGGCGACACCGCCCGCAATCTGCGAGAGGCAGCTGCCGGCGAACATGAGGAATGGTCTGACATGTATGTCGAATTCTCGCGCGTGGCCCGCGAAGAGGGGTTCAACGCAATCGCTAACCTCTTTGCAAACATAGCTGTTGTGGAGCAGCACCATGAAGCACGCTACCGCAAGCTGATTGACCGCATGGATAAAGGAGAGGTGTTTTCCGACCCTGATTCCGAAACCGTATGGCAGTGCCGCTATTGCGGATACCTCCATAAAGGCAATAACGCCCCAAAGGCATGTCCGGTCTGCCGCAAGCCCCAGGCCTACTTCCAGCGTGTCGAAAACAACTTCTGACCGCCTGTAATCAACCTTATATAACAGAATCCACCGGCCATTGATTGTGGCCGGTGGATTCTGTTATTCAGAAATTGCGTAACTTTGCCGTAGAAAACCGTCATAACAGAATACTCGCAAAACCAACAGATGGATACTCGCAAAATAACAGGATACACCCTCGGCTTCGTAGCTGCGGCAACCTACGGGCTTAACCCGCTATTCGCGCTTCCCCTCATGGCCGACGGAATGGATACCTCTTCCATATTGTTTTTCCGTTATCTGCTGGCCATACCCATAGTGGCGCTAATGATGGCTATTCGCGGAAAGTCTGCCGCAGTAACAGCCCCTCAGTGCGGCCTCCTCGCCATATTCGGCATACTGGTCGGGCTGTCGTCGCTGACCCTGTTTGAGAGTTACCGCTACATGGAGGCTGGCATCGCGTCAACCCTCCTGTTCGTATATCCGTTGATGGTGGCAATAATCATGGCTGCCCTGTTCCATGAGAAAATAACCTCGCTGACTATCTTCTGCCTTGCAACAGCCCTCACAGGGATAGGCCTACTTTACCAAGGGGAAGGTGGTGTCACTCTCAGCGCCACCGGAACAGCCCTGGTTATGGGTTCGGCTCTATCCTATGCCTTGTATATAGTAGGGGTAAACCGCACCCGATTGTCAAAAGTGCCTACCCTGACCGTCACATTCTATGTGCTCGTTTTCGGTCTGATAATATTCAGTCTCAATTTATTGGCAAAAGGAAGCATATGTGTGCCGCAAGGATTCTCCCAGTGGTTCGGTGTCAGCGCACTCGCCTTGTTGCCGACCGCAGTCTCATTCCTATGCACAACCATGGCCATAGGTTATATCGGCTCAACCCCGACGGCCATACTCGGCGCCATGGAGCCGGTGACGGCCGTAATAATCGGAGTGACAGTCTTCGGAGAACAGCTGACCTTCAGAAACGTCGTAGGGTTGCTGCTGATAGTCACAGCCGTGACGCTGGTAATCGTCGGGGGCAGCATAGGCCACCCGCTGACAGCAATCCGCCGCTTATTCCCACGCCGCAAACGCCGTTGAATTACGTATATACTCCGCATATTTGGCTTAGCCTGAGATACTCACGCTCAGCAAAGCTTAAATCAATTTGGCTTTGTTCTCGGCTTATCCGTATCTTTGTGGAATCAATAAATAACCAATCGCATGGTTTGATGTTACTGTCGGGCTGTGTCTTAAAAAAGTATATGTATTATATCATGAAAAAGATTTTGGCGGTGGCTGTCGGTATAGTGGTGTCGGCTTCCGGTGTCCTGGCTTCAAATGCCGGAAAGCGTATTGCGGCTCTTGACAATGCTTTATGGGCGTGTTCTGAATGGATTTCGGCTGCAGACGCGCCGGTGGTCGAGGGGAGGATTGATGATTTCACACGGGCGGCAGATGGTGCGAGCTGGTTTGTGGCCGACGTTAAGAATGACAGGAAGGTGAAACGTGCCTGCTGGATGACTGCCGGACTTGGTGTGTATGACCTTTATGTCAACGGGAAAATAATCGGTGAAGAGGTGCTTAAACCAGGCTTTACCCATTATGGCAAAACAAAGCGGTCGTTTACCTATGATGTGACCGATGCCATGGATGTCAATCCCGGGGCTTCCAACCGTTTTTCTGTTCAGGTCACTCCCGGCTGGTGGGGCGATAAGATTATCACCCCCCATGGGAATGAAGGCATGATAGGGCGGAAAACAGCTTTCCGTGGGGTTATAGAGTTGACCTTCGATGATGGCACCAAGGCTTGCCTTGGATCAAACGTTGACGATTGGAAGGGGGGGATAGCCGGGCCGGTGAAACATGCTGCGATTTTCGACGGAGAGGTCTATGATGCCCGTGAACAACCCGGTTATCTTGTGGCCGACAGGCTGTCGAAGCCTGAGAAGAACACGGAATTTAAGGGGGAGATATTGCCGTCGGAGGGTGCGGAGGTGTATCACCGCGACGATCTGGCCATGGGATTCACCAAGGCATATATATGGAACGGAGTGACCGGCAACAGCGGGGATGCTTTCGGCAAGGTGGTGGTGGTGCGTGAGTTCAAGCCCGGTCAGAAGATGGCTTTGAAGCCGGGGGAGACACTTGTTGTGG
>ERZ778497.580-NODE-580-length-29667-cov-4.293428_pt1 | contig 29667 bp, 19 predicted proteins | sample MGYA00509938_ERZ778497 | MGnify/ENA primary metagenome ERZ778497 (study PRJEB29527, sample SAMN07138969) | mouse gut metagenome | material: feces | host: mouse | place: China:Nanjing | collected 2016-01-25 ... | reverse complement strand
GACTTCTTCATATAAAATGTTTAATTATGTGTTTATTCTTCAGGTGTCAGACATACTGTAACGGAAGCCTCCATTCCTTTGCTGACAGTCAGTTCATATCCGCATTCGTAATATCCGGTATTCGCCTGGTCCCAGCTGTTGCTGCTTACAGTGCTCCAGGTCTTGAGCACAGGACGATGCCTTGTGGACGAGGAAGTCTTCAGATACAATGTCCTGTTGGCTGAAGAAAGCGTTATCGCGCCATATTCAATTACAGGCCTGGCTCTGGTTACCATAGTCCAGCGCACATCGGCATCCTTGTCCTGTCTTGCGGTGATTTCATCTGTGACATAGAGGTTGTCCCCTTCCATCCAGACAGTTCTTCTGACTTTTGCCGCTTCATTGGAAAGCGGACCGGTCATATCGACAATCGCCCCTTTCTTTCCGTTGTCATTGATAATCCCTTCTATCTTTGCCTCGCCGGCCACTCTATGATACGTATTGTTCACGGTAAGAGTACTGTGATTGTAATTGTTATACCTGAAAGCAGTCCACCGCTCTGAACCGTCATTCATATTCCAGAGGTTTATATAAGGTTCAAGGGTCCCGTAGCTCTGAAGACCGAGGTCGGCCGACCAGCGGACACCGAATGCGTCATAGACAAAACTTCCGGCATCAAGATGGGCATGGCTGGTATTTCCTTTGCCTCCTTTTATTCCCAGGAATTTGTCTGACGTATCCATAGTCCAGCTGTCGTGGACAAGGACAACAGGAGTAAGTCCTTCCCCGACAAAGAACGATTCTTCGGGAGCGGTTATATCGTCAAGAGACTCTATGTTCATCTTATAGGCATAATACGCCACAAGGGGAAGCAGACGGGATTCCGACGATGAACGGTATGAGCGTATTTTATCTTTTTCAAGATAAAGAAGCGACAGATCATTGAATTTGTGTGCAAAATACCACTGCGCCAGACAGGCAACCGCAGAAGGAGCGCAGTCAGAATAATTGAAACACTGTCCTAAAGGGCTTTCCATATAAAGCATATATTTTCCTGTATGTGAAAATCCTCCGATATTTGAAAGCCCCGTGTCAGAACCTGTAGCCGTTTCCATCGCTGTCAGCATCAATGCTTCATACAATGTTCCATAATTCCAGTAGGAATAGCCCTCCGGATAGTTTCCGTCAGGGGAATACATTGTCTCCATTGCCGCGACATTGGACTGCATCGCCTTGTCGACAATCTCCCTGGCTACCTGCTGGTCTTTTTCATAAACTGCAAGAGCAGCGCAGACAAGTCCTCCATTGCATACCTGGTTCCAGTTGTTTACAGCGGAATAGAAATCAAGATTCCAGACTTTACCGAGCGCGGGAGAAAAAGCGAATTCATTCAATTTCCGGCATACAAGAGACTTGGTCTCATCAGACAGTTCGTTGTACAGCCAGTCGTATCCGAGAGCCACCCCGGCTGCCATTTCCCCTACATCAAGAAAATGCTTACGGGCATTCCAGTCACTGAAATTGCAAACCGTGACAATATCATGTTCCGCCTTTTCAAGAAATCTTCTGTCCGATGTGGTCTTATATGCGTATGCACAGGACAGAATCCTCTCTTCAGCATTCCTGCTGACATCCAGAAGACGTTTTCCTGACAGTTTCCTTTCAAGGTCGGCCGCAGTCAATGAAGATGTCGCAATAGCAATTATGCCATTATGGATTTCGGCCAGTACAGGATTCCCGGAAATTCCTTTCCTTATGGCCTCAAAGTCCGCATCCGTATATATTATACGGGGATGGGCAGAAGATGTGAGACGGGACCAGTCAGGATCCGGAGTGACCACAGGAGGAGGTATCACCGGATTTGAAGGTTCCTCTCCGGAGGCGGCGGAACTTCCCGGCACAAATACAGGAAACCTGTCTTCTGTACAGCCGGCAATGGCAACACACACCGCGGCTAAAAGCAATATTCTTACTAATCGTTTCATTCTGTTGACTTTAATACATTATATTTCTAATATGCCCATCCTGCTTTTCTTACAAGATTCGGATTTCTCTGACATTCGCTTGACGGAGCCGCCCATGGATACATATCTTCCGTGAAATACCAATTGTAATTATAGCCTTCGTATTCTTTCCACCAGCTCTGTCCACCATAAATATCCATATCACGGAATTTCATCTGTCTGTATGTACCCCATCTCCATTCATCAAAATAATCGTGACCTTCAAGGCAAAGCTCAACACGTCTCTCGTATCTTACTGCCTCCATCATCTCATCCGCGCTTCCGACAGATATCGGAGGCATTCCGCCCCTGCGCCTTATAGCATTGACGATATCAGCCGCCCCGGAAAGGTTTCCGATATGCACATAAGATTCAGCAAGCAGAAGAGCCACATCCGTGTATCTTATCAAAGGCCAGTCTGTAGGACAGCGCAGACGGTCCACAAGATCATCCGGTCTGTTATATGAATATTTCTTGTATATGTACATACTTTGCAGAGAACCGATATAATAGTCCCCGTCATCATTGCCCTCTTCAAGGAAAGGCCATCTCAGTTTCTTCCCTTTCTGTATCTTTCCGCCGTTGTCAGAAGCTTCCTTGAACGTATCGTACGGTTCGTATGGCGTAAGCACAATGTCCTTCAGTCTCGGATCACGGCCTTCATACGCCTTTCTGATACGTTCCTCGTTGCTGCTGTCAAGATAATACCGGTCAAAAATATCCTTTCCTATCTTGGCGATCCTTTCATCAAAAGTACTTTTCTGCTGATTGCTCCACGATCCGGACTTTATACCGTTCCTGAGGAAAAAGACCTCTCTCTGTGAAGGGGAAAGCCTGTCCCAGTCCTCAAGCCCGGGAACATCAGTCCATTTGAACACCGAACCGTCAGCCATCTGGAAATAATCCACGAAATCAGAAGACGGACGTGCATTCGACCACCCGTTCCAGGTATCGCGTCCTCCTATCATCAACTGGAGATTGTCGCAGAATCCGGCCTCTTCATTGAACTGGAGAGGAAATATCATCTCACGGCTCTTCTCATTGTTGTAATGGAAAAAATCAATGTACCTGCCTTCCCAAAACCCGTATCCGCATCCACTGACCTTTTCCAGATCAGCTGCCGCCTCAGGCCATCTGCCAAGAAAGACATACGCCATACCTCTGAGAGCATACGCGGCTCCCTTTGACGGACGTCCGTAATTCGCCGTCAAAGTGTTGTCAGGAAAATTCTTGCAGGATATACAGTCGTCAAGGTCGGATATGACTGCAGCCCAGACATCTTCTGCTGATGACTGGCTTTTTGTGCACTGGTCTTCCGATATCACCTCAAGATAGAGCGGAACACCTCCGTATATTTTGCACAGTCTTGAATAGAACCAAGCCCTAAGAAACTTGGCTTCACACAAATAACGTTCATATTTCTCTATACTCAGTCCGGCCTTATGAAGATTCGCTATAGCGTCATTGATCTGATGGATGGAAGTATATGCCCATTTCCATTCATACCATACCAAGAATTCAGATGCATCTTTGGTAGAGCTGGAAAGTGCCTTCAGAGGATAGTTGTCAGAAACGAAATCGGTCTGGAACTCCATACCCATCCAGCCCTGACGGTTGATTCCGTCAAAATCATTGTAGCGGAGCTGGATTCTGCTCAAATCAGTCTTGTAGAAATTTCTGTACAGCCCAGCCATACCTTTGTCCGCAAGGCTTTCATCCGTCCACATATTTCCGCTTGCTATCTGATTGTCCGGTGATATATTCAACGTATCCCTGCACGAAAGCAAGGCAAAAGCCGCCAGGCATACTGCTGTTATCTTATATATTTTCATAATGATGTCCTCCTCCGTTTAGAAAATAATCTGGGCACCGATTGAAACCTGTCTCATCAGAGGATATCCTATTGATGTCCCGAGCTCAGGATCCATTCCCGGAAATTTGGTAACTGTGAGAAGATTCTCACCCGAAGCATAGAACCGAAGTTCCTTTACAAAAAATTTATTTGTCCATTTCTGCGGAACCGTATATCCTACCTGTATGTTTTTGAGTTTAAGATAATCAGCCCTGTACTCATAGAAATCACTTGTTTCACGATTTTTTGAACCGCGGAAAAGACGCGGGTACGCTGCTGCGGTATTTGTCCTTGAATCTGACGGATCTGACGGATTGTAGAAATAATGGTTGTCTGCAATCCGTCTGCTGATTGCATATCCCCAGGTAACATTGGTAGTGTTGTAGTAATCAGCGGCCCAATAAAGCCAATAATCAAACGCTCCCGACCATATCATACTGAAAGACAACCCCTTCCAGGAAAAGCCGAGATTGATTCCAAGATTGTATGACGGTGTCGAAGTATGCCCGTTGAAAACCTTGTCATCCTCATTGCCGTAGTTGCCGTCACCATTGTGGTCGGCATAGATAAAATCACCGTACCACAGCTGGTCCGGAACAAGCGTCTTCACACCATTGAAAGAATAGCCGGAATCTATCATAGCCTGCACCCAATCCAAATCCTGCTGTGTACGTATCATTCCGTCGGAAGGACCTGCATTTATGTCCACTGCACCTCCCGTATATCCTTTTCCCGAACCTCTGTAACGTGTATGCATATAATGCTCTCCTATAGGATGACCTTCTATCAGCTTGCCTGGGGAGCTCCAGTTCTCGGACACGTCCGAAATGTTGTTGACATACTTCCCGTCTATCCATTCCTTCTGCAATATTCCTTTGAATGATGTGACTTTGTTCCTGTTGTATGAGAAGTTCACTCCTGCCCAATAATGGAAATCCTTTCCTATCCCGTCCCTCCAGTTGAGGGATATTTCAATGCCGGAATTCCACATAGCTCCGAGATTGGACGGCACCTGGTCAAAATTCCCCATTGTCAGATATGTACTCGGAGTAAACAGTATGTCAGTCGTATTCTTGTGGTACCAGCCAATTTCCGCTGTGAGACGGTTCCTGAAAAAGCCTGCATCAATTCCGATGTCTGCAGTAGCCGTTGTCTCCCATTTAAGGTTTATATTGCTCATTGAGGCGATATAAAGTCCTGTGGCATTGCTTCCGTCGACAACTACATTCCCTGCCGCGTATGTGGCCTGCCAGGCAAAATTGCCTATCCCCTGATTGTTTCCGGTATATCCGTATGAAACACGGAGTTTGAGATTGTCCAGCCATCCGCGGGCGTTTGCCATAAACTCTTCCTCATGGATTTTCCAGCCTGCAGAAAACGAAGGAAATACTCCATAGCGGTTGTTGGTCCCGAATCTTGACGAACCGTCCACACGTATATTGGCCTCAAAAAGATAACGGTCCCTGAAAGAATAATTGACCCTTCCGAAATATGATCTCAGTCCCCAACCGTTTTCTGAGGTCGAAGATGAATTATACAGCTCGGAAAATGTGGACATATCAGTCAGAGACCAGTCTGTGGCACCACGTTTCTGGACTCCCCATCCCCACGTCCTGTATTGTATTGCCGAATATCCGGCAAGTGCACCGTAGCTGTGTTCTCCGGTCGTGCCGTCATATCTTGCAAGCAGCTCGGCGGACATACGGTACGAACGGCTGAGACTGTTGTTGACAGTGGCCTTTGACAGCTCGGAAGAAGAGTATCTTGTATCGGTAACGTAGTCCCAATACCCGTTTTCCCTGCTGTAGGTATGACGTTCCGTAAAAGTCGGAGAATAATTGAACGTCCCTTCTATGCTGACTCCCTTGTATGGTCTTATCTTGGCATATATGGTCCCGTTTACTCTCCAGGTATGTCTTTTCCCGGCACTTCCTGCCATCTGTCCGAAAATGTTGTTTGCGTTGGGACTTTCTTCATTGTTGGCCGGACGTCCCCACGCATTTTCGCTTCCGGGATAAATCCCGGGAGTCGTCATATAAAGATATTTGAACCCGTTCGATATATTGGCCTGTCCATATTTCTGAAACTGTCCGTATATTTTAGTACCCAATGTAAACCATCCGGTCACGTCCGCCTCAAGATTCGTCCTGAAATTGGCTTTCTGAGAAGATGAATCAAGATTAAAACGATTCATAACCCCCTGATTGTCGAGATATCCCATAGTAACCATATATTTCACTTTACCGCTACCTCCCGAAACGCTCACATTATGCTCCTGTGAATACCCGTTCTGAAAAATCTCACGGAACCAGTCGGTATTGGGATATGCGGCATAATTCGGGACGCCGTATTCATTTACTCCATACGGATCTGCCGCCGCCGCTTTCCAGATATCGATATTCGTCTGTGAAAAGGTACGGGAAGTCTGCGAATTGTCGCTTGCCTCATTGAAAAGCTCCATATATTCGGCATAGTCTGAAACCCAGGAAAGTTCATTATACGGCATCTGTATGATGCCTTTGTATGAATAGCTTATTCTCGGCTTATGCTCCGAGCCGTTTTTGGTCGTAATCAATATGACACCATTGGCTGCCCTTGTTCCATAGATTGCAGTCGAAGAAGCATCCTTGAGCACAGATATGGATGCTATATCATTCGGATTGACATCATCCATATTCCATTCTATCCCGTCCACCAGCACAAGAGGAGAGCTTGAAGACGATGTAAAGGAGCCTACCCCGCGGATACGTATTGTAGTGCTCTCACTGCCGGGCTGACCCGACCCCTGAAGCACCATCATTCCAGGGGCAAGCCCGGCAAGAGCAGAGGAGGTATTGAGCACCGGACGACCTTCAGTGTGCTTTGCAAAATCAATAGAGGTAACAGAACCCGTCAGATTCACTTTCTTCTGTGTCCCGTAACCGACAACAACAATCTCTTCAAGAAGTTCCGAATCTTCTTTCATAACTACATCTATCACGCTTCTTCCGCCTATAGGCTCGACAAGAGTCTCATATCCCATACAGGCAAAGCAAAGACTGCCGTCACTGTCTGCTGTTATCTCATAGAAACCGTCAATATCCGAGACAGCCCCTCTGGAACTGTCTCCGGAAACAGTCACGACCACCCCTATGACAGGCTGCCCGTCCGTTCCCTTTATTTTACCGGTAACCTTCACCGGCTCCGCTCCTGCAGCGGAAACCGACATCATCGCCAAGACAGCAATGAAGACCAGTGTCAAATACTGTTTCATATCAGTTATAATTATGTGTTTTATACTTCATCAACGCTTCCAGAAAATAGTAGTCGGCATAAGAAAGCGGAACATCCACCTCGTTACCGTCAGGAAGAGATCCCACACTATGCTTAAGAATGAAATTACAGTTTTCACCGGGTACGGCAAGATACTCATCTGACGCCAATGTCCTCAACTGCTTTTCCGCCATACACATATACCGTCTCTTATTGGGTTCTGCTGTTGTCAGGGAACTGAGGTCAACAAAAGCTGACGCCATCACGGCCGCAGCCGAAGCATCTCTCGGTTCGTCCGGAATTCCAGGTGCATCAAAATCCCAATATGGAATGCCGTCCTCAGGAAGACGGACCATAAGCATATCCGCAATATTCTCCGCCTGTCTCAGATAACATTCATAACCGGTAAGCCTGAACATCATAGTATAGCCGTAAAGAGCCCAGGCCTGCCCACGCGCCCACGAAGAGTTGTCTGCATACCCCTGAACTGTCTCCTTGTGCCGGACTTCTCCGGTTGACGGATCGTAATCGACAAGATGAAAACAGGTGAAATCCTTCCTGAAATGGTTGCACATCGTAGTGTTGGCATGCGATATGGCGATATCTTTCAAAGAATTATCCTTGAACAGCACAGAAGCGTTGAGCAGATGTTCAAGATTCATCATATTGTCAATGATGACCGGATATTTCCAATCACGTCCTTTTCTGACAAAATCCCAGCTTCTTATCGTCCCCGTGACAGGAGAAAACCTCTGCGCAAGCGCCAATGCAGATGTATGCAGAGGCTCGAGAAATCTGGGTTCACCTGTAATCCTGTAGGCATTGCCATAACTGCAGTTCATCTGGAATCCCAGGTCGTGGTCCTTTGCCTTGTATTGCAGAGGCTCAAGCTTCAAAGTATTGCTGACAGCCAGCTTCTTTATCTCGGCATCCCCGGTATATTCATATACATACCATAAGACTCCTGGATAAAAGCCGCTGCACCACCAGTTTATATCAGAGCTTAAAAATTCACCGTCCTTTCCTATGCTTCTCGGAAGAGTTACGGAAGTCAGCCTTTCCTCCATCTGTAAGGACTGCTCTTTTGCGACAGCAAAAACCCTGTCGGCAATACTGTCCATCGATTCTTTCTGTACACATCCTGACAGCAGAATCATAGCGGCCAGAAGATAAAGACATCTGTTCATTTCATTGTATGGTTTTCGTGGTTTTCTACATCAGCAAAATTATCACGAGTCTCCGCAAGAGGATAAAAATATCCGGTGTAAGAATAGCACAATCCGGTATAATGCGCACAGGAGAAGGCTATAGCCCATTTTCAGACAACAGCACAGGTGCTCACTCTTGTGAAATATTATATATTTGCGACAGTCAAGACAATTTCTCTGATTCCACAAAAGAAAAATCCTCTAAAAATGAAAAACAATATCATCATTTCTGTTGCCGTTATGCTGATGACTTCCTTCAGCGTCCGTTCGCAATCCGCATATACGGAGCATTGCCAGGCGGACAGAATCCGGAAACAATTCACAGAAACCTCCGTTGTATCATACTCTCCCGACAGTGAAGTAACAGAAAAATTCATAGAATATTCAGACTACGGCAGAGCCAATGACGTCCTGCTGCTGCAGCTGTATATGTCCGTAAAACTCCCTGACGAAGAAATAGAGAGACTTGCAGGACTGTTTGATGAAAGAGGATTCTGGACAGACATAGATTACAATGACAAGACACGTGGAAGATGGCAGCCAACACTGCACATCACAAGAATGTACGCACTCGCCAAACACTATTCCGATCCAGCATCTCTATGGTATAAAAACCAAGGCATAGGCCGGATACTGCACAAAGGCATAGCCTACTGGGGAGAAACCTGGCCCAGCTGTCCAAACTGGTGGCACAACGACATCGGAGTTCCCAAAAAACTGACCGCAGTACTGCTGATGATGTATGATGAACTTTCCGAAGACGAAATCAATACAGGTCTCAAAGCGCTGGAGCGTTCGAATTTCGGACGGACCGGACAGAACAAGGTATGGCTTGCCGGCAACAATCTGATGAAAGGACTTCTTACGAACGATGAAAGCCTCATAATAAAAGCGAGGGACCAGATTGCGGAAGAAATAAAGGTCACCGACAGAGAAGGCATACAGGAAGACTGGTCGTTCCATCAGCACGGTCCCCAAATACAATTCGGCAACTACGGGCTCGCATACGCAGAAAGCCTGTCTTTCTGGTTCAGAGTCCTTGAAGGTTCTCCTTATATGTTTTCAGACAGGCAGAGGGAAATACTTGAAAATATGATTATGGACGGTATCTGCCGAAGCGTATGGAACGGAGTTATGGACCCCAGCTATTGCGGAAGACAGGTATTCATAAACGCAGGACGCGGAAAAGCATATTCCCTGGCTGTGGCTGCACAGAATATGGCCGCTTTGAAAAGTCCGCGTTCAAAGGCATTCCACGAGATAGCAATGGAAATATTGTCGCCCGATACTCATACAGACATTTTATGCGGTCCCAAATATTTCTGGAGGTCAGACTGCGGAATCTACCGTACAGAAGAATGGTACTCATCAATCAGGATGCACTCCGAAAGGACCGTCGGGTTTGAATATACCAACAAAGAAAATCTTCTTGCGAACTTCTCCGCGGACGGGGCCCTGCTGTTTATGCAGCACGGAAGAGAATATGAAAACATATTCGCCCACTGGGACTGGAGAAAAATTCCGGGGACCACAACATACGAAGACAGACTGCCGATAAGATGCCCGGAAAGCGACGCTGAGAAGACAAACAGATCCCTGCACGTCGGCGGGCTTTCAAAAGACAATATACTCTGTACAACTATGGAGCTTGAACGGGACGGACTCCATGCTCTGAAAAGCAATTTTTTCTTTGAAGACTTAGTGATTGCACTCGGATCCGACATCAGGTCATCAGATCCTGCGTTTACACGGGTCACAACAGCAATCGACCAGAATCATCTTGTATCGGAAGTCAGCTCTGGAAGCAATTGGATACACCACGACGGCAGAGGATACGTCAGCCTGGACGGAGCAGAAATACAGAGCTCGGCAGAAGAGCAGGAAGGGAAGTGGGATCCTATAGACCCTTTCTATAAAGACAAATCAGAAAAAGGAAAAGTTTTCAAATGCTGGTTTGAACATTCACCATCATTGCAGAGCAGTTATTCATACGCATATCTCCCGTGCAGAACCGCGGCACAGACCGGACAATGGGCAGAAAAACCATCCGTCCGAATAATCAGAAATGACGGGAGATGTCAGGCTTTGAAATACAATGGGGTCATCTGCGCTGTTTTCCACATTCCAGGACAATATGATATAGACAGTGAGAATTTTGTCATTACAGAACCTTCAATATACATTGTGAAAGACGGGAAAAGAACAGTATGTGTCCTCCCCGGGCTGTCCAATCCTTCAGATACCTCACTTTCGTTTGACTACAACAGCATTGCTTCCCATCCTCGCCTGCTTTTCAAGTCCGGAGAGGAAGAGAACATAAGAAGCCTTCTGGCAAAAGACACCTGTTTCCGAAAAATACACAACGGCATAATCTGTTTCTGCGACAGCATATTGGATGCCCCGGTATCCAAATATGCAAAAACAGGAAAACGTATGCTGGCTGTTTCAAGGACCGCCCTGCAGAGAATATTCTGGCTTTCATACTCATACAGAATGACATCCGACAGACGGTATGCCGAGAGGGCAATAGATGAGATGAAGGCAGTGTGCGCATTCCGCGACTGGAACCCTTCACATTTTCTTGATACGGGAGAAATGGGAATGGCCGTGGCGGTCGGATTTGACTGGCTATATGACACAATGGATGACAAGGACCATCATACAATCACAGAAAGCCTTGACAGACATCTGTTCCAAGCTGCAGAGGCCCCCAAATATGCGTGGTTCTACAAATCCGGAAACAACTGGAACCAGGTATGCAATGCAGGTATGGTCTATGCGGCATTGGCTACGTATGAATATCACCCGGCAAAGACAAAGCTAATCATAGAAAAAAGCATAACATCCGATATGGCTGCAATAGAATGCTATGCCCCTGACGGAGGATATCCGGAAGGCTTCGGATACTGGAGCTACGGGACGTCATTCCAGATTATGATGAATGAGGCTCTGGCATCTGCATTGGGCTCTGATGCCGGCATAAGCAAGGCCCCGGGATTCCTTGAATCAGCACGGTTCATACAATTCATGTCAGCCCCAAGCGGAAAGTGCTATAATTTTTCTGATACAGGCGAGCATATTTCCGGAAACATTATGATGTTCTGGTTCGCGGAAAAGATGAAAGACAACTCTTTGATATGGCTTGAAAAGCAATATATGCAATCCTTGCCGGAAAATTTCCATCAAAGCCCTGACAAATGGTTCTCTGAAGCACGTCTCCTGCCGGCACTGCTGATTTTTGCTTCAAGGATGGATTGCCTCAAGGCAAAGCTTCCTGAGGCAAATGTATGCTTCTTCCGCGGAAGGACACCCATCTTTGTATGGAGAGAAGGATGGAACAGTCCCAAAGACGGATATTTCGCAATAAAAGGAGGCTCACCGTCAACTTCACACGCACATCTGGATGCCGGTTCATTCGTATATGAATACGGAGGCATAAGATGGTCGTCAGACCTCGGTTCCCAAAACTATTTTTCCCTTGAAAGCAAAGGAGTGGACCTGTGGGGACAGAAGCAGACATCCGGAAGATGGGATGTGTTTCGGATAGACAACATTTCCCACTCGACAATCACTTTGGACGGCAGGCACCACAGAGTGGACGGATATGCGGATATCGGAAAGACATTCAATGGAAAGAACAGGAAAGGAGCTGTCGTAGACCTGACATCCGTCTTGGGAAAAGACCTTGTCAACAAGGCATCACGTACAGCATATATAGACAGAAAAGGATTCCTTTATGTGGAAGACGAAATAGAAAACGGAAAAAACGACATATCTTTGCAATGGATTATGACTGCCCCTGACAATGCCAGAATAACCGGGAACCGGACAATAGAAATCATCAGGCACGGAATACGTATGCAGCTGTCGGTATCGTCAGCCATCCCCGTAAGTATGCTGATACTGCCGAACGATCCGCCAAAAGACTATGATGCGCCCAATCCCGGAACCTGCAGAATCGGCTTCAAGGCAGATATAAAGCCGGAAACCAGGACAAGGTTCAGAATAAGCCTTCGAGAAAAATCAAAACACAAAAGACATTGATATGAAAAAGATTCTATTGGCAATCACTGCGCTGTGCGCAGTATTCGTAATGGACGCAAAAGTGGTCCTTCCCAACGTAATAGGAGACAATATGGTGCTTCAGAGAGACTCTGAAGTAAAACTTTGGGGAACTGCCGAACCAGGAAAGAAAGTGACCGTAAGCACATCCTGGAGCAAGGAAAAGACAGTCGTAAAAGCAGGCGATGACGGGAAATGGACAGTTTCAGTCAAGACTGCAGGTGCCGGAGGACCTTTCGAGATAACATTCAACGACGGAGACATTCTGACATTGAAGAATATCCTTCTGGGAGAAGTCTGGTTCTGTTCGGGACAGTCCAATATGGAGATGCCTATAAAAGGATTCAACAACCAGTCCGTTGAAGGGGTGGCCGACGTGATAATCGGAGCAAGACCTGAGACTCCGATAAGGATGTGCACCGTAAGAAGAACTGCATCCTGCACTCCTCAGGAAAACTGTGACGCAAGATGGCTGGAACATACTCCGGAAAATGTGGCCGGAACAAGCGCAACGGCATATTTTTTCGCTGAATACCTACAGAAAACCCTGAATGTGCCTGTCGGAATAATAATCTCAGCATACGGAGGTACTCCTATCGAGGCCTGGATGGACAAGAAGACCATTTCAGAGAAATTCCCTGAATTCAACCTTGCTTTCCTCGATGCGGATCAGAAACCCAAAAATCTCCAGCACCAGCCGACGACTTTGTACAACTCAATGGTAGCACCTGTAATCCCGTACACTGTCAAAGGAATAATATGGTACCAGGGAGAATCCAACCGCAAAAGGGAAAAACAATATGAAAGGCTCCAGCCGGAATTCGTGGGAATGCTCAGGGAGCAGTGGGGCATAGGAGAAATTCCGTTCTATTACGTACAGATAGCTCCTTACAACTACGACAATCCTATGGACAATGACGGGGCAAAAATCAGAGAAGCGCAGATGAAGAATCTTGCGGCCATTCCGTCGTCAGGAATGGCTGTCACTCTGGACATCGGTGATCCGGACTGCATCCATCCGGCAAAGAAGAAAGAGGTCGGACACCGACTTGCATATATGGCCCTTGAAAAGAACTACGGGTTCACTATGATTGATTCTTACGCGCCTGTGTATCAGTCTATGGAAGTCAGGAACGGCACTGCATACCTGTCCTTCAAGGCAGGACGGCTCGGCATAGGCACAAGAGGAAGACCTCTTGCAGGATTTGAAGTGGCCGGTGCGGACCGTATATTCCATCCGGCAAAAGCCGTAATCCGCGGAGGCAACACAGTAGAAGTAAGATGTGACCAGGTTCCGGAGCCTGTGGCGGTACGCTATGCTTTCCACAACTATGCTGAAGCCTCATTCATAAACAACTTCGGAATACCTGCTTCATCTTTCCGCACGGACGATTGGGAGTAGATATTTAATTTTTGAGTCAGACGGTTTTTTGTATAACTTTGTCATCTTTTCAAAAAATCGTTACTATGGCTTTCGTTCACCTTCACGTACATACCCAGTATTCAATTCTTGACGGACTTTCTTCTATGGAAGGATTGTTCAAAAGGGCTGAAGAACTGGGTATGCCTGCTGTTGCTATCACAGACCACGGCAATATGTACGGTGTGAAGGAGTTTTTCAAATCAGCCAAAAAGCATCCTGCAGTCAAACCGATCGTAGGATGCGAGGTATATGTCACAAAGCACTACGACCATAAGCTGAAAGACAAGGACCACAGGTCATACTATCACCTTATCCTTCTCGCCAAGAATTATGACGGTTACAAAAACCTGATGAAAATAGTCTCCACCGGCCATATAGAGGGAATGTACTATAAGCCGAGGGTCTCACACGAGGTGATTGAAAAATATGCACAGAACATCATCTGCTGCTCCGCGTGTATTGCCGGTGAGATTCCGAGATATATAGCCGCAGGTGATATGGACGGTGCCGTAAAGGCCGTGGAGTGGCACAAAAAGGTTTTCGGAGACGACTATTATCTTGAAGTGCAGCTGCACAAGACAGAGGTTCCGTCGCAGTCGCTTGAAATCTACGAAAGGCAGAAAGAAGTCAACAAAGGCATCTTTGAACTTGCAGAAAGGACGGGTACGAAAGTAGTCGCCACCAACGACGTGCATTTCGTCAACAAAGATGACGGTCCGGCACACGACAGGCTCATCTGCCTTACGACCAACTCATATCTTGACGATGCGGATCGTATGAGGTACACACAGCAGGAGTATCTGAAGAGCGAAGAGGAGATGAGTGCCCTTTTCCCGGACAATCCTGAAGTGCTTGCCAATACCATTGAGGTCTGCGACAAGGTCGAAAGCTATGAGATAGACCGTGCGCACGTGCTCCCTAAGTTCAAGATAGACCCTGAATTCCTTGCCAACAAGGACTTCTATCTCGAAAAATACAAGGACATAATAGACGAAGGCCGATGTGACAAAAGCGGCAATGACAGAGGGGAGGAATTCACCTGGTCCGTGGCATACCTTTGCCATCTGTGCTATGAAGGAGCAAAGATACGCTATGGGGAGACCCTGAATGAGGAACAGGCCGAACGTATAGAATTCGAGCTGAAAACGGTCGCGAGGATGGGATTCCCGGACTACTTCCTCATTGTCCAGGACTTCATAGCGGCAGCCCGTGCAGTAGGAACATCAGTAGGCCCCGGACGTGGTTCCGCAGCCGGTTCCGTTGTCGCATACTGCCTGAAAATCACCAATCTTGACCCTATCAAGTATAACCTCCTGTTTGAGCGTTTCCTGAATCCGGACCGTATATCGATGCCGGATATAGACATCGACTTCGATGATGACGGAAGATACGGAGCATTCAAATATATTGAAGACACATACGGTAAAGACCATATATCCCACGTCATCACATTCGGCACAATGGCCGCGAAAAGCGCGATAAAAGATGTTGCGCGAGTAAGCCGCCTTTCCATTGAGGAATCCAACAGACTGACCAAGATGGTGCCGGAGAAGCCGTTTGAAGCGGATGTGGAGGAAGAAGTGGAGCAGCCGGACGGGACAAAGAAGAAGCAGAAGGTCAAAAAGGAGTTCAAGCCGAAACTCAGCAACTGCGTCAAATACCATCCGGACCTGAAGAACGAATACGAGAACGGTACCGATCAGGTAAAGGAAGTGCTCAAATATGCCGTAAAGCTCGAAGGAAGCATCAGGCAGACGGGAGTACACGCCTGCGCAATGATTATCGGACGAGGCGACCTGACAGAATATATCCCGATTACGCTTGCACAGGACAAGGCTACGGGACAGGATGTATGGACTTCACAATATGACGGGCACTATATAGAGGAAGTCGGTATGCTCAAGATGGATTTCCTCGGCCTGAGAACACTTTCCATCATCAAGGAATGCCTGTCGCTGATCAAAAAACGTTACGGCACAGACATCGACATCGAGAAGATTCCGATAGACGACAAGGAGACATACGAACTTTACGGACGTGGAGATACCAAGAGCGTATTCCAGTTCGAGTCCCCCGGTATGAAGGAATGGCTCCAGAAGCTCCAGCCGACAAGGTTTGAAGACCTTATCGCGATGAATGCCCTGTATCGTCCGGGACCTCTGGACTATATTCCGTCGTTCGTCGCACGAAAACAGGGCCAGGAGCCGATTGAGTACGACCTTCCGCAGATGGAGGAATACCTCAACGACACATACGGAGTAACAGTATATCAGGAGCAGGTGATGCTTCTGTCACAGAAGCTTGCCGGATTCACGAAAGGAGAAGCCGACAAGCTCCGTAAGGCTATGGGAAAGAAGATGCTGGACGTCCTGGAATCACTCCGCGACAAATTCATCAAAGGAGGTATAGAACACGGACATCCGGAAAATGTCCTGTCAAAGATCTGGGAAGACTGGAGGAAATTCGCCCAATACGCATTCAACAAATCCCACGCGACCTGCTATGCCTGGGTCAGCTACCAGACAGGATGGCTCAAAGCCCATTATCCGGCGGAATTCCAGGCTGCCAACCTCAGCAAGAACCTATCCAACCAGGATGAAATCAAAAGCATTATGGACGACTGCAAGAAGTCCAGAATAAAAGTGCTCAATCCTGACATAAACGAGAGTGACGCCCGCTTTACGGTCAACAGCGAAGGAAACATACGTTTCGGACTCGGAGGAATCAAAGGGTTCGGAGACAACATAGTCAATGCAATCATCAAAGAAAGGGAAGACAACGGACTGTTCACCGACCTTTTTGACTTTGCTGAAAGAATGGCCGGAACAGTCAACAGAAAGGCATTTGAATCTCTGCTGTACTCAGGGGCATTCGACAATTTCGGATACTCAAGGCAGCAGTATTCTATGAATTGCATCACTTCGGACACATCGTTCCTGGATTCGCTGGTAAGATACGCCGACCTTTACAGAAAAGATTCTCTGGACGCTTCCGTATCACTGTTCGGAGATATGGAAGAAATCAAGCCGGTACGTCCTGCCGTACCTGAAATAAGGGAAGAAGACAAGGACAAAGACAATATGGATCTTCTCCATAAGGAAAAAGAGCTGGTAGGTATGTATCTTTCATCGCATCCTCTCAACAAATATGCTTTTGAGATAGAAAATTTCACCACCTGCCACCTTGATGAACTTTCTCCGCTCATCACCAAGTGCGATACAGAAAAAAGCACTGCGGATGTACGCGTCGGAGGATTCATCACTTCTATGGACGAATCTGTCAACAGGTTCGGCAAACCAGTTCTGAGAGCTGTCATAGAAGACTTCAACGGCAGCTATGAAATACGCCTCAACGGAAAGGATATAGATACATTCAAACCTTTCCTCGGAGTGAATTCTGCCGTCTTTATCGAAGGAAAGATAGAAGAGATGTTTTTCAGAAAACCTGAGGACAGGAAAGAGAAAGGGGACCCTCCATACACATTCAGGCTGAAAAAAATAATCAGCCTCGGCAATGTGACGGAATCATACCTCAAAGGATTCGCCCTGAACATAACCACTCCGCAGCTCAACAGCGAATTCCGTGAAAACCTTGTCAAGGTCATAAGAAAACACAGCGGCAACATCCCGTTGACAATGTTCCTCTATGACCCGAAGACACAGTACAATATAGAGTTCCTTTCAAAAAGGTTCCGTATTGCCGTGACCGCCCAGTTCATAGAGGACATCACAGATCTTAAGATCAACTACAATGTAATCAGAAAATAAGTTCCGCCTTCACAGGATAGTGATCTGATATGAATTTGAAGTCAGCGTACGGCTTGCGGACTACCGTAAATTCCTCACATCCGCTGAAGCCTGAGATATAGATATAATCTATGACTTCGCTGTGGTGTCCCCACCCGTTGAATGTTCCGGAATTGTCGGTCTTCTCAGCCGCTATGCGGCAGCTCTGCATAATCTTGTCGAGATCAGTGAGGATGGCATCATCAGGAGTGACATTGAAATCACCTGTAAGCACCATAGGATAACCCTCAGGATTTATCTTTGCTATCCTGTTTACGATAAGGGCCAGACCTTCCCTCTGTGCAGTCTTCCCCACGTGGTCAAGATGAGTATTCACATAATAGAACTTTTTGCCGGTCTTCCTGCATTTCATCAGAGCCCAGGTCGCTGTCCTGCGGCACGCTCCATCCCATCCTGTAGAAGGCTCCTCTGGAGTCTCGGACAGCCAGAAAGTACCCCATTTGACAAGGGAAACGGCCTTTTTGTTGTAGAAGATGGACATGTGCTCACCGTCCTTCTTTCCGTCTTCCCTGCCGACTCCTACCGACTTGTAGTTCCTGAGGTTTTCGGTAATGAATTCCACCTGATAGCTATATGCCTCCTGAACACCGAAGATATCCGGATTCTGGTCCCTCAGCATATATATCGTAGCCGGGCAGCGGTATCTCCACGAATTTGTCCCGTCATTGGCCTCTCCGTTCCTGATGTTATAAGACATTACCGTAAGAGTCTGTTTGCCTTCGGGCTTGCCGGCAAACATCGGATTGTGCAGCATCACCACAGCTGCAAGCAATAAAAATACTTTTTTCATATAATTACAGATTTTTATACTTCGTATAGGTCTCTAATATTTGTGTCCTGTGTCCTGAAGCTCTTTTCTCGTCAGGGATTTCCGGTCTATCGACCTCCAGGCATACACTATATAGGCTAATACAAACGGTATTATAAAGGACACGTATGTCATCACCTTCAGGGTAAACTCGCTCGAACAGCTGTTGGACAGCGTCAAAGAGCTCTGCAGATCGGAAGAAGAAGGATAATATGATGTTCCGTTATACCCTGCGACAAAAAACAGCCCCATTACGGCAAGCACTGTCCCCGCGCCTGAAAACCATATACCCTTACGGTAACCCGGCTTCAATACTGTCCTGAAAAGACCATAGAGGACAAGCACAACCCCGGCAAGAAAGACAGCGGACACCACCGGCATCTGGATGAAATTTTGCAGATATTTGTATTCTTCCATAAAGACACGTCCGTTCCCGTCAACCGCAAATCCTCTGCTGCCAAGAATGTAGACAAGGAACGTCACGAAGAACAGGACAAAATTCAAGCTGCAGGGAATCAGCTGCGAGCGGAGATTCTTTTCAAGCTCACTGTCTTTGATGTTGTTCAGCATATAAAGTATTCCAAGACACATCGCAAGACACATCACAGCAAGCCCGAGCACTACATTCCAAGGATTCGCGACAGCTTCAAGACCGTGCCAGGCACTGCCCCAGCTGCTGATTGCAGGAGCCAGGCTATCGCCTACAGCATCCTTGTTGACAACAAAATCCGACCCCGTAAAGAAAGTTCCGACTGCCGTACCGATAAGAAGCGGCCCGAGACATCCATTGATGACAAGGAATGTACGGAAAGCATTTTTGCCTATAATATTTCCGGCCTTTGTCTGGAATTCGTATGAAACGGCCTGGAAGACGAATGTTATCAGAATAAGTATCCAGACCCAATATGCACCTGAGAAGCTCGTGCTGTAGAACAGAGGGAAAGAAGCGAAGAAAGCTCCACCGAAAGTCACTAATGTAGTGAAGGTAAATTCCCATTTACGTCCTGTAGAATTGACTATCAGCTGACGTTCCTCCTCCGTCTTGCCAGCCAGAAAGATCATAGCGTTGCCGCCTTGTACAAAAAGCAGGAAGACAAGCAGGCCTCCGAGAAGCGACACGACAAACCACCAATATTGTTGAAGAAATTCGTAAGTAAACATAAGAAGCATCGTTTTACGGTAAAATTATTCAATCTCCTCCACAGCCGGCCCCTTCTTTATAGCCTTGACAAGTATTCTTACCTCTATTGCAAGGAACAGGGCAAAAATAGCCACAAATATAAAGAAAGTGGTCTTTACCGCCCCTGTGCTGAGACTTGACACGGCAGCTTTTACAGGAAGAAGGTCCTGTATAGCCCACGGCTGTCTTCCGACCTCAGCTACAATCCATCCGGCCTGTCCGGCAAAATATACCAAAGGTATGGACAGCAGAGCCACCCACTGGAGCCATGTCATTTTTTCTATCCTACCTTTCCACTCAGCCCACAGGACTACGGCCATAAGCAGAAGCAGGAAAGTGCCGAGTCCTACCATGATTCTGAACGGCCAGTATACAAGCCATACAGGCGGAACGAGCTCCTCCCTGTCTTCTATATATCCGTATCCGAAATATTCGGCATTCTCATCAAGCACCTTCCTTACCTGTGCCGCCGCTTCAGGCTGTGTATCCTTCAGCTGACGATAAACCCTGAACGCCCTCAAGGCCATATCCCCCCGATACATCTTAGCCTCAGCTGAAAGCACCTCATTTCCGTCAGGATCAACATATCCGTCAAGTATATCATTGATTCCCGGCACAAATCCGTCTATGTCGTGAGTCGCAAGTATTGACAGAAGACCTGGTATCTCGACTCCGGGGACAACAGAAAAAGGCGCGCGGGCACCTCCGTCCCTAAGTCCCTCGGCAGCAGCCAGCTTCATCGGCTGATACTTGGCCACGTGAACAGCGGCACTGTCTCCAGTGAACATTACGGCAAATGTTCCGATTATGCCGACAGACGCGGCTACCCTTATGCTCGCAAGCGCGAATCTTGTCTCCCTTTTCTTAAGAAGATACCAGCAGCTTATGCCGATGACAAATACGGCACCTGTCATCCATCCGCTCAATACAGAATGGAAAAATTTGCTTACCGCAACAGGATTCGACAGCACGGCCCAGAAATCAACCATCTCATTCCGGACAGTGTCCGGATTGAATTCCATACCGACAGGGTGCTGCATCCAAGCGTTTGCGACAAGTATCCAAAGAGCGGAAATAAAGGCCCCGATTCCCGTAAGCCAGGTCGATGCCAGATGAAATTTCTTCCCGACTTTGTCCCATCCGAAAAACATCACCGCCACGAAAGTCGCTTCCATAAAGAAGGCAAGTATGCCTTCGATGGCGAGAGGAGCACCGAAAATATCTCCTACAAACCAGGAATAATTGCTCCAGTTGGTTCCGAATTCAAACTCAAGAATAAGTCCCGAAGCGATACCGACAGCGAAATTGATTCCAAACATCTTCATCCAGAACTGGGCTGTCTTTTTCCAGAAGTCATCTTTTCTGATGAAATATATGGTTTCCATAACCGCCATAATGACGGCAAGTCCCAAAGTCAGAGGGACAAAGATCCAATGATAGCAGGCTGTCAAGGCGAACTGCGCCCTTGACCAGTCAATCAAAGCTGTTTCTATCATAATAGGGTTGGGTTAAATTTTCAAAAACGATGTCACCTTTCTCTTCATCTGTTTTCCCCGAAAGGACAGGCCGGAAAAAGAAGACCCTCAAAACAGCGAACATAATGAACAGCTTCAACACAATAACGACCCAGAGAGCCTTTCCCCAGGTCATATTGCGGAAGCCGTCAAGATAAAAATTCCATACTGCAACTGTCTTCCTCCGGAGCCACATAACAGAAATCTATTGTACTGAAGCAATGGCAGCCTGATAGTCAGGCTCTTCAGTAATTTCCGGGACAAGCTGCACATAAAGAATCCTGCCTTCTGCATCCAATGTTATCACGGCTCTTGCAAGCAGCCCCTCCAAAGGTCCGTCAACCATCTCCAAACCGTACTTCCCGCTGAATCCCTTACATCTGAACATAGAGAGAGGCACTACATTTTCAAGCCCCTCAACAGTGCAGAACCTTGACTGGGCAAAAGGAAGGTCCTTCGAAAGACACAACACCACAGTATTTTCAAGCGATGAAGCCATCTGGTTGAATTTACGTACAGATGCGGCGCATACACCAGTGTCAAGACTCGGAAAAATGTTGAGAACAACCTTTTTTCCTCTGTAATCCTCAATATTGACAGTGCTGAGATCTCCTTTTACTCCACAGAACTTCGGAGCAGTCTCCCCTTTCTTTGGAAGGTCTCCGCACAACTGCACGGGATTTCCCTTAAACGTAACATTTGCCATACCGTTTATTTTTAATTTGTAAAGTTATTAAATCCGACCATATTTTCAAAAGCGGTCATTATCTTTAGTTTCACTACTTTTATTAAATTTGCAGTCCAATAAACAAAATATATGCAAGAAACGTTCTATAATCTCGGCAGGATCGAAGCAATCGCAAGACTTTTTGAAGGAACAGGCTACAAACCTTTTGAAGACTGCCGGTTTGAAACATCCGGAAAGAGCTATATTTCAGAATATTCCAGAGTAATGCTTGAAGGAATAGATTTTGACCTGACATATTTCCCTCTCAAACACCTCGGATACAAAAGCGTGATCTCTGTAACGGGAGAGCTGTACGCGGTAATGGCACGCCCGAAGACACTTTCCGTCTCTCTCGGGATTTCATCCAAACTTGACTTCGGCCAGATAAAGGAAATATGGGAAGGGACAGTAACCGCAGCCAAAGAACACGGATACGCCAAGATAGCACTTGATCTCGTCCCTTCACGCAACGGGCTGTACATTTCCGTATCGGCTACAGGAGAGACATCGCTTCTGTCAGGCAAACGCCGTCCTGCAGCCAAAAGTATGGATCTTATATGCGTATCCGACAACCTCGGGGCGGCATATCTCGGATTTGAAATACTTGAACGTGAAAAAAGGAATTTCGAAAAGACAAAAGACGACAAAAAACAGCCGGAACTCTCCGACTACAGGCATCTTGTAGGAGCATATCTCAAGCCTTCGCTTGACAGCGGAATCACCGGACGGCTTGAAGAAGCGGAAATCATCCCGTCATACGGATATTTCGTCACCAAAGGACTGTCGGATACAATCAAGAGACTCGTGCGCGACAGCGGACTCGGAGCAAAAATCTATGTAGACAAGATACCGTTTGCCGGAAAGACCTTTGAACTCGGCAGAGAACTGGACATAGACCCTATTTCAGCGGCTCTGAACGGAGGAGATGACTGCCGTCTGCTTTTCACCATCCCTATAGGAAAACATGAACGGTTCCGCCACGACTTCCAGACATTCGACATAATCGGTCATCTGGCAAAACCGGAAGTCGGATCGGTCATCGTGACACCTGACGGCCTGGAACTTCCTATGAAGGCACAGGGATGGAAAACAAATGAAGAATAAAACACAACACTATGAAAAGTATTACAACCATTGTGACAATAATGTCACTTCTTATGATTTCAGGCACAATATCCGCACAATCACTGAAAGATATATTGAAATCATCCGCTGTAAAAGACGCAATCAGCTCAGTAACAGGAATAAATATACCGTCTGATGTCACCGGACAATGGAATTATTGCGGTTCTGCGGTGAAATTCGAGAGCGATGATATCCTGAAGAACACTACAGCCACACTTGCAGCAGGAGAAGTCGAGAAAAAGCTGAACACCTATATAGAAAAAATCGGACTCAAGGAAGGCACTTTCAGCTATGAATTCAAAGCCGACAGCACTTTTGCCGCCACTTTCAAAGGAAAACCTGTCACAGGAACATATTCCGTATCACCGGACGGGAAAAGCATTGAAATGAAATACGGCAAGTCGCTCAATATGATGAAAATGAAGGCGGCTCTGTCTGTCAACGCAAATGATATGGACCTGCTTTTCAATGCGGACAAACTTCTGGAATTCATCGGCAGGATTTCCGCATCATCCGGCAACACTACCCTCAAATCCCTTTCTTCCGTGGCATCCTGTTACGACGGTATGAAAATAGGTTTCCAGGTAAAGAGGAAAGAATAATACATCTTTCTTGTTTTCCTGTGTGGTCAACATCGGCCTTGTCACAAAATTTTCAATCTCCGGACAGGATAACTCGACATAAAGACAGCAATCATATATCAGGTGGGCTTCTGTAATGTGCTGTATGTCAAGCGATTGTAAAACAGCATATCTTATATAGGCGATGCTGTTTCATAACTCATTGAATCACACTGCATTGCAGAGACCCACCTAGTGGCGAGCAGACACCAAGGCAAAAGGCACGAACCGTTGCTTTGTGCCCCCGGTACGGAAAAGCAACCGGGATTGCACGTTGATCCGGAAAATAGTGTCCTGCAGACAACGGAATGACAAGACGAAACAAAACAAGTATGACGTGAATCCAGCATACTTGTTCCTCAAATATTTCTCAATCATATTGTCCCGCATGTTCACTGTTGCCACCTTAAGTCAATTTATATTGATTACCAGCTATTTGCAACTTAAGGTGGACACCGGTTTTCTCCACCTTAAGTTGCTGACCTTGATCTGAAAGCGTATATGCCGGATTTGCTGCTGAAGGTGGCAGATATGGACGGAGTCGTTCAAGCCACTTTTGCCGACCGAAAGATTCTGCGGAAGCATTCGTGGTTCTATTGTTGAAGAAGCTCAGTATCTGATCGTAGTTTTGGCTCACCAGCAAAACCCGTTCACCAGTAAAAGCCCTATGTCAAATATTTTTCTTTGTGGGCATAAAACAGGGATGGCTAAAAAGCAAAGACACCTTTCTGAGAGCTGTCACCCCGTCGTACTCCGTTCCCATCGGCCCTTTTTCTGTCCGATGGGCACACCAACCAAAGGTAACTACCTTATAATCAAGCACAGAACAAAAAGCAATGTGGCCATCAGACATTTTCCCGCCTGATGGTCACGCTTCGGCAAAAATACAGTTAATATAGACACATACTTTGAGGTAATGGTGATCCAATAAGGTCGAGATTGACCTTAGCGAAAAACAAGAAAAAGGGGCTTTACTAATAATTTTAGTCAGCCCCCTTTCTTTTTATTATTGCTGCAAAGCATTATTTTTCATACTCGCAGACAACCTCCATAAAGCCCTCTACTGCCATACGTGTAGCATAGCCGTCGCCATCAAATTTATACTCATAAGGCTGACGGTCTTCCTCATCAACATTCACAGAAGGATAACGTTTTGAAGGATTTCCGACCCATCCGAAAAGAATAGCGGAATATAAAATATCATAATTCACGTCCACATATATCAACGCACCCCATACTGTTCCAAAATCTATTTCATAAGGATTGGTCACAAGCATATCAGGATTCTCATACAAAGATCCGAAAGAGACACAATTGCCATCCTCATAATCCAATTTATAAAGAGATTCATTATCAGTATAGAACTCTGTCAGCTGACCGTCAGAATTGTATGTCCAAGGAAGCTCAGACCCTTCGTATATAAATTTTTCAACCCTGCCGTTTTCAACTGTAAATGACCAGTTTACATAACCGGAAAACTCGTATGTATTTCCTGATTTCGTTATCTGGGTTGCAGACTGCATTCCCATAAAATCAGAAGTCATTTCAACAGGCTCACCGTCCCTATATACGGCTGAAATACTGAAAAAAGGCTCTTCTCCATAAGTTATGTTTATTGAGGTCCTGTTTTTCTTTTCTGCAGTAACTTCAGATGCAACCTTCAGTTTGCCGTCAAATTCCTGCTCAGTACCTGCCTGCTTTACAGAAACAGAGTTGCCGCCTTCAACGACACCTTCAGGAACAGTAACTTTTACTCCGGCAGCCTCAACTGCAGTCACAGACTCTATACCATTGATAAAAATAAGCGCGTCAGAAGCAAAACCGTTTCCTGCAATGGTAATCTCATCACCTGCGGACACGGCATTCTCAGGAAGCACGACACCTGTAACGGCAATCTTTATTTTGCCGATTTCAACCTCGACACCTTCCTGCTTAACAAAAAGAGTATATTCTCCAAGACAGTAAGGAAGTTTTACGGTAGCACCTGAAGCGGATACTTTTGCTCCATCAAGAGTTATTTTTTCTTCTCCTGACTTAAGATAAAATTCAGCTCCTTCTACAAGTCCTTCAGCCTTAAGGACAAGTTCAGCTCCTGCAGTCTTGACACCTTCAGGAACAGTCACTACAGGAGGCTCAGTCTGAGGCTTTTCATTATTACCATTCTCAGGCTTTTCACAGGATGCAGCCATCATAAGGCATACAACCGACATCAGATAAAAAAATTTTTTCATTACTATTGTTTTTAAATGTTGATATTATTGATTTATATTCCTTCAAGACCATTCAGCACACGTACGGTCTCCTCGGAAGAAGGACGGCTCATATTTTCATTGATTATACGGCCTTCCCTGTCAAGCAGGATGAATCTTGGAATCCCTTTGATCATATAGTCATTCTGGAATGCACTTCCTGTACCCAGATACAGCTGCACACCGCACAGCTCGCCGCTTTTGACCTTCTCTTCCCATTTACTTTTGTTCTGGTCTATCGAAAGACCCAGAAAAACAATATTCTTCCCTTCAAATTCCTCAGCAAGCTTTTTCATATAAGGAAGTTCATTCTGGCATGGACGGCACCATGTCGCCCACATATCAATATAGACATATTTCCCCTTGAAATCCTTGAGACTGCAGACCTTGCCATTGATGTCAGCCGCAGAAAAATCCGGAGACTGCTTTCCCGGCTTCGTCTTGTTCCATTTGTCATATTTATTCTGGAAATCAGCAACCATGACAGGATCGGAAACGTATGTCCTGTGGATATTTACAAGATCCTGGACGTCATCTATACCATATATGTCCACGTATGGCGCAGCAAGATGATGTATAAGCGTCTCCCTGACTTTGACATTACGGCAATTGTCCGCGATATAACGCATCTCTCCCACGATCTTAGGATAATAGCCGGTTATATTGCGATTGGAAGCATCAAGAATGTGTGCTGCCTCAACCATAAATTCACGGTACTGGTCCACATCGGCAAACACTTCATCCTCAACAAAATATTCCCTTATGGTGTTGTAATAGTCATCAGATGGCACAAACTCCGATTCCGGCACGACAAAACGATGTCCTACAGGGTATACAATCAGAGGAGAAGCGTATGAATATCTTATTCTTCCCTGTTCCATCCTCTTGAAATTGCCTGTGCCTCTCATATCACGCGCATCAAGAAGTTTCTGCGCTTCAGCTTCCATACCGGAAAGCATTGCTTTGAATTCCCCGAAAGGAAGCGCATATTTATCCTGTGAGAACTCGGTCAGAGCGACTGTATTGAGATACTCCACAGCCGGAGACTTGTCTCCCTCAAACTTGAACGTGCCTTTGAAATCATTGCCGTCGAATTCAATATGCACCTTGTCTCCCTTTTCAAGATAGACCATCTTCCTGTCCATCCCGTAAAACACATTCGCAAATGTCTCTCCTACCCCTGTGACAGTACACGTACCGTGTCCGTTATCATCCAGCTGTATCTCCACCATATTGTAATGGTAAGCCAGAACCACTGTCCCTGCTACAGGATTATGTACATCAAAAGTAATCTCAATATCCTCCGAAGATTTTCCGCAGGCGACAAGAGACAGCATTGCAAGCACCGTTAAAAACTTTTTCATAAAACAGTCGATTGTAAAATATCATTTATTATCAGTATGTCCTTTCCTTGTAGGTAACGTCCACAATCTCCGCAAAGCCTCCGTAGACCTCAGGCGTGACACCGCTGAAATCACCGTCGGATTCATATCCTTCATAGACCCGCAGGATTCCGGCCCCGTCCTTTTCGCTTCCGACTATAAGATTATAGCTGCGCCTATCTTTTGACTGCTTGAACAGATTGAATTTCAGACAGGTTATATTCTCTCCATCAAGCTTGAACTGAACCTTGCCGCTCAGCGGAGACGTATTAAGGTCGACCCCATACACCGTATCCCCGACAGCATAGTACATATAGTTCCTGAGCGAGCTGAAAGCATACAGGACCCCGTCTCCACTGATGTCGCTGCAAGATGAAATATCACCATAGTAAGCCTTTCCAAGCACATAAGGACATTGCGAGAAACGGAGCATATCGCCAAGCTGTATTCCGTACACATAACGCTGCGCCCCGTCGGCAAGGACAGAGTATGTCACCCCCATATAGGCGTTGCCGGGATCATACAGAGTATTTTCCATATATACCAGCTCATATCCCTCCGGATACCTTTCAAACGCATTGCCGACAACACTTTCCTGTCCGGTCCCTGCAAGACCTTCAGCTATAAGTCCCATCTCATCCATACCGGCAAGAGGCTCCTGCGCGCCAAGGTCATTCTTTTCAAGGAGCTGGCAATATGCCATAAACTTCCTGTTGTCCATATCGTAGAGAAGATATACTGAAGCATACTGCTCACCGGACACATTCGCGCCTATATAAGGGGCTGCACGGAACCCTTTGTTGACCGGACTGCCATAGAGGCCGCGTATTCCCATATTCTCACTGTAATACACATCCGTGCCGCTGGCTATCAGCTTGCCGAAGCCGGCAGAAACCATCATCGAAGGCGCAACGTCCGCCATTGAAGCCATTTCATAGACCATCCTGTATTCCTCCATCCACCCGAATGAATCCTTGCCGAGCCTTGTGGCTCCTCCGTCAGTAAACAGATAATACGGAGAATCCGCAAATGACATGGCTGACTGCCAATGGATTTTTCTCGGTCCGTCGAATGCAGGCATATCCTTATTGTCTTTCAACACATCGGCATACGTCTTCCCTGTGACTGCAGAAATGAAGTCAAGCCTTGTCCTGCCGCCATCCGAGCAAAGAACCATCCACCCTTCAGACATAGAGGAACTGACTTTCAGCGTAGACTCGAACTGCCAATATATTCCCGAATCCTTTTCCGTAAGGGTATAGAACAAAGCATATTCACCAGGAGAAAGAATCACCTTATAGTCAAGATTCTTTTCCTGACCTATTATGATACCTTCGCTTTCCCCGTTCTTGTCTATCGTTTTCCACTCATAATCATAGCTGTCTTCCGAAAGCCCCCCTGTAATGACAGGCGATATGGCCAGCTGTTCCTGTGTCAGCCTCTCGATATTTTCTTCAATACCGGAAATTACAGGCTCATCAAGATTCCTGTAATCGTAATTGCCCAAATCCCTGGAGCACGAAGCAGCAGATACGACGGCCAAAGCCATCAGCAAATATCTTTTCATACCTGTAATATCTTATTCAGAAGGGAAAGTTATAGGTTCCCCTGTAACCTTGTCTATAATATCTTCATCGTATTCTTCCCCGGCCTCCTTCTTCGCAAGCTCATCTTTGATATACCGTCTCATTTCATTGAAGATATAGACCTGGAAAGACAGTGTCATCTTTTCATAGTCATTGAAATCAGACCTTTTTATATCAAGGACACGGCATATAAGTTCGAATTTCTGCTGAGAGAAGTCACCCAATATGTTCTTGTCCCAAGTGACAGGAGGCTCTGTGAACATATCAGAAAAGACAATACGGTATTCCAATGTCGTCACGTTGCCTGAAGCCTGCACCATTTCTGTGACAGGAAGTGAAAAATTACCGTTTGGATGAACTTCAAGAGTTATTGTCTTTGTATTGACCTTGATGGCATCAGTCCTCAGAAGCGTGACAATGTATTCGAATGAAGAAGCTCCGGCAGGAAGAACGGACCTTTCCGGAAGCCTGTAGTCAACCCCTTCCTCGGCATTGTCAGAAACTGCCGTAATGCTGACTTCCCTGTCTTCAGGAGCAGGTCTTCCGACCAGCTGCACTGTGACAGGTATCTGCACCTCGTCTTCATCCTCGTATGCAAAGGTCACATTCCTTTCATCAGAGAAGACCCCGGAAGTCCTGTTGTTGAAATATACTCCGGCTATGTCGCCGAACAGCTGAGGATGCCGTTCAACGCAGGCCACAGCTGCAAAGACCAGCATCAAAATTCCTATATGTTTCCTGTATGTTTTCATCTGCATCAGTTTTGTGTCTCCGTATCAGGAAGAGGTACTACAAAAAGTTCATCGCTCGGCTGAGGATTTTTAGAAGGATTTACGGAAGTCAGCACAGGGGAGAACATCCTTTTGTACATAAAGAACAGCTGGCCTTCTC
>ERZ778497.578-NODE-578-length-29684-cov-4.425698_pt1 | contig 29684 bp, 18 predicted proteins | sample MGYA00509938_ERZ778497 | MGnify/ENA primary metagenome ERZ778497 (study PRJEB29527, sample SAMN07138969) | mouse gut metagenome | material: feces | host: mouse | place: China:Nanjing | collected 2016-01-25 ... | reverse complement strand
CTGGCATTTTATTTGTCCTCACGGCGACCGGTCCGGGGAGTGCGCAGGCCTCCCCGGAGAACAGGAAATAAACAACAAAAACTATAAAATTATGATCAAACCGTTAGCAGACAGGGTTCTCGTGGAGCCTAAAGAGGCAGAGACCAAGACAGCCGCAGGTCTTTATATTCCTGATACGGCAAAGGAAAAACCACAGCAGGGTACTATTTTGGCAGTCGGATCCGGCAAGAAGGATGAGCCTATGGAGGTCAAGGAAGGTGATGTTGTCCTTTATGGCAAGTATGCCGGCACTGAAATTACAGTTGACGGAAAGAATTATCTTATAATGAAACAGAGCGACATTCTCGCTGTATTGTAATCTTATATAAAGTACAGGAATTATGGCAAAAGATATAAAATTCAATATTGAAGCACGTGCCCAGATGAAAGAGGGTGCGGATGCTCTTGCTAATGCGGTAAAGGTGACTCTCGGTCCTAAAGGACGCAATGTTGTCATCGACAAGAAATTCGGTGCGCCTCAGGTCACAAAGGACGGTGTTACCGTAGCAAAGGAAATCGAGCTTGAGGACAGGGTAGCCAATATGGGTGCCCAGATGGTCAAGGAAGTGGCATCAAAGACCAATGATCAGGCTGGTGACGGTACTACCACTGCCACTGTGCTTGCACAGGCCATCATCAATGTCGGTCTTAAGAACGTGACGGCGGGAGCCAACCCTATGGACCTCAAAAGAGGTATAGACAAGGCTGTGGCAGCTGTTGTGGACAGCCTCCGCGCACAGAGCCAGGAAGTTGGTGAGGACTATGCCAAAATCGAGCAGGTCGGCACCATTTCAGCCAACAACGACAATTATATCGGCAAGCTTATAGCTGATGCGATGTCAAAGGTGAAAAAGGACGGCGTCATCACTGTGGAAGAGGCCAAAGGTACTGAGACCGAGGTGAAAGTCGTTGAGGGAATGCAGTTTGACAGAGGATACATCTCTCCTTATTTTATGACCAACGGAGACAAGATGGAGGCTGTGCTTGACACTCCTCTTATCCTTATCACAGACAAGAAGATTTCTACAATGAAAGATATCCTTCCGGTGCTCGAGCCTATCGCACGTGAGGGAAAATCGCTTCTTATCATCGCTGAAGATGTTGACGGAGAAGCTCTTACAACATTGGTTGTCAACAAGCTCCGCGGAACATTGAAGATTGCCGCTGTCAAGGCTCCGGGATTCGGTGACCGCCGCAAGGAGATGCTTCAGGATATAGCTGTCCTTACAGGAGGTACAGTGATTTCTGAAGAGAGAGGATTTACTCTTGAAAATGCGACCCTTGATATGCTTGGACAGGCAGAGAAGATCGTCATCACAAAAGAGAATACCACTGTTGTGAACGGTGCCGGCGACAAGGCTGAGATCAATGAAAGGGCTGAACTTATCAGAAAGCAGATTGAGACTACAACTTCCGACTATGACAGGGAGAAACTTCTTGAACGTCTCGGAAAACTTGCCGGAGGAGTGGCTGTGCTTTATGTAGGTGCCGCTTCAGAGGTGGAGATGAAAGAGAAGAAAGACCGTGTCGAGGATGCTCTAAGCGCGACACGTGCCGCAGTCGAGGAAGGTATCGTCCCTGGTGGTGGAGTAGCTTATATCCGTGCGGTAGAGGCTCTCAAGGATCTTAAGGGAGAGAACGAGGATGAGACTACAGGTATCCATATCGTAGCAAAGGCTATCGAGGAGCCTCTCCGTCAGATCGCGGCGAACGCCGGTGTCGAGGGCAGCGTCATCATCCAGAAGATAAAGGAAGGCAAAGGCGATTTCGGATACAATGCGCGTACCGATGAGTATGTGAATATGTTCGAGGCCGGTGTCATCGATCCGACCAAGGTATCGCGTGTGGCTCTTGAAAATGCGGCTTCAGTGGCAGGAATGTTCCTTACTACCGAGTGTGCGATAGTTGATCTTCCTGAGCCTGCGTCAGCCGCACCGGCTATGCCTGCAGGCGGAATGGGCGGTATGATGTAATATTGTCCTACAGGCGGTCACTGAGTGCGGAACCGGAATCTTCCGGGGTGTCGCGGCACGCTGGACCGTGGATTGATTTTCAGATGTTCTATGGGGCAGTCCGAAAGGGCTGTCCCTTTTTCGTACAGCTGTTTTGTCCCGTTATATATCGTATATGCCTCTGTTTGTGATTCCATATATAGTCTGTATGACAGAAAACAGAACAAAAACAATTAATGCTAAAATGGCATAAATTCGTACACATCGGTGCGCGGATACGTATAACTTTGCGACTGTTCAAAGCACATACTTTGGTAATTAACAACTAATAACTATTTATGATCAAAAAACGATTCTTTAGCATTGCCGTGCGCTGTTCGCTCGCATTGCTATGGTGTCTGGTTTTTGCCGGTACATCCTATGATGCATTCGGACAGTCAGGTACCAAATCAGTAAGCGGTAGGGTTGTCGATGTCAATGGTTATCCTTTAATAGGTGTGTCCGTCGTGGTTGAAGGGACTTTCAACGGAACTTCAACTGATGTTGACGGTGCATATACCATAAAGGGTGTCAAGGACAAGGACAATCTTGAATTTACCTGTCTTGGATACAAGACGGTTGTGGAAGCTGTAGGACGCAGGTCTGAAATATCGGTGACTTTGTCGGAAGACACCAGTTATCTTGACGAAGTGGTCGTCATCGGATACGGTACAACGACAAGACGCCATATAATTTCATCCGTCTCGACAGTAAACCGTGAGGCTTTGGCCAACAGGCCTGTAGCCAATATACAGCAGGCTCTTCAGGGAACAGCAGCCAACCTTATCATACAGACAAGGAACTATGACCCTACAGGAGGCGACCAGATGAACCTTTCGATCCGTGGTGTCAACACTATGGGAAACAACTCTCCTCTGGTGGTGATCGATGGCGTGCCTCAGGCGGAGGCGTCAAGGATGAATGATATAAATCCTAATGACATAGAGTCCGTGAACGTCCTTAAGGATGCCGGATCCGCCGCAATCTATGGAGCGCGTTCGTCCAACGGTGTAATCCTTATCACCACACGCTCCGGCCGCAAGGAAGTCAGTCCGAGCATATCGTTCAGTGCCCAGGTCGGTGCCCAGGATCCTCATATACTCTGGAATCCTGTACCTTCTTATATGAACTCGATTCTGAGGAATGAGGCTCTTGTCAATTCCGGACGCAGTCCGATTTTTACCGCAGCGGAGATCCAGGACATGTATGCCAACGGAGACTGCGAGCCTTTTGTGCGTCAGGCTATGCAGACTGCTCTGCAGCAGAACTACAATGTGAGCGTTTCCGGAGGTACTAAGCATACCACATATATGGTGTCGGCCGGATATTTTGACCAGGGTTCAAACTATATAGGACCTGACTACGGAAAGCAGAGGTACAATGTACGTTCGAACATTACAACGGAATGGGGCAGGTTCAAGGTGGGTGCCAATGTGAACTACACGAGGGCCGAGACAAAGCAGCCTACTACTTCAGGCTTCCTTTTTGCCGACCTCGCGCGTTTCCCTACCTATCATTTCTTCCGTACTATGGATGACAATGGCGTGTTCTATGCCAACAACTACAAATACGGCGGATGCGGTGCAGTCCTTGCTGGTCTTGTAGGGGGGGGATACAATAAGTACGACAATGAATATATCAGCGGTACATTCAATGCTGATTTTGAAATAATAAAAGGTCTCAAACTGCGCGGGGTCCTGAGTGCCGAATCCCGTAATGAGCACCGGTTCTCCGACCATCTCTCATATCTTGTGGCTACGGACAACGGTACTGCCTGGGCTGATCCTTCTTCAGCAGTCCTTTCAGGAAGCACGACAAACCCTGCCGATGACTGGGTTGGAAAGGATACATATCTCAATTCCCAGGTCCTTCTCGATTTCAACAGGACATTTGCGGAAAAGCATAATGTGACGGCGCTCGCCGGATGGTCACAGGAGTCCAGAAAGCATTATTCCGTAAGTGCTTCCAAAAAATTCCTCAATGACCTCAACCAGCCTACCGACGGTACGGTTACGGTAGACGACGGGACAAAACTTTCGTCCCAGGACAATACAAGGTCAGCCCTCATGTCCTATTTCGGAAGGGTCGGCTATTCATACGATGAAAGATATTATATCGAATTCACTGCACGGTATGATATGTCTTCAAAATTCCTGAAAATCCGCAACGGCGGTTTCTTCCCTGCAGTTTCCGCAGGATGGAGAGTCTCCCAGGAAAAATTCATGTCAAACTACAAGTATAAGGTAGGTGACCTCAAACTGAGGGCTTCATACGGTCTGAACGGTAACCAGCAGGATGTAGGTCTGTATGATTTTATGACGACCTACGGTATCTGGATGGATGCATACGGTTTCAACGGAGTTCCTGTTCCGGGTCTTATGTTCACGATGGGCAACGAGGCTCTGACATGGGAGAAGTCAAAGACGTTCAATGTCGGTGTGGATGCATCTTTCTTCAAGAATGCCCTTTCTGTCAATTTCGACTATTTCTATAAGAGGACTTCGGATATCCTGCTTCCTGCAATCGTTACTGGAGTATTCGGTGCGAGCATAGCCAAGGAGAACAGGGGTGTGCTTGACAATCAGGGATGGGAGTTGACAGTCAACTACAATCTTGTCCGCGGAGCGTGGAACCATAATTTCTCCTTCAACCTTGCCGACTCCATGAACAAGGTTGTCAAATACGGTACTCCTGCCATCAATTCAAATGACGGTGTTACCGTAATCATACAGGAAGGTCTTCCTCTGAACTCGTATTACGGATATAAGGTCGCCGGATTCTTCTCTGGATATGAGGAGATACAGTCTGCTGCCATCCCGTCCACAATCGACAGATCGCAGCTCCGTCCGGGTGATGTCCGTTATGTGGATGTTAACAATGACGGTGTGATAGACATCAACGACAGGACATATCTTGGATACGGATTCCCTCGCTATACTTTCGGATTCAACTACAGCTTCAACTGGAAAGGACTGGATTTCAGCATAATGCTCCAGGGTGTCCTCAAAAGGACCAATGCAATCCGTGGAGAGCTTGTGGAGCCTTTCCATTCAGACTACGGTCTCACTATGTACGAGCATCAGCTCGACTACTGGAGTGCGGACAATACCGGCGCGAGATGGCCGAGGCTGTCGACAAGCGGAAGCGTCAGCTCTTCAAACAACTGGGGACAGCCTGGTTCTGAAATCAATATGATAAACGGCGCATATCTTAGGGTGAAGAACATCCAGATAGGATATACCCTGCCTAAGAAATGGACACAGAAGTTTGCCTGCAATAATCTCAGGATATATGTGGATGCGCAGAATCCTCTTACGATCACCAGATACGGCTTCGTGGATCCTGAGACTACAGAGTTCGGAAGCAATATGAGCCGTGGCGGCGCAAACTCCGTCAGGAACTATCCTACCCTGAGATATTGGGGAGGCGGAATCAATCTTACTTTCTAAAAGATGAATTTATGAAGAAGAATATATTTTTATTTTTTCTGCTTGGACTTGTCAGCTGTGTAGGGCTGGAACAGTATCCGACCAATTCATATTCGGATGCCAATTTCTGGAATTATGAAGAAAACTGTATGGCTGCACTGTACCTGGGATATAACCAGTGCTGGAACGCCGATCAATATTTCGGGAACAACATCCTTTCGGATGACGTGTACGGAAGCCGGCATACCCAGAATTCAACAGATGTAGCAACCGGACTCGCTACGACCAACGGAGGACGTTTTTCTTCCGAATGGAATGCCTGCTATCAGGAGTTGAGGACAATCCATACAGCCCTTGACAACCAGCACAGGATGAATCTTCCTGAGGATGTGAAGAACCGCCTTGTCGCTGAAATGAGGCTTATGAGGGCGTTTACATATATCAGGCTTACGACCTGGTTCGGTGATGTCCCTTTCCTTACGACCAATCCTACTCTTCCTGAGTCCAAGATAATCGCACGTACAAGTGCGGACAAGATAAGGAGTTTCATTCATTCCGAACTTGAGGAGGTGTCCCATATCCTGCCGAAGAACACTGACCTTCCGGCATCCGAAAACGGACGCTTTACAAGGGGAACCGCAGTGGCGTTGAATGCGCGTGCATATCTTCTTGAAAATGATTTTGAAAATTGTGCAAAGGAGTGCGCCAAACTGATGGACGGCAATGAATATGGTACATACGCTCTTGCTGACAGCTATGCGGAACTTTTCCAGTCAGGCCATTACGGTCCTGAGTCCATAATGACAATCGAGTTCGCATACGAAGGCGGTGTTGACAACATCAAGCGCAGCTGGGATACAGGTCCGAGAATTCCGCAGTCCATCGGACACGGAGGCATTGTCGCCTTCTCGCCGACACAGGAGCTGGTCGACTGTTTCAGGAAAATCGACGGCTCGCCTGCAGATGACGCGGACTATGAAGGAAGGGATCTGCGTTTCTATGCGACAATAGCTTACAACGGGTGTGAAATACAGATTCCGGAGGCTAAAGCCTGCAAGATCATAGGTTCGGAAGGTGTCGGCAAGGGTGTCTATACCTGCTGGACGAATCCTGTTGACGAGAAAAAGGCGCAGGAGCGTGACCCGGCCCTGAATGACTCATATAACGGCTCTCAGGACAGGACCCAGACAGGGTATTACAACATAAAGAACTACTCCGCATCTACAATCGGTTCCGGCGGCGGCTCATATAAGCCTCTTATGGAAATACGTTATGCCGATGTGCTTCTGATGTATGCCGAGTCTATGTTTGAGACAGGCAATATGACGGAGGATGTATGGAACAGGACTATGAAGCTTATCCGTCACAGGGCCGGCTTCGGAGAGGCATGGTGCGCATATCCGGGCGGAGATGACCTGCGTCAGGCTATACGTGATGAAAGACGCTGCGAACTTGCGCTTGAAGGCCGCAGATGTTTTGACCTCCGCCGCTGGGCTGTTATGGACACTCCTGCCATCAAGGCTACAGGAGCCTCTTATCTGGTGTCAAGGGCCACAGGTGCTCCTTTCCTTGACAATGGGACCAATATCCAGTGTCCTGCTTCATACAACATTAAATACTGGTTCCCTGTACCCCAGGGCGAAAGGGACAAAAACGGTAATCTTACACAGAATCCAGGCTGGTAAAGAAACAAAAAGATATACGATATGAGAACCATATTACGAAATATTATGATTTTGGCCGTTACGGCATCTCCGGCGTTTACGGGATGTATGCCTGAAGGCCGTCAGATCAACTATGACATCCAGGCCGGCAATGAACTGTATCTGCCTGCCGACGGTATATCCGTGGATCTTTCAAGAGGTTCGGATGTGGAGTTCCAGTGGGCACCGTCTATAGCCCACGACAACGGCTATGTGTCATACGAGCTGCTTTTTGACAGGGAGAACGGTGACTTCTCATCACCGGTGGCTGCACTGGCAAGCCAGCTCAACGGTTCAATGCCAAATGTGAGCCTAAGTCCTAAAAGCCTCAACAGTGCCGCAAGGGCGGCCGGAATAGGTGTCAATGAGACAGGAAACCTCAAATGGACAGTCAGGGCATCCAAAGGACTTTATGGCAGTGTATATTCCGAGTCGAGGATTATAACTGTGACGACTATGAATTCAATGGATCCGCTTCCAGGGTCCGTGCTGATCAAAGGCCCTGCTTCAGAGAATCCGGAGAGCGGAACGCCGATGCTCGTGTCAAGAGGAATCGACAATGTTCCTGCTACCGACGGTACTTTCGAATGTTTCACGAGAATCAAGGGAGGAACGGACTTTACCGTCTCTGATGATCTCGGAAGATATTATCAGCTTAATGACAACGGAACCATCACGTTCTCAGAGACCCCTGTCAGCAGCAAGGTTGCATCGGATGGCGTCTACTGGCTTAAAATTGATTTCGGAGTGATGACCTGGACTTCCAATACAGTTGCAAAGGTTGAGCTTTATGCGGCAGCCTGGGCCGACGGCAATATGTCCACCGCGCGTACTGCCATGACGTATACCGGCAACGGAGTATGGGAACTGAAGGATTATGACAACAAGGTTTCCGACAATTCGGCGAATGATTCACGCCACCGTTTCGATGCTACGCTCGGTGACGGCAGCAAACTTTATCTGGGAACCACTGCAGGACTCGGCACTTCTTACACTACGGATTATCTTAAGGTAAACCTTTATTCAAAAGAAGGTATCGGAAATGCGGACTGGGACAAGACATACAATTTCCTGGTCAGCGATTGCGGAAGAAAACTCGACTGCTATCTGTATATGAACGGTGACAATCCTGCCGGAACCTGGTGGCACGAATATAAATTCAAATAAAAAGGAATCAATATGAAACAATATAAATCAATGGGTAATCTGATTTTATTTGCTGTGCTTGCTGCATTCTCCGCTTCCTGCGAAAAGGATTATACGGCAATCACCAATCCTCCTGTGGAGCAGAAAGCCAATGTCTATTCTACATACGAAATAGACTGGTCCGAGGCGGCTGACTCTGTCTCGTCTGCCTTTGTCGAGAGATTCTATTGCAGTTCGAACCGCAACGGTGCGGAAGGGGTATTCTCATACAGTGAATACAACAATAGAGGCGGAAACGGCAACTGCTACTGGCAGCAGGCGCATGCTATGGGTGCTATGGTCGACTATTACAACAGGATCAAATACACAGACCCTGACCAGGCTGCATTGATAAAGACATATTTCAGACGCTGGTATGACAAGAGAGGCAACAACTATGAAGGCAACCGCGAATGGAGAGGTTCCACAGGATTCGGTAACGACTTTACCGACGACACCTGCTGGATCATCATAGCGTTGCTCCAGATGTATGAAGCTACAGATGATGCTACATATTTTGATGCGGCAAAGAAAACCTGGGATGAATGCGTCAGACCGCGTTTTGCAATAAACAGATACGGATGGCTTCCATGGAAATGGACAGACACCGGAGCCAATGAATGTACCAACGGTCCTGGAGCGATTGTAGCGGCTACCCTTGCCGGATATTCAAAAGAGGCTGGCAATGCGGAGGAATATGAAAGATATCTCAATGAGGCCTATAAATGCTTTGACCAGAACATCAGCGTTATGAAAGACAACGGTACTCTCAGCGGAATACCTTTGAGCTATACGCAGGGAACCTGTATGGAAGCCGGAAGGCTTATATGGAGACTCACAGGAGAGATCGGATATCTCCGTAAGGCGGTTTCAGCGGCAAGGGGACAGATGATGGCCAAGTCGATGAATGAAGTGTATGAGTCTGAGAATGTGATGAGGGATGAAGGAACGGACGAGAACAACTCCATTTTCCACGCGGTATTCTTCCACTGGGCAGCCAGGATGGCTACTGACAAGGACATAGATTCTGTGGATCCGCGTATAAGGAGCGAACTGGAGCGTTATCTTCTGCGTCACGCTTCATATTATTGGACAAGAGGAATCGACAAGTCTGTCTTCGGATGGAAAGATTCATATTTCGGAGTCAAATGCTATGAGGCAAGGACTCCTGGTACGGGAGGCTCGCTCGGGGCTTATACGAGTGCAGCCCAGGCAATGGAGACTATGTGGCTTGTGGAACGAAATAAATAATTGATTATGAGACGTTTATTGAATATATTCATTGCAGTTGCTGCGATTTTTGCCGTAGTATCGTGCGATACGGAAGACAAGTCCCGTAAGGACGCGCTGCTTTCTCCTGGAAGGCTTTATCTTCCGAGGGACCAGTATCCGCTTGATATCACCACAGGGCAGTCCGTGGTGTTCGAATGGGAAAATTCTGTTACTGACAATGTCAGCTATCAGGTTCTTTTTGACAGGGAGGACGGGGATTTCTCGCATCCGGAATATGTGATAACCAGTGACGCAAACGGATTCTATCCTTCTCTGGAGGTGTCTTCAGCTACAATGTCCACGATAGCTACTCTTTGCGGAGGACTTCCCGGGCAGACTGTACCGGTCAAATGGACTGTCAGGACATTCAGGGGGCTTGAAAATGTCACAGGAGTCCAGGAAGGCGAAGGACGTGTCGTATTGGTGACAAAGCCTAATACTGTGGATCCGCTTCCTGCTTCGATGTCTTTGTCAGGAAATGCTACGGAAAACCAGTCTGCCGTGAAGATGACTGCCGCGCTTCCGGTTGCAACGGAAAAGGGCAGACATATAGCTGACAGGGAAAAGGGCGCTATGGAGTGCTTTACAAGATTCTCTGCCGGAGACTTCACTGTAAAGGACGATCTTGACAGATATTATATCCTTGAGGACGGCGGCACTTTGAGATGTACTTACACTGAGCAGACATTGAATGCGGCTCCTGGAGAAGGAATATGGTGGGTATATTTCAACTTCAATACCATGTCCTGGTCGATGAAGGAGATTTCGGAGGTTGTACTGTGGACTCATCCGTGGTTTGCCGGAGAGGATACTGCCCCTATGACATACGAGGGCAACGGCGTCTGGGCTTTGACTGACTATGCATGGCAGGTGGGAACGCCTTCTCAGAAGGATACCCGTTATCATTTCAATGTGGAATATGCTGACGGCTCTGTTGAAAGGTGGGCTTTCTGGGATGATGACTGCCGCAACAACGCGACTCCGGAAGCCGATCCGAAGTTTTTCAATGTCTACAGATTTGTGAACCTGAGCGATGCATGGGCACATTCGTGGAAAAGCAAGAACGACAGTGAGGGAGTAGGGATGCTTGCGACTTTCAGAGTCTATATGAACAATGACAAGTCGGCTGATTTCATCCACGAAAGGTCTTTCAGATAGGATTCATGCGAGAGTGATTGTAAACGAAGTTTAAAATTAGTCGATAAATTATGAAAAAGATATTGTTGTGTTTTCTTGCTCTGGGACTGCTCCTTGTATCGTGCGGTCCTGAGGAGGAAGGCTTGAAACCCTCAGGACCTGCCAAAGTGGAGAAACTCGTTTCTCCGAAAGAGGGCTTGAGTGTAAATATGTACTTTCTTGAGGTTCTGCGCTTTGAATGGAAATCAGCCGGTGAAGGGGTCAGATACGAACTTGTCTTCGACAAGGCAGACGGTGATTTTTCCGAGCCAGTAGCTTCTTTCGAGACGGATGAGACCTCACTGATGTTCAGCAGGGAGGATATTCAGAAGATATTTGAAGACAATGCTGATGAAAAGGGTGAAGTGGCTGAGTTGTCATGGGGTGTCTATACTGTTTCCAAGGATGGAAGGATCCTGTCAAGCGGGACAAGGCATATCACATTCACTACCGTTTCTGCTCCGGCTGTGGTCGAGACTCTTGTGGCTCCGGGAAATGATGTGCTCTTCAACCTTGCGGAACTGGACGGGGATGTCACATTCTCCTGGTCAAAGGCCAACTGGATCGGTGATGCGGCGGAGATAAGCTATACCCTTGTGATCGATGAGGCGGAAAAGGATTTTTCTGCACCGCTGTATAGTGCGGATTCAGACAATACGTCCGTTTCTGTAGCCAAAGATATTCTCGCCGGACTTTATGCGGCTTCTTCCGCCGCTGCCGACGGGGAGGCCTATTCACTCAAGTGGACTGTATATGCCAGGATAGGTACTGTCAATACTGCTGCTGAGGAAGTCAGGACATTCTCGATCATACCGGAGTTGAAGGAAAAGCCGTTTGAAGCAGGTGATCCTCTTTATATAGGTGTTCCTTCGTCGTCAGAGGACGGTCAGATTATGACTTTTGTCGATGCGGACTATTACAGGACAGACAATGACAGCTGGCACGACAGGATGGAGAAAATAGGCCAGAAATGGAATTTCCCTTATTATGAGGTTTTCGTCTCATTGCGTGCCGGTCAGAAATATTGTTTCTATGCACTTGGAAATGAAGGAGCAAAAGCTCATTTCTTCAAAGCTGATGCTTCATCGGGATTTGCTGAGAAAGAGACAGAGGACGCTGCTTTGACCGGAGTCCAGGGCGATGGAATATACCGCATCAGGATTGATGTCTCATCTTCAAAAGTGGATATCAGGAAGGTTGAATATATCAATCTGAGATTCGCCTGGGGAGGATATGACAGCAATTCATACACTGACGCTTCTATGACTTATTCCGGCAAGGGACTTTGGACAATACCGTCATATCATATTGTCCTGAAAGACCAGGGAAGCTATAAGGAGGACAGATACAGGTTTGTTATGAAACTTGAAGGCATAGAACAGGTTCAGGGACTTTCAAAGAACAATGAAGGACTTGTCACAAACGAAAAGCCGGGACAGGGAGAGGACCCTTCATACTGGCATCTCCAGCTTTCCTATACAGGATGGGACCACTGGGTGTTCAAGTATCCTTCATGGCTCTGCGATGACTCCAATCTTGGCAGATGGACTGCTGATGTCAACCTTTATATGAATGCGGACAAGGGACATTATACACACGAGTTCGTGAACCCGGTTGAGGTAAAAGCGTTTGAGGACGGTGATCCGTTGTTCATTGAAGGCGAGGGGACCGAATCCGGACAGAAATTCTCATATATAACGTCCGAATCATACAATACTTCCATTTCAAAGGCCGGGGAGGTTGATGCGTTCAAGGGTCAGGACTATAAGTATGAAATTTTCACAAAACTTTCAGGGGGGGCCAAGTTTTATTTCAGGTCTGAAAACGGAATTGACTTCTACTCTTTGAATGAAGCCGGTACTGAAGTTGTCAGAATATCTTCTCCTTCAGAGGCTTCCGGTACTGTCGCGGAGGACGGTGTGTACAGGATAAGGTTCAATGTATCTTCCGGGAAGGCATACGTAGCCAGTGTTGATGAGGTGAGTCATTTCTTCTGCTGGACACAGAAGCTCACCCCGATGAAATATGTGGCAAAAGGAGTCTGGGTTATAGAAAACCTTAATATAGCTTTGCAGTCTACGAGCTGGGGATTCGATGAGAGGTACAAATTCAAGTTTATGATTGACGGACAGGCGCAGCCGTATGGAAGGTTAAGTACAAATGGTGAAAGACCTCGTGACAACTGGGGTGCGGATTATTGGTATCTTCAGCCTGCGCTTCCTGACCAGTGGGATCCTGCATTCAAGTATCTTGATTCCTTGTGTGATGTGAACAACCTGACGAGATGGTATGCCGATCTGTATCTTTATATGAATGACGACAAAGGCCATTATACTCATGAATTCAAAAATGCGCACGAATAGAATGGCAAGCATTTTTGTCGTGCCGTTTTTGTCTGCGGTAATTGTGTCCGCCTGTCAGCGGCCGGAAAATCTTCCGGCCGCTGATGCCGGACAGGATACCGGCCGGCAGATTACGGCTGTTCTGACTGCACCGAAGGATGGCTTGTCTGTCAATGTCAACTCTGTGTCCGGTATTACTTTCTGGTGGCAGCCTGCAGATGGGGCAGACAGTTATGAACTTGTTGTAGAACGGGCAGGAGATGATTTCTCTTCTCCGGAGGCGTCTTTCGGCATTGCTGACAAGACTGAAATCACACTTTCCCGTGATACTTTGGAGGAACTGTACAGAAAGTTCTCCAATGACGGAACGGCGGCTTTGGAGTGGACGGTCAATTCTGTCGCGGACGGGAATACATACCGTGGCCGTGATGTGCGCAGACTGTTTCTGACAAATGCCGTGGAACCTTGTGTGGTAGAGGCTCTGTTTTCGCCTGAGGACGGTCATAGAGCAGATCTCGTCCTTATTGGGGATGCTCTGTCTTTTTCCTGGTCTGCAGCGGAGTCCCACGTTTCCGGCAGACCTTCATACACTTTGGTCCTTGACCGTAAAGGAGGTGATTTCACGTCGCCTGTGGCTTCTTTTGACGCTGGCGAGGCTACTTCCATTAATATACCCAAGGGCACTCTGAGGGAGTTGTTTGACGCGAATGCTCCTGCAGGGGCAAAGACACTTCCGCTTGTGTGGACTGTCTCCAGCCGGTCTGGTGACGGTGTCTGGTACTCGGAAGCAATCCATAATCTGACGATTTCTGATCTTCCTGTCGCGTACTCAAATCCTGTTTTTACCGGTTTTTCTCTTCCTGACCCTGATGTGATAAGGGCGGATGACGGATATTTCTATCTTTATGCCACTGAACATAACCGTAATGATGTGAACATGAAGAACAGCCCCATAATGCGTTCCAAGGATCTTATTGACTGGACGCGTGTAGGGGCATTGTTTACCGATCAGACACATCCTCAGATAACCGACCAGAATCCGGCAGGGATATGGGCACCTTCAGTCAACAAGGTGGCTGGAAGATACGTCGTATATTATTCGCAGCCCGGTCGTAATTATAAGCACGCAATAGGAGTGGCTGTGTCTGACAGTCCTGCCGGACCGTTCACTGATCTTGGCAAGATTATCGACAGCAATGAGCAGGGGGGTGATATTTCCATAGATGCGTATCTTTATCAGGAAGACGGAAGGAACTATCTTTTCTGGGGAAGTTTCCGCAGCATAAGCGTCCTTGAACTGACAGCCGACGGGACTGCTATCAAAAATAAAGATACCCAGAAAAGACGGGAAGTGGCCGGAGGGCAGTATGAGGCGTCCGTCGTGCTCAAAAGGGACGGATGGTATTATCTGATAGTATCTACCGGTGATTATTCCAAAGGAGGGACATACAGGCTTGTAGCAGGACGTTCCCGCAGCATTTTCGGACCTTATACGGACAAGAACGGGAATGATATGATGAGTGTGCATCACGAACTTGTCCTGAAAGGCAACAACGAATTTACTTCACCTGGACATTGTTCACGTATAATTACCGATGATGCCGGGCAGGACTGGATATTGTACCACGCGTATACTGAGGACAGGGACTACAGGTGCCTTATGCTCGACAGGGTCGATTGGGTGGACGGCTGGCCTGTATCTCCTGGGCAGCAGCCTTCATCAAAGTCTGTTGACCGGCCGATATTCCGTTGAGTCAGCGTTTGGCTTCTATTGTATATGTGAAGCTGTCGGCTCTGTAGTATCCTATGTTGTATTCCACAGGCTTGTCGTCGTCAGAATACACGAAACGTTTCCTTATAAGAATAGGGTCGTTCGGCTTTATTTCAAGTTTTTCCGCAATGAACTCCTCCGCGAGTCTTGCGGAAATTTCTTCTTTGCTTGTCTTGACTGTTATATTGTAGTCTTTTTCAAGCAGGTCATAAAGAGGTCTTGTGAAATCCTCCTCTCCTGTAAGAGGAATCAGAGGATTGAAATATGATATGAAATATACGAAAGGGTATTCTTTTCTTCCGCGCACCCTTTCAAGTACAAGGCATCTGGTGGATTCGTTCTCCACCCCGAAGAAGTTCGCGATTTCCTCTTTGGGCTTTTGGAAGCTGATGTGCAGTTCGAAATTGCGTATTGAAATTCCTAACATTTTCATTTCCTGTGAGAAACTGAGCCAGTTCTGCACTCCTCCGACAATTCCTTTACGTATGACTTTTGTACCTACTCCCTTTTTCCTGGACAGAAGGCCTTCAAACACCAATTTGTTGATAGCCTGTCTTAATGTATTCCGCGATATATTCAATTGTTCAGACAATTCAACTTCGTTCGGGAGAAGTTTCCCATTTTTGTACTCTTCAGACTCAATGAGCTGTCTTAATATTTCTTCTGCTTGAATGTGAAGCGGTTTAGGGTTGTTGTGGTCAATTTTCATAGCCTTTCCAATAGTCTCTCATCGCAAAAATACTGAAAAATTATTTAAGTATTTGGTTTTTGAAAATTAATTTTCATATTTGCACAATTGTTATATGTTCAAACAAATTAAGATATGAGACATTCGAATTATGATAAATATCCTGCGACAAAAATATCCGGTATTGCGACCATAGGATGGGAAGAAATTCTGAAAGTCGTCAGGGAGGCTCTTGGCGACCGTGATGAACTTGCCGTTGAACTGTACACCGGGGTTTATGAAAATGAGGTGCTCGGGGCGTTCAGGAGCGTATGGGGTGACAATGTTGTGGATACACGTTCGCTGATGAAGCCTGAAGATGAAATATTGAAGATGACGGAGCGTTATATGACTGACGATGTTCTCTTCGGTTATGTCACTTCGTTGAGGATGAGTGATTATTTTGACGAAGAACGTCTTTCGGCTGTACGTAATATGCCGGCAGGTGTCAGGGTAGTTGTCGGAAGCGGGGCGTCTCTTGCAGTTTCCGAAAATGCTATGGTCATATATGTTGATATGGCCCGCTGGGAAATCCAGCAGAGGTTCCGCAGGCACGAGGTCATGGCCCTCGGGACAGACAACAGGAACGATGCGGTCTCAATCCAGTACAAACGTGGATATTTCAACGACTGGAGAATCTGTGACATCCATAAGGACAGTCTTTACGGCAGGGTTGAATTCTGGATTGACACCCATGTCGCCGGCAGTCCGAAGATGATAGACAGAAATATGTTTTTTGAGGGAATAGACCGTACTGTAAGTTCTCCGTTCCGTGTGGTGCCGTTTTTTGACCCTGCTCCGTGGGGCGGACAATGGATGAAGGAAGTATGCGGCCTGGACCGGAGCGAAGCTAATTTCGGATGGTGCTTTGACTGTGTTCCGGAGGAGAACAGCCTTTACTTTGATGTTGACGGTGTGCTGTTTGAGCTTCCTTCGGTCAACCTTGTGCTGTTGAGAAGCAGGGAACTTCTCGGGGAGTCGGTTGAGGCCCGATTCGGCAAGGATTTTCCAATCCGTTTTGATTTCCTTGACACTTTCGGAGGAGGAAACCTCAGTCTGCAGGTGCACCCGACCACTCAGTTCATAAGGGAGAATTTCGGAATGCCTTATACCCAGGACGAGAGCTATTATCTGATGGATGCCGGTGAGGATGCCACTGTATATATCGGCCTGAAGACAGGAGTGGACAGCGATGCTATGATCTCTGATCTGAGGAAGGCCAGGAAAGGCGAAATCGTCTTTGACGCGGAAAAATATGTCAACAGGATTCCTGCAAAAAAACACGATCATTTCCTCATTCCCGGAGGGACTGTCCATTGTTCGGGATCGGAAGGGATGGTGCTTGAGATAAGCTCCACTCCGAGTATCTTCACATTCAAGATGTGGGACTGGCAGAGGCTCGGGCTTGACGGAAAGCCGAGGCCTATAAATGTGGAACGTGGAATCCGTGTGATAGACTGGAAGCGTGATACCGGGTATGTGGAAAAGAATCTTCATAACCGTTTTGAGACAGTCGCTTCGGGGGAAGGGTGGAAGGAAGAAAGGACAGGTCTTCACCCAAATGAATTCATAGAGACACGCAGGCATACGTTTACAGCTGAGGTCAGCCATAATACAGGCGGGAGTGTCAATGTGCTGAATCTGGTCGACGGGGAAGAGGCCGTCGTCAAGAGTCCGACAGGAGCATTCAGTCCTTTTGTCGTTCATTATGCGGAGACTTTCATCATTCCTGCTTCTGCAGGAGACTATACGATAACTCCGTGCGGCAGGTCTGAAGGCAGGGAATGTATGACCATAAAGGCCTACGTGAGATTCTGATCGGAATTTTGCCTGAATCTGATATGGAATAACCACATATACACTGAAATACTATGTACGAAAAAGATGAAAGGGTTGTGATGACCCTTGATGCCGGAGGTACGAATTTCATATTCTCAGCTATGAGGGGCTGCCGTGAAATAATCGCACCGGTAAGGATGAAAGCCGTGACGGACGATTTGCGGAAATGTCTGGAAACTCTTGTTGGAGGATTCCGGGAGGTACTTTCAAAATTGGAAACCGTGCCGGTCGCCATAAGTTTTGCATTCCCGGGGCCGGCGGACTACAGGAACGGTGTTATAGGACATCTTCCTAATTTCCCCGCATTTTCAGGCGGCGGAGTCGCTCTGGGCCCGTATCTCGAAGACGTTTTCGGGCTGCCTGTCTTCATCAATAATGACGGAAATCTGTATGCATACGGGGAGGCTCTGTCGGGAGTGCTGCCTGAGATAAATGCACGGCTGGAATCAGCCGGAAGCGTAAGGCGATACGGTAATCTTGTAGGAATCACTCTCGGTACCGGCTTCGGTGCGGGAGTTGTCATCGGCGGCAGGCTTTTGACCGGCGACAATGACTGCGGTGGTGATGTCTGGTGTATGCGGAACGGAATTTATCCGGATATGATCGCCGAAGAAGGTGTAAGTGTCAGGGCGATAAAAAGGGTATATGGAACCTTGAGCGGTGAGGACTCTTCGGAGATATGCCCTAAGGATGTCTTTGACATAGCCGAAGGCGTAAGGCCCGGTGACAGGGAGGCCGCAAAAGCCTGTTTCTATGAGCTGGGGCGTACTGCCGGGAATGCGATAGCCAATGCACTGAATATCGTTGACGGCATAGTCGCCATAGGCGGAGGCATCTCCGGTGCGCACAAATATATATTCCCTGGTATAGTGGAAGAAATGCGCAGAAGACTCGGCACATTTTCAGGAGCGTCGTTTCCTTGCCTCCAGATGGATGTCTACAATCTTAATGACGAGTCCGGTATGCGCGGGTTCCTGTCCGATGAAAGCCCGTCTTTTGTGGATGTGCCGTTTTCAGACAGGAAAGTACCATACATAAAACATAAGAAGACAGGTATAATCCTGTCATCGGGAGGGGCGAGCGAGGCTATAGCCGCAGGTGCGTATGCCTACGCGCTCAGCCGTTATGATGAGAAATATAGTAAACAAAGTTTAAACTGATTATGAGACTTATGAATCTATTGATGCTGCCGGTCGTCTTCCTTTCGGCGGCAGCTTGCTGCGGAAGGTCGGAGAACATTGACCTTACAGGCTATGTGGACCCCAATATAGGCACTGTGCACAGCCGCTGGTTTTTCTATACTCCGGCAGCCGAGCCGTTCGGACTTGCAAAGCTTGGAGCTTCCACAAATGGGACATACGGCAACAAGGACGGGTGGGAGGCTGTCGGCTATGAAGACACTCATACTTCCATAGACGGGTTTCCTTGTGTCCACGAATTTCAGGTGGGAGGAATTTCCCTTATGCCTGTCACGGGAGATGTGAAGACGGTTCCGGGACCGCTTGAGGATCCGGACAGCGGTTTCCGTTCGCGTTTTGACAAAGAGACCGAGGATGCACGTCCTGGCTATTATTCCGTAGTGCTCAAGGATTATGACGTAAAGGTGGAGCTTACGGCTACCGCAAGGACCGGCTTCCAGAGGTACACTTTTCCTGCTTCTGAAAAATCCCATATACTCTTCAATATAGGCAACAGGCAGGGTGAGAGCGGCAATGTAAAGGATGCCTATATCGAATGCTCAGGGAATGTGGTATCAGGCTATGTCATCACAGAGCCCGAATATATCAAGAGGTATCAGGCGGGAGCATCCCTTCCTGTCTATTTCTATGCTGTTCTTGACCGTGCTCCCGAATCGGTGGGAGTCTTCCGCTATGGCAGCGGGATTTCAGAGGCGGATGAGATAAGGGGAAGCGGAGCTGTCATGTCCCTTGACTATTCCACTGAAGAAGGTGATGTGGTGACAGTCAAAATAGGCCTGTCCTATACTTCTGTGGAGAATGCCGAGAAGAATATGCTCGCCGAGGCTGCGGATGCTTCATTTGATGATGTGATGGAAGCCACTATGGCGAAGTGGAATGACGAACTGAACAAGATCAGGGTCTATGGCGGAACAGAGGAGAGCAGGGTAAAATTCTATACCGGACTTTATCACGCCCTTCTTGGAAGGGGACTTGCCAGCGACGTCAACGGAGCATATCCTAAAAATGACGGTTCTGTTGGACAGATACCTCTCGGAAGGGACGGGAAGCCTGCCCACAACCACTATAATACAGATGCCGTATGGGGAGCATACTGGAATCTTGAAACTTTGTGGGCTTTGGCCTGGCCCGAGTATTACAATGATTTTGTCAACAGCCAGATGCTTGTCTACAATGAGACCGGATGGCTTGGTGACGGCATAGCGGGCAGCAGATATGTGTCCGGTGTCGGGACAAATATGACCAGTATCGCATTTGCGGGAGCATACAACAGCGGTATAAGGGATTTTGATGTCGAGGCGGCATACCGGGCTGCCCTTAATAACGAAACAGGCTGGAAGGACAGGCTTGCTGGAGCGGGAAAGCTTGATGTGAAACTGTTTGTGGACAAAGGATGGATTCCGTATGTGTCTTCATCTGACAATTTTGCGATGTTCCAGGAAGGTTCGCAGTTTTCGGCGTCCCATACGCTTGAATACAGCTTCAGCTCGTATGCTGTGGCCCAGTGGGCAAAAGCTCTTGGACATAATGATGACTATGAGCAGCTTATGGAGTTGTCAAAAGGCTGGTCAAAGCTCTTTGACGAATCCGAAGGCCTTGTCCGTCCGCGTACTCCTGACGGCAGGTTCATAGACAATTTTGACCCGTACGAGTCCTGGAGAGGCTTTCAGGAGGGCAATGCCATGCAGTACACATTCTTTGTACCCCATGATCCTTACGGCCTGATAGAGAAAGTCGGGGCGGACAAATTCAATGAACGTCTGGACGGAATCTTTACACAGGCGCGCAAGTCGATTTTCGGAGGTGGAAAAGTCGCATACGCATTTTCCGGTCTTCAGAGCCCGTACAACCATGGCAACCAGCCGAGCCTGCACATTTCCTGGCTGTTCAATTTCTCCGGGAAGCCTTGGCTTACCCAGAAATGGGTAAGGCTTATCTGCGACGAATTCTACGGGACAGACGGTGAACACGGATACGGCTATGGACAGGATGAGGACCAGGGACAGCTTGGAGCATGGTATGTTCTTGCCGGTCTGGGGCTGTTCGATGTCCAGGGAGGTGCTACGGTTGATCCTACATTCCAGATAGGAAGCCCTCTGTTTGACAGGATAGAGATCGCCCTCAGTCCTGTGAACGCAAAAGGAAAGCGTTTTGTGATAGAGGCTTCCGGCAACGGGCCTGAGTCATATTATATCCAGTCGGCGGAATTCAACGGAAGGCCGTTTGACCGCAACTGGCTGTACCGCAGTGAACTTTATGACGGCGGGACGCTCAGGCTTGAAATGGGGCCTTCTCCGGCAGAGGGTTGGGGCACGTCAACGCCTCCTCCTTATTCAAGATAATATAAAGTGGTCATATAATATTATTCAGAATATGGCGAAAAATAAATTCTCGATGGCGGTCCTGCCTGTCCTTTTCGGATTTTTTATAATGGGCTTCTGTGACATAGTCGGAATAACATCCGACTATGTGCAGAGGACATTCGGATGGTCCGATGCTATGACAGGCTTTGTCCCGTCGATGGTATTCATCTGGTTTTTGTTCCTCGGCATACCCGTCGGAGCCTGTATGAACAGATGGGGAAGGAAAAATACTGTGCTTCTGAGTCTTGGGATTACCGTAGCGGGTATGTTCCTGCCGGTCATTTATTTCAACGGGGTGACATGTATGCTTGCCTACGCCTTTCTCGGTATCGGCAATGCTATTCTTCAGGTGTCGCTTAATCCTTTGCTCAACAATGTCATCGGAGACTCCCGTCTTCTGACCAGCGGCATTACTGCAGGACAGGTGATCAAGGCCCTGTCTTCATTGGCCGGTCCGGAAATAGTGCTGATCGCGGCGGTATGGTTCGGGGCGGATAGATGGTATTATTGTTTCCCGCTTCTTGGCGCAATAACCTTGCTGTCAGCTCTTTGGCTTGGACTGTCCACGGTTCCTCGTGAACAGTCATCTTCGGCAGGGCATTCTTCGGCAGAGGTTTTCTCCGTGCTTAAGGACAGGAAGATACTTATGCTGTTTCTTGGAATATTCTTCATTGTCGGAGTGGATGTCGGAGTCAATTATATAAGTTCCAAACTTATGGCTGAGCGTTTCGCCTGGACATCAGCCCAGGTCAAGACCGCGCCTCAGGTATATTTCCTGTGCCGTACCGCCGGCGCTCTTTTGGGTGCCTTCCTGCTGGCAAGGATGTCTGCATCGTTATATTTCAGGATAAATATGGCAGCATGTATGGCGTCTATGCTTGTGCTGATGTTTGCCTACGATGCGGCTGTCGATCTGGCTACCATCGGATGTATCGGGTTTTTCGCGTCTTCCATATTCTCCATAATATATTCAGACGCGCTTCTGGAGCGCCCTGAGAAGGCCAATGAGATTTCCGGGCTTATGATAACCGCTGTCGCCGGTGGTGCTGTCGTGCCTCCTGTGATGGGAGCGGCGATGGGGGCTATGGGCATAGCGGGAGGACTCGCTGTGATATTTGCCTGTCTTGTCTACCTGACGTTCCTTTCTTTCCGCGTCAGATAAAAGTTGAACGTGTTATAATAATCCGTATCTTTGCGCGTCCTTAAAATCAGTCTAAGATATGAAAAAAGTTCTTGTTGTGGGCGGCGGCGGAAGATGCCACGCTATCGTGGATGCGCTGAGCCGGTCATCAGAAGTCGGTAAAATCTATTGTGCCCCGGGAAATGCCGGAATTGCCGCACAGGCGGAATGTGTGCCTTTGAAAGACACGCAGGTTGAAGAACTCAAGGAGTTCGCTCTTGAAAATGGAATAGATCTGACCGTCGTCGGTCCTGAGGTCGCTCTTGCAGCCGGTATCGCGGATGTCTTTTCCGCTGCCGGTCTGAGGATATTCGGACCATCGAAAGCCGCTGCGACCATTGAGTCAAGCAAGGACTTTGCAAAACGCCTGATGGCCAAATATGATATACCTACAGCCGCTTTTGAGACTTTTGAAGACTATGACAAGGCTCTTGAATATGTCAGGAAAGGTTCATTCCCTGTGGTATTGAAATATGACGGTCTCGCTGCCGGAAAAGGCGTTGTGATTCCTGAGACATTTGAAGAGGCGGAGGCAACTCTGAAGGATATGCTGCTTGATGACAAGTTCGGCAAAGGTAAAGTCGTCGTAGAGGAATTTCTGACAGGGCCGGAATTCTCATTCATGTGCTTTGTTGACGGGACTGAAGTCTATCCTATGGCTGTTTCGCAGGACCATAAACGCGCATACGAGGGTGACAAGGGTCCTAACACAGGAGGAATGGGAGCGTACTCTCCGCTTCCGTTTGTTACTGATGAGGATATGGAGTATGCGATGGAGAAGGTGATGAAGCCTGCCGCCGCCGGTATGATTGCAGAGGGATGCCCTTTCAAAGGTGTGCTGTACGGAGGTCTTATGAAAACCCCGTCAGGAGTAAAGGTGATCGAGTTCAACTGCCGTTTCGGTGACCCGGAGACAGAAGTCATCCTGCCTCTGCTGGAATCAGATATATATGATATCTTCTCGGCTGTGGCAGACGGTACTCCTATGCCTGAAATCAGGTGGAAGGCTGAGGCCTCAATGGGATTTGTAATGGCATCAAAAGGTTATCCGGGAAGCTATGGGAAGGGATTTGTGATAGATGGTCTTGAAGAAGCCCTTTCTGATCCTGCTGTCAGGATATACCACATGGGTACGGCCCTGAAAGACGGCGATGTCGTGACTTCAGGTGGCCGCGTTCTGATGGTCGTGGGGGCCGGAAGTTCGCTCCGGCAGGCTCACGACACTGCTTTGAAGGCTGTAGAGAAAATCAGGTGCGAAAATCTTTTCTATCGCCGTGACATCGGGTGGCGAGTATTGTAGTATTTTCCACGATTTATTTTTGCTCCAAAAACTCCTCCCCATAAATGGGTCCCCTCCGTTAAGCCTTTGGCTTTTCCTCCCAAATCTTCGGCAATTCAAAAACTTTTGATTGCACTCAGCAGATGGTCGGTTTTCGGGAGCCAATGGTTTTTTCCGAAAAATAAATTGTGGAAAAGGATTTAGGAATTAAACGCATATAGATAGTATGATTATCAGCGGAAAAGAACTTTCAGCTCAGCTGAAGGCGGAAATGGCGGCACAGGTTGCTGAATTTCCGGAAAAATACGGCCGTGTGCCGCATCTTGTCGTCATTCTGGTCGGGGACAATCCGGCAAGCGTCTCATACGTTACCGGCAAGGCAAAGGCATCAGAGCTCGTCGGAATCAGAAATACGACCATACGTAAGCCTGAGACGATTTCCGAGGCGGAACTTCTTGACATTATCCGTGATCTCAATGCGGATGACACTGTCGACGGAATCCTTGTCCAGCTTCCTCTCCCGAAGCATATAAGCGAATCCAAGGTCATTGAGACCATATCGAAGGAAAAGGATGTCGACGGCTTCCACCCTCTCAACGTGGCTGCCTTGTGGCAGAAGGAAGAATGCATTCTTCCATGCACTCCCAAAGGCATCATCAAGATGCTGAAGGCTGCAGGCGTGGAGATCAAAGGCAGACGTTCAGTGGTCATCGGAAGGAGCAATATTGTCGGCCTTCCTGTCGCTAAGCTGCTTCTTGACGAAAATGCTACAGTGACTATAGCGCACAGCCGTACAGAAAACCTGCCTGAGCTTACACGTCAGGCTGAAATACTGGTCGTGGCAATAGGAAGGCCCAAATTTGTCACAGGTGATATGGTCTCGGAAGGTACAGTCGTGATTGATGTCGGGGTCAACCGTGATCCTGAGACAGGAAAACTTTGCGGAGATGTTGATTTCTCCGCAATAGAACCTAAGGCTTCAGTGATCACTCCGGTACCGGGCGGCGTCGGTCCTATGACTATCTGCTGTCTTATGGAGAATACGATAGAATGTTTTCTCCGCAAACGGTAGAAACAGTGCGGTTATGACCTGCTCGGTTCGTCGAGTCTGAGCTGCGGGTGTTTCCGTGAAGAAAGGAACAGCATCACGGCTACAGTTACGGCAACGGCTCCGAGCAGGACAAAAATATATTCCGCGTGGATGGCGGCACTGATTTCCTGTGCCTTGTTGCCGCTTTCGGTTATGCCGTTTTTGAAAATCTTCCCTATGAATATCGGGATTATCATCATTCCCATATTCTGGATCCAATATATGAGCGAAAATGCCGTTCCCAGATTCTTTTCAGGGACAATTTTCGGCACTGACGGCCACATTGCGGACGGCACAAGGGAATATCCTATACCCAGAAGAGCGATTGCTGCATATCCGTATATGGCTACGCCCTGAGGAGCGAAAGTTATTATGATATGCGATGCAAGCACCATCAGTGAGCCTGTTATCATCCATACTGTAGCTTTTCCGACTTTGTCCACAAGTGCACCGAAGAGTGGAGTGAAGACAATGGTGAAGAACGGTATCATAGAAAGCATCCATGTCGCCGTCTCAAGTTCCATATCAAAAAGAGGGATAAGGATTGATGTCCCGAATTTCTTGAACCGGATGACGCAGCAGTAGAAGAATACGCAAAGAAGCGCAATCATCAGGAATCTCGGATTTGTCAATACTTTCCAGATGTCTGAGAATCTGAATCTGTCCTCTTCGGCCGTGACAGTCCTGTCGCTGAGTCCGGTCTGCCTGTCGAACCTTGCATCCATAGCCACGAAGACGGCCCAGAGGACCGCGCCAGCCATCAACAGCGCAAGTCCAAGAAAAGCAGGCCTGCTCGTCTCGCTGAGCATATACATCTGCCCCTCAGCCTTTTGTGCCACAAGCACAGGTGAAAGCACAAGTGCTGCCGCCGTACCGAGGCGTGCTATGGAAAGCTGAAGCCCCATAGCCAGTGCCACATTCCTGCCTTTGAACCATTTTGCAATGGAGCGTGTTACAGCCACGCCTGCGATTTCGCTTCCAAGTCCGAAAAGCATACATCCGATATATGCTACCGTCAATGAAATACGTGGTGGCATTCCGGAAGAAACGGCAAAAGTCACTGTAGCTGCTCCTGCTGCCATCATACCGACGAAAACGCTTCCGACAATCCTGACGCCGAACATATCCAGAAGTATTCCGCAGGCGATCAGACCTCCGCATACGCAAAGGAAAGAATATCCTCCGGCATAGAATCCATAGTCTTCGTAGTCCCATCCCAGCTCAAGCAGTTCAGGGTTTCTGAACAGATGCGAAAGGGATGAAAACATATCGTCAAAGAAATATGACGCGAACATCGGTACAACAAGAAGAGCAAGAGCGACCCAGCAGGCACTCTTGCTCTCTTTCAATGATTTGAATATTCTGTTCATTTATGTCGCATTGGATTATTTCTGCACATTCGGCAGCTCAAGCCCGTATCCTTTTTTCCTGTCCTCTATTTTCAGGAGGAAGGTAAGGAAAAACGCGAGCACTCCGAATGAAGCGAAAATCAGCATAGGTACAAGATATCCTCCGGTAGCCTGCAATGTGACGCCGATAAGCAGCGGAACAAGGCAGAGCCCTATGTTCTGCACCCAGAAAATAAGGCAGTATGCCGAACCGAGAATCTTCTCGTCAATTATTTTTGGCACGCTTGGCCACAAGGCGGCAGGAACAAGGGAGAAAGATACTCCGAGAACTACCACAAGGAGAAGTGCGAACCACTGTTTAGGATATACAGGCAGCACGAATGCAAAGCTGAGGTGGCATACTACCATAATTATCGCACCGAGCATAAGCATTGAAGCTCCTTTTCCCTTGAAGTCAAGGAAACCGCCGAGGAACGGGGTAAGCACCATTGCGAGAATAGGGAAGCAGCTGAAGAGTCTTGCCGCGCTTTCCGCATCAGTTCCGAGCGTGATCTCAAGGAAATTGGTCGCATATCTCTGGAACGGGAATATCGCGCTGTAATAAAGCACGCAGAGGAGAGCGACGATCCAGAACATCTTGCTGCTGAAAATCTTTCCGAGGTCGCTGATGTGGAACTCTTCTTCAGATGATTTCTCCTCGGACATCCTTCCTGCTGCGACAAGCTGTGAGTCGAACTTCCTGTCCATCACGGTGAATACGATAAAGCATATCAGTCCTATCAGCAGAAGTGCCGTGCAGAATCCTATAGGGGCTACGATGGACTGGTCGAACTTTGCGGAGATAAGCGGAGAAATCCACATTACGGCAAATACTCCGAGACGTGCGATGGCCATTTCCAGTCCCATCGCAAGGGCCATTTCCTTGCCCTGGAACCATTTTGCGATAGCTTTTGAAACTGTCGTTCCCGCCATTTCGCATCCGCATCCGAAAATCATGAATCCGAGGCAGGCCATTTTCGCGCTTCCCGGAAGGGCTGTCCACCAGGAGCCGAGCCATGCATTGAATTCTGTGCCCTGGAACCAGTCTGTGATTCCGATGAATTTGATGGATGCTCCGATTACCATAAGCGATGCGGACAGAAGTCCTGTAAAGCGTGTTCCCATCTTGTCGAGGATTATACCGGCGATAATCAGGAATCCGAACACGTTCAGGATATACTCTGAAGCCGCGTATGTGCCGAAGACCGTGCTGTCCCAGCTTCTTGACTGTTCCACAAGGGATTTCAGCGGAGACATTACGTCCACGAACATATAGGCGAAGAACATCATAGACGCGATCAGCACCAGGACGGACCATCTTGCTACTGCGCTGTCATTCAGGAATTTCTGAAGTTTTTCCATATTATTTGATTTTAATTGTTGATAATCAGTCGCACAAAAGGTCCGCAAGTTATCCAATAAATCATAAAACACAAAATCTAATTTTTTTATAGAATCGCAAAAATGTTCGTATCTTGCAACGATTTTGGAAATATATGTTAGAAAAGGTTAATTCACCACAGGATATCAGAGGTCTCGGCCAGGAGGAACTCAAGGCTCTCTGTGCTGAAATCCGCGAATATATGATTGAGTGCTGCTCAGTCAATCCGGGGCATCTCGGCTCCAGTCTCGGGGCTGTGGAGCTTGTCGTAGGACTTCATTACGTGTATGATACTCCAAAAGACAGGATCGTGTTTGACGTAGGGCATCAGGCGTATGCCCACAAAATCATTACTGGCAGGAGGGAGGCATTCCGCAACAACAGGAAAAAAGACGGTATAAGCGGCTTTCCGAAAATGTCGGAAAGCGAATATGACGCCTTCGGCGGGGGCCATACATCCACATCCATATCCGCTGCCCTCGGGCTTGCCAAGGCTGCCGGGTTCAGGGGTGACGGCAGCAGGACCGTCGCGCTGATCGGAGACGGTGCGCTTTCCGGAGGTCTTGCGTTTGAGGGGCTGAACAATGCGGGAGGAGACAATGCGGACCTGCTTCTCATAGTCAACGACAACAACATATCCATAGATAAGAATATCGGTGCAATCCACGAACATCTTCTCAAGCTTACGACCAATCCTGCGTACAACAGGATAAAGAACAAGGTATGGGACAAGATAGGCGCGGGAAAATTCAGGGAATCACTGCAGAACATCATAGTTACTACCAAGTCGCATATTGTCAAAGATTCCGGAGGCGCGCTTTTCGAGGCGATGGGATTCCGGTATTTCGGCCCTATTGACGGGAACGACATAAATCAGGTCGTCACTACGCTTGATAAGCTCAAGGATATCAAAGGTCCGAGGGTATTGCACGTGATCACGACCAAAGGCAAAGGCTATGCGCCGGCCGAAGAGGACCAGACTATATGGCACGCTCCGGGGATGTTTGATCCTGTCACAGGCAAACGTATAAGCAGTTCGTCCCACAAGGCGAGCCGTTATCAGGATGTTTTCGGAGAGGTCCTTCTTGAATTGGCCAGGAAAGATGAAAGGATTATAGGCATCACGCCTGCGATGTCCAGCGGATGCGGTATGAATATACTCGCCAAGGAGATGCCGGACAGGTTTTTTGATGTCGGTATCGCTGAGGAGCACGCTGTGACATTCTCTGCCGGACTTGCGGCTGGCGGTATGATACCGTTCTGCAACATATATTCCTCTTTCTCGCAGAGGGCATACGACCAGATCATACATGATGTGGCCCTGCAGAACCTTAAGGTGATTCTCTGCTTTGACAGAAGCGGGCTTGTCGGAGAGGACGGTGCCACCCACCACGGCTGTTTCGACATCGCCGCCTACAGGAATATCCCGAATATGACAGTCGCTGTACCCAAGGATGAGGTTGAGCTGAAAAATATGATGTTTACTGCGATCCGGTCCGGGCGCGGCCCTTTTATAATAAGGTATCCGAGGGGGTATGGCGAGGGGCTTGACTGGCGGAATGCTGATTTTGAAGAGGTGGAACCCGGCAGAGGCGAACTTGTTCTTGACGGGGAGGGGATAGCCGTCATAGCGGCAGGTCCTTTTGTCTACAGGGCGTCTGAAGCCGCGGCCAGGTACAGGGAAGCCACGGGAAAGAATATATGCGTATATAATATAAGGTATGTAAAGCCTCTTGATGTCTCTGTCATCGATGAGGCGGCTAAGAAGTGCCATACTATAATAACTGTTGAGGACGGATGTGCTTCCGGAGGGCTTTACGGTGCGGTCGCTGAGTATGTCGCTGAACATAATCTGCCTGTAAGAGTCACAGCCATAGGCATACCGGACAAGTTCATCAGCCAGGGTTCGCAGAAGGAACTGAGGGCCGAGTGCGGCCTTGATGAAGGAGGTATATTTGATGCGATATCAGAAATAATGCAAAAAAGTGACAAAAAAGATTAAAAAGTTTTGGAGAATAAGAATAAATGCCTATCTTTGCAATCCCTTTGAAAAACGTCTCACTTGAGACATTCAGTCGGGAAATGCCGATGTAGCTCAGTTGGCTAGAGCACGTGATTTGTAATCTCGGGGTCGTGGGTTCGACTCCCTCCATCGGCTCAAAAGTTCTTTTTGGAATTGGGAGAATACCAGAGTGGCCAAATGGGGCAGACTGTAAATCTGCTGGTTTTTACCTTCGGTGGTTCGAATCCATCTTCTCCCACAAGGATTATTAAAAGCGGAAGTAGCTCAGTTGGTAGAGCATTAGCCTTCCAAGCTAAGGGTCGCGGGTT
>ERZ778497.550-NODE-550-length-30817-cov-6.778200_pt1 | contig 30817 bp, 29 predicted proteins | sample MGYA00509938_ERZ778497 | MGnify/ENA primary metagenome ERZ778497 (study PRJEB29527, sample SAMN07138969) | mouse gut metagenome | material: feces | host: mouse | place: China:Nanjing | collected 2016-01-25 ... | reverse complement strand
GAGAAATGCTGTCCACTTCCTTCAGGAAGGCGTACTCTTCTGTTTTCTTCAGTACAGCCAGCTCTTTGGCACAGAAAGTATAGCTCAAGGTCGTCTGGTCTTCTTTGTACTGGCTGATCTTTCGATCGAGCCAATGGTTGTAGACAAGGCGGACACAGCCGAATGTCTTGGCAAGGAGGATCTTCTGTGCCGGCGTTGGATAGAGTCTGAATTTGCAGGCTTTATTTGGCATATCGTTTCCTCCTTGCTTTCCTTGACTTTATTATACTGCATTTTTAGGCCTTTATCCACAGTAAAACTGAGCTTTGCAATGCGTCTTTCACCTATAGAGGTGGGAGTTTTCTTGCCTATAGTTGATAAAGTTCTTGTCAAAACAGGCGGGCCTGTGCTATTATTTCAAGGTAATGTGAGGAGGACCGACCATGAGAGATCGTATAACGTTTAAATGTTCTGTTTGTGGTGAAGAAAACTACATTGGTACACGTAACAAGAAAAAACATCCTGAACGTATGACAGTTAACAAATATTGCCCGAAATGCAATGCGAAAACTGAACACAAGGAGAAACGATAAGAAAGGCCGGAATCCGGTCTTTTTTATGCATATGGAGGGTAGATCATGAAAGTATTTACTCGTGCGCTCGGTCCGGTGCAGGCAAACTGCTATGTGGTTGTCGGCAACGGACACGCGCTGATCATCGATCCGGGCGACGCGTTCGACGAGGTCGAACAGCTGCTTAAGGAAAACAACGCCGTACTGGACGCTGTTCTGCTGACCCATGCCCACTTTGACCATATTGGCGGTCTGGATCGTCTGATCGAAAAATTCGATGTGGATGTTTATATGAACGAAAAGGAATTTGATTTTCTGAAAGATCTGCACCTCAACGGTTCTGCATACTTTCAGGTACACATCCAGTCGCACGCGCAGCCCAAAGCTGTCGTTGAAGGAAAACAGAAAATAGGAAATTTTGAAGTGAGCGCAAAAACACTGCCCGGGCATTCTGCCGGATCGACCGTTTTTCAGATCGGAGACGATCTGTTTACCGGCGACGTTCTTTTTCAGGGATCGATCGGAAGGACCGATCTGCCGAGCGGAAGCTATGCGCAGATGATGGAATCGATCGCGTATCTAAAGACACTTCCGCACGATCTGAAAGTGTATCCGGGCCACGGACCAGCCACCACCATAGGACAGGAGCTGCGCTGGAACCCGTATTTTCGATGAATCATAAGACACATAAAACAAGGTGTACCTTCGAAGGTGCACCTTGTTTTATGTTCTCTAAAGATGTCATTGGATGTCTTTTTTCATATACACGCCGTATGCGGCAAGGATCGCTGCTGCACCGATCAGAGCGCCTGCTGCAAGCCGTCCTGGATCGATCGAGCCATGGGCAATGATGTCTGCGCCGTCGCAATAGCCAAAAGGCGTAATATATTTTAAGAAGGAAGCCTTCTCGCTCATGTTGGCGATCAAGTTCGTAAAATACAGCAGGGCCGCGATCCCGAGTGCCGCTCCGGTGCTGTTTCTGCGCATGAAAGAAGAAAAGCAGAAGCAGATGGCAGCAATTTCAAGCTGCATCAGGAAGTAGGCAAGATGAAGAAGCGCGAGATCTTTGAAAGGCACGGCTTCGCCAATGGCGAGGATCGAAACGATCGAAATTGTAAAAATGACCAGGTTCATGGCTGTGATCAGGATCAGCAGCGAGATCAGCTTGTCTGTCACGGCTTTTTTACGGCTGATCGGATGGGTCAACAGGAATTCAGCTGTTTTGTCTTTTTCTTCTTTGCTCAAAATGCCCGAAGCGCACAGCGCGGCATAAAATGCGCCTCCTAAGCCAAGGATATTGCCGCATTCGACCGTATAAAATCCGATGAATGTCGAAAAGTTCAGACGATCCATCCCGAACGCTTCAGTAAATGAGCCCATGGATGAAAAGACAGCGTCCATTCCGCTCATCTGGCCTTTCATTTCCGGAAACAGGAAAATGCAGACGGCAAGAAGAAAACCGATCGACCCTGTCCAGACAAGGAAGGGAATGACTGCCTGTTTCAATTCATGTTTGATGAGTGTCATAAGGATCCTCCGGTTTCTTCATAATAATGCCGGAACACTTCTTCAAGGCCCGGTTCTGTGATGGTCACATCTTTGATGTGGCCGGCAGCCAGCGTTTCGAGCAGGCATTTTGTGCTGCCACCGTACAGGAAGCTGGCTCCTTCTTTTGTTTCTTTTTGATCTCTGACTCCCTGAAGCGAGCGCAGATCGGCCGTTCCCTGAATGCGGACGCGTTTGACATTGGTTCCGGAAAGCTCGTCCACGCTGCCGCACGCAATGATCGCTCCGTCGCGGATGATGGCTGCGCGCGAGCAGTTGTCCTGAATTTCCGAAAGAACGTGGCTGGAAAGAAGGATGGTGGTCCCTTCCTTGTTCCTTTCGCGCAGGATGTCGAAAAATTCCTTCTGCATGAGCGGATCCAGACCGCTGGTCGGCTCATCGAGGATGAGCAGTTTCGGCCGATGCTGCAAAGCGCATACGATCGCCACTTTCTTTTTGTTGCCATAAGACAGGTTGTCGACTTTTCGCTCGGGGTCGAGCTGCAGGCGCCGGCACAGCTGCTGCGCCTCGGCCTTGCAATCTGTTTTGCGCAGATCGGCCGAAAGCTTGAGGATCTCCCTGACTTTCATGCCTTTGTAAAAGGAGGCTTCGGCCGGCACATAGCCGGTTTCTTTCAGGATCGCTTCTTTTTCTTTTCCTATATCCTTTCCCAGCACGAAGGCCCTGCCGCCTGACGGTGCGATCAGTCCGAGCAGAATGCGGATCGTCGTGGATTTTCCGGCGCCGTTCGGTCCGATAAAGCCGAAAAATTCGCCTTGCGAAATGTTCAGATCCACATAGATGATCCCGCGCGCCTTTCCGTAATATTTTGTCAGTTTGTCCGTTTTGATGACTTCCATCGTTTTCATTCCTTTCGCAGATAGATACTTTTCCAGAACTCGAGCAGTTTTTCAAAATCCTTTTCCATCTTTTCCATCGAAACCGCGCCTTTCTGCACCATTTCCCAAAGATATCCTTCCGAGGCCAGATACATTTCGCGATACATCATGCCGATATCGAGACCTTCGACAAACTGTGCCGGATCCATGTTCAGCCGGGCCTTGTCGGCTTTGAAGTTGAAGTATTTGTGATAGCTTTCCTGGATAGCGGCACAGATTTCCGGATCTTTCTCGTAAAACGCCTTGATGGCGAAATTGGCCATATCCGGATACTGGCGGATGATCTCCATCTTGGCCCGCATTCCTTTTTCCATGCTTTCGAACAGGCCCTGCGGTTCGTAGCATCCGCTTGCGCTCAGGTGTTCGATGGTCGTCCTGGCACAGGTGTCCCATAAAAAGAGATACAGCTCCTTCTTGTTGCGGAAATAGTGAAAGAGCAGAGATTTGCTGATGCCGGCCGCCTGCGCGATCTCGCTCATCGGGCTGTTTTTGTAGGAATTGCGCGAAAACACTTTGAATCCGGCATTGATCATGGCGTGCTGCTTTTTTGCAGGAAGCAGAAAAAAACGTTCGTTCATAAGGACCTCCGTTAACCGATCGTTCAATACTATTAAAATTCGATTGACCGTTTATGGGAAGGGGGTATTTGATTTTTTTCTATTTCAATACCATGAAATCTGTGCTTGACAAAAAAAGGAGTATAAAATAAAGTAAAGAAGTTTGTGGAAAAGGAGAACTGTGAAATGGAAAAATTCAATGTTGCGATCGTAGGCGCAGGTCCGGGAGGAATTTTTGCGGCCTACGAGCTTCATAAGCTCGCCCCTTCGCTTTCTGTCGTGGTGATCGAAAAAGGAAAGCCGCTCGAAAAAAGAAAGTGCCCGATCGACGGGGTGAAGATCCGATCATGCATCAACTGTCCTTCCTGTTCGATCATGAACGGATTTGGTGGCGCCGGCGCGTTTTCGGACGGAAAATATAATATCACGAATGAATTCGGCGGCGACCTGTACCAGTATGTAGGGGCGAAGCAGGCGATCGAACTGATGGAATATGTGGACACGATCAACGTGGAAAACGGCGGAGCGGCCAGCCGTCTTTTTGCCAATGACCGCCCTGATATTGCCAAGCTCTGCCTGCAGAACGATCTGCACCTTCTCAAAGCGAAGGTGCGTCATTTAGGAACGGATATCAACTATGTGGTGCTCGAAAACCTGTTCAACGCCTTGAAGGATCATGTGAAATTTGTCTTCGATACCGAGATCGACACGATCGAAAAGGGTGAGGATGTATTTGTTCTGACAGGAAAAGATCTTTCGGTATGTGCCGATCAGGTCATCGTTTCGACAGGCCGTTCCGGATCGAAATGGATGGAAAAGATCTGCGATTCGCTGCATATCCCGACCGAGTCGTCCCGGATCGATATCGGGGTGCGGGTCGAAGTGCCGTATGATATTTTCTCTGACATGACCGACGCGTTGTATGAATCGAAAATTGTCTACCGCACCAGACGCTATCAGGACAAGGTGCGTACGTTCTGCATGAATCCGCACGGTGTCGTCGTTTCCGAAAATACGAACGGGATCATTACGGTCAACGGACACAGCTATGAGGATCCGGCCCGCTATACGGATAATACGAATTTCGCGCTGCTCGTTTCCAATCACTTTACGGAACCGTTCCACCAGTCCAATCAGTACGGGGAGTCGATCGCGCGTCTTTCCAACATGCTTGGCGGAGGCGTGATCGTTCAGCGGTTCGGCGATCTGATCCGCGGTCAGCGTTCGACACAGGAGCGGATCGCAAAAGGATTCGTAACCCCGACCTTGCAGGCGACGCCAGGCGATCTTTCGCTTGTCATTCCGAAACGGCAGCTTGACGATATCATCGAAATGATCGAGGCGCTCGACAGGGTATGCCCGGGCATGGCAAGCGATGATACGCTGCTGTATGGGATCGAAGTCAAGTTTTATAATATGCAGGTCGCGGTCGACGAAGATCTTGAAACGTGTGTCAAAGGTCTGTATGTGATCGGCGACTGCAGCGGGGTGACCCATTCGCTCTCCCATGCCAGCGCGTCGGGAGTGTATGCGGCCCGCCGCATTGTCGAAAAGCTGTAACAATTGATGCAGGAATCAGCTGCAGGTCCCATTTCGGGACCTTTTTCTGTATAATGAAGACAAGAAGAAAAGGGAGTATACTATGGAAAAGCAAGAATTTGATTTTCGTTCCTGGATCAGGGACAGGAAGCAGAACATGTATGATCTCGTGATCGAGGATGACGATCATTATTGTCTGCAGACTGACTACGGCACGGCCCGGATCAATTTCTATCCGGACCAGATCGTAGAGATCAGCATCACGAGCGCCAAGACAGATGAAATCAAGTATTACCTGCATTTTCAGCTTGTAGACGACGAGCATACCAGACAGCTGTTCTACGAAATGGAGGAGGCGCTTGACAAGCTGCGCTACGACAAGAACCTGAAGATCCTGCTTTCATGCACTTCGGGATTTACGACATCCTATTTTGCCCAGGAGCTCAATGAAGCGGCCAGAACGCTTCATCTCGATTATTCTTTTGATGCTGTGCCGTATGTCGAACTGTACGACAAGGCAGAAAACTATGATATCGTGCTCCTGGCGCCGCAGATCGGCTATATGAAAAAGAAAATATCGCTTTCGATGCCGGAGAAACTGATCGTCCAGATCCCGACATCGACGTTTGCCGCCTACGATGCGATGGGAATGATCCGCTTTGTCGAGGAGAGCCTGAAAGAGAAGAAAAAGAAGAAAAAGAAAAAAAGCTGCAGCGGGCTGTGCTGCAAAGCAAAAAGCACGCATACGATCCTTTGCATGGCTCTCGTATACGACGGCAGCGAAGTTTCCTTCTATACGCGCCTGTATCAGGACGGGATCGTTCTTCTTGATGAAACGACCATCCGGCCCGTCTTCGATGTGTCGACCATCTGGGATACGATCAATTATGCCCAGACAAAGGCGACGATCGATTTTATCGCGATCGCGATGCCAGGGACCGTCGATCCGGACGGTTCGGTCGATTTTGAATGCATCCTGCGCGACACGGGCAATCTGAAAAAATCGGTACAGGAGCGCTATCACATTCCGACCCTGGTCATGAACAATACGAATGCGGGTGCCTGCGGATACCATGTGCTGCATCCGGAATATTCCAGCATTGTCCTGCATTCGCAGCCGTACGGAAAAGGAATGGGCGGACAGGGGATCATCGTGAACGGAAAGCTCGTCACCGGCCTTGGCGGCATCAGCGGGGAAGTGAAGTACTATTTAAAGCGCATGCAGTTTTCGGATTCGCCCAAACAGCTTGGGCGGACCGAAAGCGGGCAGATCGAGCTGGTGGTCAATGCGCTGCTGGCGACCATATCGCTGCTCGGACCGGAAATCATCGCTCTGCGTACGCCGATGGTCAGCGATATGAACATGCTCGAAAAGCGTCTGGCTCATTTTATCCCGGAGCGCTCGCTTCCAAAGCTTGAATTCATTTCCGATATCAACGAGCTGATCTTTGAAGGAATGCTCGAGCTGGCAGGGATCGAACACCGGACCATTCTTGAGCAGACCAGCGGACAGCCTGCCTACAGAGCATGAAAGGAGACCATGGCGGTCTCTTTTTTTCGCAAAGAAAAAAGGCTTTGCGCAAGCCTTTTTTCAAGAAAGTTTAAGAAAGGGAATTTGATTATGAAGTGAGCTCTTATCTAGCTCATGTTCATTAAACCACGCTTCCCTGAAAGATACAATTGTTATGCTTTGAATGATACTAATATGAGATTTCAGGCACGCTGCATGCGCAGTCTTTCATCGAGGGCGATCTTCTGGTAAAGATCGGCATGAAGCTCGTTGAAATCGGTTTCTTCCAGAACTTTTCTGTTCTCATGGGTCGTGATCGGACAGTCCATGAAGTACAGATCGTCCTTGTCGTGCAGCAGATATACTTTGACTGCCAAATGATTGTTGGTGACATAGACCCGGCATGTGATCGAAGCGCCGATCGAGAATGCCTTTTCTACAAATTCTTCGGGTTCGAGATGATTTACGCTCATATTCAGCAGCTCCTTCCTGTTTTCTATCTGCAGTATAAAAGAGCGGAATGAGAAAAGGAATGAATATTTTTGAAATAATGGAAAAAGTAGAAATATATTTCCTAAACAAAGAAAAATGACAGATAAAAATTTGGAAAACAAATTTTTTGGTTTTTGCGAAAGAAAAAGCCTGCAGAGCAGGCACATCGTCTGATCACGAACTTTTTTTCTTCCGGTTTTCGTTCCATAACGTATACCAGCAGAAAAGCACCATGGCCAGGCAGATGGACAGGATCAGGGAAGTCAGCCGCATGACAGAAGCGGGCAGCGCGAAAAATAAATTATTGATCAAAACGATAAGCATGCAGATCAGGCCGATGCCGCTGCACAGATCGCGGATCTGTTTCATATGAGACCACCTCTGAAGATATCCTACCATTGTTCGGGATTTTTGGATGCTCATATGCCTACGCACGCCTGTTGACGCCGGATCGCCAAACCCGTATAGTTTGGATAGGAATAAAAAGGGTGAAAAATATGGATGAAATGAAATTGAAAGAATACGCCAGCCTGATCGCAGTACAGGGACTTAATGTGCAGAAAGGACAGGTTGTCGTGATCAATGCGCCAGTGGAAGCGAAAGTTCTCGTACGGGAAGTGGCCAGGGCCGCTTTCGAACAGTGCGAAGCCGGTGATGTGATCGTCCGCTACAAAGATCTGGAAGTGGAAAGGGAGCGGATCCTTCATGCAAATCGGCAGGCTTTTGAAAAGGTGCCTGCATACGAATCGCAGTTCTTTAATGAGACGGCCGAAAAAGGAGCGTGCTATCTGAGCATAACCGGGGCCGATCCGGACGGGATGAACGGGGTCGATATGAAACGGAGCGTGGAATATGCCGGCCGGCTGCGGATGGCGACGAAATATTACCAGAACAAACTGGAGCGGATGGAGTCTTCATGGTGCGTGGCCGCCTGTCCGACCATGGGCTGGGCTGAAAAAGTGTATCCTGAGCTGAGCGGACATGAAGCGCTCGAACGCTTATGGAACGCGGTGTTCGAGGCATGCCGTGTGGAGCCTGGAAAAACGAGAGAAAACTGGCAGGAGCATAACCGTTCGTTCGAAAAGCATGTCGAGCTTCTCAATGCGCTCGATATCGAATATCTGCATTATAAAAACGGGGCGGGCACCGATCTGAACGTGCCGCTGGTCCGCGATTACCGGTTCGCGGGCGGCAGCTCGACGCTGCGCAACGAAAAAGGGACCGTTTATTTTCCGAACATTCCGACCGAGGAAGTTTTTTCGGCGCCCGATAAATATGGGGCGAGCGGACGTCTTCATGCCACGATGCCTCTGATCTATAACGGCAGCGTGATCGATAATTTCTGGTTCGAATTCCGCGACGGAAAAGTGGTCGACTTTGATGCCGGGACCGGAAAAGAAGTGCTGGAGGCGCTGCTCGGGAGCGATAAAAATGCCCGCTATCTCGGCGAAGTGGCTCTTGTGCCGGTCGATTCGCCGATCTCGGACATGCATACGCTGTTCTACAATACGCTGTTCGATGAAAATGCGTCGTGCCATTTTGCGCTTGGCACAGCCTATCTCGAATGCAAAGAGGGCGGGATGGAGCTGGCCGGGGACCAGCTGGATGAAGCGGGCCTGAACGAGTCGCGCATCCATGTGGATTTCATGGTCGGCAGTCCGGACCTGCGCATTACGGCCCATTGCGCTGACGGCAGGGACGTGGAAGTTTTCAAAGACGGAAACTGGACGGGATTGTTTTGCTGAGATCGTATAGGTGTATTTGACTTGGTCAGTAAATCCCATTAAAATACATATGATAAAGAAATGGAGTGATCAAGTATGACATCTGAAAACAAAGACTTGAAACGAAGTCGTACGCTGGACGAGCTCGACAAGCTGAACCAGCAGGATCGTATTTCATCCATTCAATTTAATGAGCCGGAACTGCATGATTTTGATGCGTCTTCAGTATTTGAGATCGACGAGTCAGACCAGACGCAGAAGCCGAAGCGGAAGATCTTCGGCAAGCGGGCGAATCGAACTGCGAATGTGAAAGTGAAGACGAATACATATGAAAGAAAGGATCGGATCGAAGAAGAGATCTCGATCCGTCCGAAAGAGGAAGTGATCGAAACCGGGACGGCGGCTGTTTCTGACGACAGGACTGCCGAACAGGAAACAGAAACGATCGCGATCCTGCCGCAGGAAACGATCGTCGAACGGCCTGAAGAGGAAACGATCGAACTGCAGCCGGAAGAAGCTCGGCGTTCCGAAGACGATGTAAAGGAAGAAGTCGAAGAAGCCGACCGGCAGGAAAAAGACCCTGTCTTCGCCATGGAGGTCGAGGAGATGGATCTCGATGCGCTCGATCAGGAAGCCAGGACCCTCGAAGAAGAAGAGGACGACGAAGATGATGAAGACGACACGATCGAAGTCGAGCAGGGACAGTTCGTAGATGAAGACGACGAGGATGACGAAGAATACGAAGAGTACGAAGAAGACGAGGAAGAAGAGGAAGAGGACGACGGGTATCAGAACGAGTTCTATGATGAAGAGGACCAGGATCTGTATGAAGACCGCCGCCGGTTTTTGCTTTCCCAGTATCCTGCGGCTGAAGCGTATCTTGAAGAACAGTCGCGCGACGGCTATCATTTCGTTCGCCAGGTAGGTCATAAATACTACTTTGTCAAAGGCGATCCGAAACCGTATTATTACTCGATCGATTACTTCAAGAACGAACCGGGCGCCGAGGAATGGCGGACCTGGGAACAGGACGGATGGAAGCTTGTCGGTAAAGCGCCGGCCAAGAAAAAATCGGAAGCCGGATGGTTCATTTTCCGGAATTACCAGGAGCCGGGCGAATACAAGAAGGAAATCGAAAACGAAGAGGAAAAGTACCGCTTTTTCAGAAAATATGCCAATTCGTGCCGTTCCACGATGTTCCTGATCTTTATCTGTATGGCATGCTGTATCGTGACCGCGTTCCTGCAATATGAATTCCAGGGATATCTGTGGGGGATCATCGTTTGTCTTGTGCTGTTCGTGATCGCGCTGATCGCCTTTCTGACATACGGGCGTATGCTGCGCAGTGCCCAGAAGCGGGCCCGGCTGTTAAAAGCCAGGCTGCGGGTCAAGGAAAGCCAGCAGGCCAAAGACAGGGAAGGATATTTTGACGTTTCTGAAAGCGAGACCCAGCTCGAGTCGGACTGGAACACTCTGGAATCGGCCAAAACGAAGAAAAAGAAACTGCGCCGTCATGACGACGACGAGGATGATGACGAATAGTCCGGGAAACCGGGCTTTTTTATCGAAAAAAGCTGTCTGCATAGCTCGCAGACAGCTTCGTATCGGAATAAGGGATCATTTCAGATACGCATCAAAATAATCCTGGTATACATCAAAGTTCTGATCGCTCTTGATCTTCGTGGCAAACAGAGCGTCTGGATGCGCGGCGATCGTTTCGAGCGTGGTCGGCTCGAACGGCTTCTGCATCACGTATTCGCCGCTTTTGCCGCATACCCAGATGTTTTCGTTGACATGTTCGACCGGCGAGAATTTGCGCAGCATGGTCGCAATCGCCAGCTCTTCAGGATACAGACACATCTTGAACGTGTTCGAACAGTACGGAAAGGCGTCGGCAAGCGTGCGTGCGCTCTGCGGCGTGAGCACGAACCACGGATAGCTCAGGACGAGCGTGTCGTCGATCCGGCGCTGTTTGAAGCTGTGCACAAGCTTCGAGGTCATGGCATTCATTCCTTTGACCATCGCGCTTTTCTGAAAGCTCATCGTGTTCGTGAAGAAGGCATAGGATTCAAAGCGTTTCGCGATCGATCCGTCTGTATCGGAATCCGATAGAACGTAGTAAATGTCTTTGCCTTCGTGCTTTTCAAAGTAGCTGACAATGTCCTTGCGCGAACGGACAGGCATCATCCCGTCGGTCATGAGCACGAACCGGTCATAGTGCTTCTTTTCGTTGACCTGGGCGTCGAAGGCGTTGCGCAGCTGCACGATCTGGCCGCGAGGCAGGGACAGGTCGCCGGCAAGCGCCTGCTGCTGGACCTGGGAAACGTGGACAGCCGGTTCGTCGGCGTACGTGATCACGATCTGATCGCGCAGATCGTCGTCATTGATCATGACGAACACATCGTCGCCGAATTCGATCAATGTATCGAGGTTTTCGGAAAGCTCGTCGAATGACGTTCCGATATAATGCATGCAGTAAGCTATTTTCATAATCTTTTTCTCCTGTTTATACTGTTTCATGGTACTTGAGCGGGCAATGAAAAACAAGTCCCGATCATCCGATCAGGACTTATTTTCTTTTCCTCGGTTTGTTCTGCTTGTGCTTTGCCCGGTTTTTACAAAGCGCTGACAGCCGGTTTCTGTCCCAGCTCTTCAAGCACTTCTTCCAGGGATTCGGCAGCCAGACGGACCGTTTCCACGCACTTCTTTTCTTTGGAGTAATGGAGCGGTTTGACCTGGGCGCACTGGGTCGCGCCGATCTTTTTGTTGAAAGCGGCAACGACTTTCTGCGAATAAGGACGCAGCGTATCGAGATGATCGTGCGCTTTTGTCTTTACATAAAGCATGGACAACACGGAAATGCTTGCGCAGAGCGCTCCGCACGTCAGCCCCGTGTACAATCCGCTGCCAAAACCAGCCACCATTTTCATGTCGTCTTCGTGAAGCTTGAGATCATAGTATTCATTGCCGGCATGAATGATCGCTTCCGCACAGTTGTATCCGTTTTCCGTATACTGTTTCACGGCCGCTTCGGCAAAGCGCATTATTTTTTCCTCCAGCCAAAATCAGACAGGATCTGCAGCACATCCTCGTCGAACGTACCGAACGTAATGCCGTATTTTGAAAGCTTGCCGGCATCCAGACGGTAATCGCGGAACCGGTCCGCGTACCGTTCGTAGTTGGGCAGGATGTATTTTTCGATCGCTTCCGGCGTGGCGCCGATCGCTTCCGCCACGAACTTCGCGCTTTCGTACGTGGATTTGTTGTTGTGGGAAGCCACATGATATACACCGGCAGGAAGCTTCGTGATCGCTTCGAACTGTTCGGCCAGATGTCTGGCATAGGTCATGCAGCGTTTCTCGTTGACCGTGAACAAGGTCGGGCTCTGGCGCAGGATGGCATTCATGACATTGGCTACGATGTTCGGGCTTGCCTTGATGCCTGGCATCGAAAGGCCCATCATCCATGAATAGCGCAGGATCACGGCATCCGGGCACAGCTTGCTGATGATCGATTCGCATTCGATCTTGTTCTGACCGTAGACCGTAACGGCCTGCGGTTCTTCCTCTTCCTTGAATGGCCCATGTTCTGCTTTGCCGTTGAAGATCTGCTCGGTAGAGCAGAAGATCAGCTTCGCGCCTTTCCGGGCGCACACTTTGGCGATTGCTTCGGTCGATTCCACATTGATCTGATGGGCGAGGGCCGGATTATCTTCGCATACGGCTGTCGTGGCATTGGCGGCCGTATGGAAACAAATATCGAAATCCTGTTTCGAAACGAACTGTGCGACCGCTTCCGGGTCGGACAGGTCCGCGTCCTTGCGCGTCATTCGGATCCAGTTGAACTTGTTTTTGTTCAAATGCGCGATATAGGAGGCAAGATACCCGTTTGCCCCCGTGACAAGTATTGTTTTCATTGCGTTTATCCTTTCACTTTACTGTAAAGCACGTGTGCTCCTTTTTTAATTGTAACACACGAAGCGGATGCCGGGATAAAGCAGCTTTCGAATTTTTTCAGTTCGTATTCTTTTTCTCCTGTTTCGACAGACGTATCGTCGCCGATATTCGAAATAAGACAGTATGTGCCGTTCTGCGGATATGTCACATCCTCTTTGGCATACACTTCCGTTACTGTATAGGAAGGCATATCGCTGAGCACTCTGGTCTCTTCTTTCGCTTCGACAACGTGCGGCTTTCTGGCAAAGTCGGCCACATCAAAGCTTTTTTCCAGATGGAGCGGACGGGTGTTTCCATTGGCGTCTTTGCGGTTGTAGTCATAGAAGCGGTATGTCGTGTTCGAGTTGGTGCCGACTTCGATCGCGAAGATCCCTGCGCCAAGGGCATGGAGCGTGCCGGCCGGGATATCGATATAGTCGCCCGGCTTTACATCATGATAGATCAGATGCTGTTCGAGCGTGCCGTTCTTTACAGCTTCCTTCAACGTATCGGGATCGCTGGTCTTTGTGCCGGCAACCAGTTTTGCGCCAGGTACGGCGTCGATCACGTACCAGCTTTCATCCTTGCCGAAATCGTTTTCGTGTTCTGCGGCGTAGGTGTCGTACGGATGGACCTGAATGCTCAAGGCGTCCTTGGCGTCCAGGAAAGCAACCCGAAGCATTTCGTGATGGCCAAGACCTTGTCCGAGCATCTGGTCAGGGTCGCTGTCGATCAGTTCCTGCAGGGTCATATCGGATCCTTTGATCGGGTTGGTGCAGTACGGATGCGCGCTCACTTCCCACCATGTTCCGTAGTTTTTATCGGCGTGCCGGAATTTGGAAAGAATGTCGTTGCCCCAGATCGTGTAATCCGGGATCGGCTCTAAAATGTACGGTTTTTCCTGTTCTTCGCGAAACTGTTCGAGGATCTTGATCGAAGAGCTTGTTCCGATACGGCTTGCGCCTGCCTCGATCATCGCTTTGCATGTCGGCCAGTCGCGGATGCCGCCGGCCGCTTTGACCTTGACATCGTCGCCGACAACGGATTTCATGAGGGCGACATCTTCGACGGTTGCGCCGCCGGTGCCGAATCCGGTGCTCGTTTTGATGTAGTCAGGCTTTACTTCTTTGGCGATCTCGCTCAGCCTGCGGATCTCGTCTTTGGTCAGATAGCAGTTTTCGAAGATGACCTTGCACGGAATGTCGTATCGATGACAGATGGCGGTCATCTTCTCCATTTCCTCTTTGATATAATCCCAGTCATGCATCTTCGCTTTGCCGATATGGATGACGTAGTCGATCTCGTCGCAGCCGTCCTTGATGGCCTGCTCGCATTCGAACAGCTTGCTTTCAAGACCGGACTGTCCGAGCGGGAAGGAGATGGCGGCGCCGACATGCACGTCTGTGCCTTTCAGCCATTCCTTGCACGGAATGGTCCATGCGGTATTGATGGCGACCATGGCCGTATCAAGGGCTCGTGCTTCGTCGCACAGTTTTTTCATTTCCTTGTCGGTAGCGTCCGGTTTCAGATACGTGTGATCAAAATATTTCGCAAGTTCGTGTTCAGTTTTTGGTAAGTTTGGCATATTTTTTCCTCTTTTCAATTGCTATTATAGCAAATAAAAATTTATATTGATATACCAAATTAGAAAAATTTTTGCATACCCTGGTTTCATTCATGATACAATCGGCGTGGGGTGATTTGATGACAACAGTAGATCTGAGCATTCCGTACCGCAAGGTGCTGATGGTGCTGCCGAAAAAGCGGGTCGGAAGCGAACACAAATTAAAGGAAGGATTTCATTACGAAAAGTACACCGACGATCTTTTCGATGCCTGGTGCAGCCTGCAGACTGGCGTGAAGCTGTTTGAAACGAAAGAGCAGGCGGCTGGAAAGCTGAAGGAAATGCTGGCGGAAGACCGGGCGTTCTTCGAGGAGAACTTTTTGTTTGTCATGGACGAAAAGGGAAATCTTGCGGCGTCGGCCGGACTGTGGCCTGGCCGTGATTTTGACGAGCCGAGGCTTCGGATCCATTATGTGGCGACCGATCCTTCCTTTCAGCACAATGGTCTGGCCCGTTCCATGCTGACAAAGCTGGCTGTAAAGTACGATACATTGAAGACGAAGTATCCGCTTTATCTGGCGACGCAGGCGCAGTCCTACGGCGCGATCCGGCTGTACGCTTCGATCGGCTTTACACCGTATCTTGGCGCTTATAACGGGCATACACAGGAACAGTCCGGACAGGACTGGGAAGAGACGACAAAGATCCTGAGAGAGCATGCGTAATGCTCTTTTTTTTGGAAAAATAATATTTTACATCCAAAAAGTTCCCATGCTTTTAGACATGTCCGGGACTACAATAGGATCGTATCTTTGAAGCAAAGCGTCAGCACGATCGTTTTGCGAAGAATCGGTTAAAATCTTAAAGAAGGAGAACAAAACCTATGGAAATAAGAAAACGAAGCGGACAGCTTGAAGCGTATGATCCGCAGAAAATAATCGAAGCGATCCGCAAGTCGTTTCGCAGCCGCGAAAAGACGCCCTCAGAAAGCGAGCTGGCTGCTCTGCTTGCAAGCGTAGAGCGGCGCCTGAAGCCAGAGGAGATCACGGTCGAGCAGATCCAGGACGAGGTGGAACGCTCTTTGATGGAACAAGGGTATTACGATGTAGCAAAGGCCTATATCTTATACCGCGATCACCGTACGAAACTGCGTCAGAGCCGGCAGATGATCTGCGATACGATCCAGGATGCCGGGCTCGAACCATGTCTCGTGCAGATCCAGTCCGAGTTCGACGATGAAACGTATCCGCTTTCTGGTCTGGTCGTCCAGTTTGCCGGATTCGTCAAACCGGGCATGGACGCGAAGGAACGGCTGGATGCGCTGATCAAGGCGTCGATCGAGCTGATCAGCCAGGAGGCACCGGACTGGGAAAAGATCGCGGCCCGCTTTCTGAACTATTCGTTTCATAAACAGCTGGCTGCCGATCTGCGTGAGCGCGGCATCCACGATTTTTACGAAAAGATCGTGTATCTGTGCGATCAGGGCCTGTACGGAACGTATATCCTGGAAAACTATTCGCCGGATGAGCTGCGCTATGCGTACACATTGATCGATGAAAGGCGCAACGATCTGTTCACGTGGTCGGGACTGGATCTGCTGCTCAAACGGTATGTCATCCGTACGCGCAGCCATGTGCCGCTCGAAACGCCGCAGGAAATGTTCCTTGGTATCGCGCTGCACCTGGCGATGAAGGAAACTGTTGATCGGATGCAGTGGGTCGGCCGCTTTTACGATATGCTCAGCCTGCTGCAGGTCACGATGGCAACGCCGACCTTGTCCAACGCGCGCAAGCCGTACTGCCAGCTTTCGAGCTGCTTTATTGACACGGTGCCGGACAGCCTGAACGGCATTTACCGCAGCATCGACAATTTTGCCAAGGTGAGCAAGTTCGGCGGCGGCATGGGCATGTATTTTGGCAAGGTGAGGGCGACGGGCAGCCCGATCCGCGGCTTCGAAGGGGCGGCTGGCGGTGTCATCCGCTGGATCCGTCTGGTCAATGACACGGCCGTGGCTGTCGATCAGCTGGGAATGCGTCAGGGAGCGGCTGCCGTCTATCTGGATGCGTGGCACAAAGACCTGCCGGAATTTCTGCAGCTGCGTACGAACAATGGCGACGACCGGCTCAAGGCGCACGATATCTTTCCTGCTGTCTGCTGGCCGGATCTGTTCTGGCGCCTGGCCGATACGGATCTTGATTCGCCGTGGTATCTGATGTGTCCGCACCAGATCCTGCGTGTCAAAGGCTACGCGCTCGAGGATCATTACGGCGAAGAATGGGAAAGACGCTACTGGAGCTGCGTGAACGACGAGAGGATCGAAAAGCGGGTCGTGACGGTCAAGGATATCGTGCGGCTCGTGCTCAAAAGTGCGGTCGAGACCGGAACGCCGTTCACTTTCATGCGCGATACGGTCAACCGCGCCAATCCCAACGGTCATGCGGGCATGATCTACTGTTCGAATCTCTGCACGGAGATCGCGCAGAACATGGCGCCGATCGAGACGGTCAGTACCGAGATCGTGACCGAAGAGGGGGATACGGTCGTGGTGAATACGACGCGTCCGGGCGATTTTGTCGTGTGCAACCTGGCCAGCCTTTCGCTTGGCCGTATCCCGGTCGATGACGACAAGGCGCTGTTCGATGTGGTGCAGACGGTCGTGCGGGCGCTTGATAATGTCATCGATCTCAATTTTTATCCGCTTCCTTACGCAAAGATCACCAACCGCACATACCGCAGTCTTGGTCTTGGCGTGAGCGGATACCATCATATGCTGGCGAAACACAAGATCGCGTGGGAGAGTGAAAAGCATCTCGAGTTCGTGGATGCGCTGTTCGAAAAGATCAATTACGCGGCGATCTCTGCGAGCTGTCAGCTGGCGGCCGAAAAAGGGCGGTATGCCTTGTTCGAGGGCAGCGACTGGCAGACCGGTGCCTATTTTGACAAGAGAGGGTATACGGGGCCTGCGTGGGATGCGCTCAAAGAAAAGGTGAGCGTTCAGGGGATGCGCAACGCGTATCTGCTGGCGATCGCGCCGACAAGCAGCACGAGCATTATTGCGGGCACGAGCGCAGGGGTCGATCCGATCATGAAAAAATTCTTTCTGGAAGAGAAAAAAGGAAGCATGCTGCCGCGGGTGGCGCCGGATCTTTCGCCTTCGACCTACTGGTATTATAAAAATGCGCATTATATCGATCAGAGCTGGAGCGTGAGGGCGGCTGGCGTGCGGCAGCGCCATATCGATCAGGCCCAAAGTGTCAATTTGTATATTACGAACGAGTTTACTCTTCGTCAGGTGCTGAATTTATATATCCTGGCATGGAAAAATGGGGTCAAGACGATTTACTATGTACGAAGCAAATCGCTTGAAGTGGAAGAGTGCGAAAGCTGTTCGGCATAAAGGAGGATCTTATGATGGAAATGAAAAAGAAGCCGCTGTTCAATCCGGATGGCGATACGGATGTGCGTATGCGCCGGATGATCGGAGGCAATACGACCAATCTCAATGATTTCAACACGCTCAAATACGCATGGGTGAGCGACTGGTACCGGCAGGCCATGAACAATTTTTGGATCCCGGAGGAAATCAATCTGTCCCAGGATGTCAAGGATTATCCGCTTCTGAGCCGGGCGGAACGCAGTGCGTATGACAAGATCCTGAGTTTTCTGATCTTCCTGGACTCGCTGCAAAGTGCCAATCTGCCGAATATCTCGGAATATACGACGGCCAACGAAGTGAATCTCTGCCTTTCGATCCAGACGTTTCAGGAGTGCGTCCATTCGCAGAGCTACAGCTATATGCTCGATACGATCTGTTCGCCGGAAAAGCGCGAAGAAATCCTGTACCAGTGGAAGATGGATGAGCATCTTCTCAGACGCAATACCTTTATCGGCAGTTTGTACAACGAATTTCAGGAAAAAAAGGATGCCAGGACGTTTCTCAAGGTGATCATGGCCAACTATATCCTGGAAGGGATCTATTTTTACAGCGGTTTCATGTTCTTCTACAATTTGTCGCGCAATGGAAAGATGCCTGGTTCTGCGCAGGAGATCCGGTATATCAACCGGGACGAGAACACGCATTTATGGCTGTTCCGCAACATTATTCTCGAACTGCAGAAAGAGGAGCCGGCGCTGTTCGGTCCGGAAAATATCGGGATGCTCAAGGAAATGCTCGAGGAAGGGGTGCGCCAGGAAATCGACTGGGGCCACTATGTGATCGGGGACGACATTCCGGGCCTGACCAGACAGATGATCACGGACTATATCCGCTACCTGGGCAATCTGCGCTGGTCAAGTCTGGGGTTCGGCTTCTTATACGAGGACAACCGGAGCGAGCCGGCCAGCATGGGCTGGGTCAGCCAGTATTCGAATGCGAATATGGTCAAGACGGATTTCTTCGAGGCGAAAAGCACGGCGTATGCCAAGAGCACGGCGCTGGTCGATGATCTTTGATCGCAGGATAAGGGAACGCAGGAGGTGCGTTCCTTTTGTGTATTGTGTATATAGATATAAAGAAGAAACACGGGATAAGCTTGCAGAATCATGATACACTGAAATAAAGAACTTGTATTGGTCATGCGCATGAAAGAAAGGAGGCCGATCATGGAAACAATTATTTATGATCTGAACCATGTTGAACGAGATATTTTTGGAAACTATGGCGGGAAATCGGGATTCAAATATGGTGTGATCATCGATGGGGAAAGATGGATGATAAAATTCCCGGAAAATACTCGGGAATTTCCGGGACGCGATAAGAAAAATAACCATGTACCATCTTACACGACAAGTCCATTAAGCGAATACATTGGCTCTCATATTTATGAAATACTCGGTATTCCGGTTCATGAAACAAAACTTGGGTTACGTAATGGAAAAATAGTCGTTGCGTGCAAAGATTTCGATGTCAATCATGAGCTGGTCGACTATGAAAAAATCAAAAATGGTTTCGCTGAATTTGAAGATGAACTGATTGGTTCTTCTGGAACTAGCAGTATCATGCGTGGCGAGTTTCTCGATGATGTAATAACAGTCATCGAACAGTCTGAACTGCTGCAAAAGGCAGAAGGAATTAAAGAACGGTTCTGGGACATGTTTGTGGTCGATGGATTCATACGAAATAATGATAGGAATAATGGAAACTGGGGAGTTTTTATTAAAAAGGATCAATCCGTTGTATTAGCGCCGGTATTCGATAATGGAAATTCTTTTTTCAATAAAAGGAATCCTTCTGTTTCTCAAAGGCGTATATTGGATGAAGCAAGTATTGTGCAGGATGCATTAGGAACAGGAGTATCGTATTTCTTGGATAAAGAAAAGAACCATATTCATCCTTTTGATTTTATCGAGCGACAGGAGAATAAAGACTGCACGGCAGCTTTGATCCGTTTTTCTGAAAGAATAGATATGGATGCCATCAGAAAGTGTATCCTGGATATCCCAGAAAAAGCTTTTGGAGTTGACGTGATCGCGCCGGAACAAAAACAGCATTATATCCGCATGATGGAAATCATCATCGAACGAAGCATCAATCCGACACTGGAAAAACTTAATCATGCGCCGATCGATCTGTAAGTCAGAGAGCTGAAAACACGCTTCAGCTTTTTTATATCAAAAATTAGCACTTGGCGTTTGACTCTGCTAAATGATAGGAGTACAATCGTTCTATACTAAAAAATACATAAAGGAGTGGATGATATATGGCTGAAAAAAAGGAATTCAAGGCAGAGTCGAAACGTCTGCTTGATCTGATGATCAATTCGATCTATACGCACAAGGAGATCTTTTTGCGCGAGCTCATTTCGAACGCTTCGGATGCGCTGGACAAATACTATTATTATGCCCTGCAGAACCATGAGAGCGTGAAGGATCTGAAGATCCGGATCGATCTGAACGAAGAGGACCGCACGCTGACGATCACGGACAACGGGATCGGTATGAGCGAAGACGAACTGGAGGACAATCTGGGAACGATCGCGAAGAGCGGTTCGCTCGCTTTCAAAGAGGAAATGGCCAAAAAAGACGAGAAGAAGGACGAAGATGTCGATATCATCGGCCAGTTCGGTGTCGGTTTCTATGCCGCGTTCATGGTGGCGGACGAAGTGAAGGTCGTTTCGCGCAAAGCAGGAAATGAAGAGGCATTCCTGTGGAAGAGCGACGGGGCCAACGGCTATACGGTAGAGCCGGCGGTCCGCGAAGGACATGGCACGACCATCACGCTCAAGCTCAAGGCTGACGATGATACGGAGTCGTATTCGCAGTATCTGGAGTCGCATACGATCTCGGCACTTGTTCAGAAGTATTCGGACTTTATCCGCTATCCGATCACGATGGATGTTTCGGTCGAGAAGATGGTCGAGGGAACGGAAGAAAACGAGACGCCGGAATTCGAGAGCGTGCAGGAGGAAAAAACGCTCAATTCCATGGTGCCTTTGTGGAAGCGTCCGAAGTCGGAAGTAAGCGACGAGGAGCTGAACGCGTTTTATAAAGATCAGTTCCACGACTATATGGATCCGCTGAAGACGATCTTCTTCAACGTGGAAGGAAATGTCAGCTTCACGGCGCTGCTGTTCATTCCTTCGCGTGTTCCTGCCGGTTTCTATTCGCAGGAATACAAGGCGGGCCTGCAGCTGTATTCGCGTGGCGTACGCATCATGGAGCATTGCGAGGAACTGCTCCCGGCCTATCTGCGTTTTGTGAGCGGTATCGTGGATTCACAGGATCTTTCGCTGAACATTTCGCGTGAGATGCTGCAGCACGATCACCAGCTGCGGATCATCAAGAACCGGATCGAGAAAAAGGTGCTCAACGAGCTTGGTTCGATGCTGGCAAAACACCGAGAAACGTATGAAAAGTTCTGGAAAAATTTCGGGGTCGATCTGAAATTCGGCGTATACAACAATTTCGGCCAGGACAAGGACAAGCTGGAAAACCTGCTTCTGTTCTATTCGAGCAAAGACAAAAAACTGACGACACTTTCTGAATATGTGGACCGTATGCCCGAAGAGCAGAAAGATATTTATTATGTGGCCAACGCTTCGCTGGACAATGCCGAAAAGCTGCCGATCGTCAAGACGCTGGCTGCGCGCGACATGGAAGTGCTGCTGCTCGATACGCAGATCGACGAGTTCGTGATGCAGACGCTTGGCACGTTCCGGGATCATCCGTTCAAGAACGCGGCGCAGGGCGATCTGGATCTCGATTCGAAAGAGGAGAAGGAAGAGCTCGAAAAGACCAACGAGTCGAACAAAGGACTTCTGGATTTCATGAAGGAAAGCCTGCATGGCGAGGTGGAACAGGTTCGCCTGTCGAACCGGCTGTCGGATGATCCGGTCATGCTGGTGGCAGGAGACGGTCTGTCTTTCGAGATGGAGAAGGTGTATGCGGCTATGGCAGCTCAGAACCAGATGGATGGCATGCCGCCGATGAAGGCGTCGCGTATCCTGGAAATCAATCCGAAGAGCGCGATCTTCAAGGTACTTCAGAGCGCGTTCGAAAACGACAAGGAAAAGGCGAAGGAGATCAGCGAGGTGCTGTACGACCAGGCACAGCTGATCGAAGGATTTGCGATCAAGGATCCGATCGAGTATTCGCGTCGGGTCTGCGCGCTCATTTCAGGACAGGAGGATTGATCTCCTGCCCTTTTTTATGAGGGTTGCGCTGTTTGTATTCGCAAGAAGCGAATGCTAAAATGAGAGCGTAAATAGGAGTCTTAACATGAAATGTAAGGTTGAAAAGCTTTGCGGGGGCTGCCAGCTGTTGAAGGTGGGCCGCGAAGAGCAGGCAAAAAGGAAAAGAGAAGCGGTCGAAGATATTATGGAGAAGGCGCATCTTGACGTGAAGGTGGCGCCGGTACGGATGGCTGAAAACGACTTGTATTACCGCAACAAGGTGATCGTGGGCTTTGCGAGAGATAAATCGAGAAAGGTGTTTTCGGGTCTGTACGCGGCCCATTCGCACCGGGTGGTCAATACGTCCGGATGCATGATGCAGCCGCTGATCGTTAACCAGATCATTGACGAGATCACGTCGCTGGTGGATTCGATGAAGATCGAGCTGTACAACGAAAAGACGGGCACGGGACTGCTGCGTCATGTGATGGTGCGCTATGCCCATTCGACAAACGAAGTGATGGTCGTGTTCGTGACAAGCTCGAAAATGTTTCCTTCCCGAAGGAATATCGTTAACGCACTGGTGAAGAAATTTCCGCAGATCGTGACCATCGTGCAGAATATCAATCCGCGCCGGACAAGCATCGTCATGCAGGACGAGTCGATCGTTTTGTACGGCAAAGGATATATCACGGATATTTTGTGCGTTCTGAAGATCTCGTTTACGGCCAGTTCGTTTTATCAGATCCATTCCGAACAGTGCGATGTGCTGTACCGGCTGGCTGCCGATATGCTTGCCTTAAGGGTGCAGGACAAGGTACTGGATACGTATTGCGGTGTGGGCACGATCGGTTTGACGCTCGCTTCGAAATGCCGCGAGGTGACGGGTGTCGAAGTGAACGCGGACGCGGTGGAGATGGCGCGTCACAACGCCGCTCAGAACGGGATCAGAAATGCGCGCTTCGTGGCCATGGACTCGACGCAGTTCATGAAGCAGGCGCGCAAGTTCCATCAGAAATACGAGGCGATCATTCTGGATCCGCCGCGTGCCGGAACGACAAAGATGTTTATCGAATCGGCGTGTGCGCTGCAGCCGAACCGGATCCTGTATATTTCGTGCGATCCGCGTACGCAGGCGCGCGATCTCATCTATTTCAAACGGTTCGGCTATTATACGGATGAGATCTGTCCGGTCGATATGTTCCCGAATACGGAGCATATCGAGACAGTGGCTCTGCTGACAAAGAGAAAGATGCGCAGCAACAAGACGCCGTTTGCGCAGAAGAAAACCGATAAGCCGCATGGACCGGGCAAAGGCGGATTCCGGGGCGCGAAAACCGGATCGCAGAAGCGAAGAGGGACTGCGGGACGAAAGACAGGCAGGAACAAGCGCCGTTAAGAAGAAAATAAAGATTTGCGAAAAGGAAGATAGCGATGTCTTCCTTTTTTTGGTACAGGATGATCGATCGATTCTTTGGAGAGAATTTTGACTATTGTGCTCTTAAATATCAAAGAAAGGGCATAAAAGTCAATAAGAAAAAGTCCGTTTCTGGCGGACTTTCGTTATATGTAATTTTACTTCATTTTTTTGCGCAATTCCTCTCGTCATCCTGTTATTGCGCGATCTAAGAAAGGATATTATTTTTCATGCATCTTCCTGCTGGAAAAAGAGAAAAGGTGAAGGGTAAAAATGCATGAGAGAAAGACTGGTTCGATCAAAAGACCGATTTATTATTTGAGATATTTTACATTCTCGGCTATGAAGACGGGGTTGATATAGGTGCGGCCGTCTTTTTCGTGGTTTCTTGTCGAAATGCGGCCTTTGGCGCTGATCCACGTTCCGTGTTCGGCGACGGCGCACAATGTTTCAGCTGCTCCGCGCCACATTTCGATCGGGATGTAGTCATAATCGTAATAGCCTTCGCTGTTGACGAAAGGACGCTGCACTTTCAAGGTGACTTCGGCGACCTTGAGGCCGTTGGCCGTTTCCTTGAGCTCGGGTTTCTGTTCGATTTCTCCTACGACACAAAATAAATTCATCGGGTTCCTCCTTTCCGGAAAGAGAGGAAGTGTTCTCTTTCCGAAAAGCATGATATCCTGTTTCCTTTTTTCGGACAAAGCGGATAAAGCATGTAATTTGAAGGTTCTATGCCCAATTACATAAGAAAGAACGCATGTAATGGTGTGGTTTTATAGGAAATTACGTGAAAAAGACTCGATTTTCAAATTCCGGTTTCGGAGCAGTGTTTCGGTTTTATTTCATGAAATGGCGAAAAATCGAGAACGGTATTCCGAATGCCTGAATTCGCTTTCATTTCGGCGTTTTTATTTATATAATGGGGCTGGAAAGAAGAGGAATACTTATGAAACACAAAACATTAAAACCATTTCCTGAGGATTTTCTGTGGGGTGCTTCTTCGTCGGCTTATCAGGTGGAGGGCGCCAGTCTTGAGGATGGCAAAGGACCTTCCTGCCAGGATGTGAAGGAAGTTCCGGCAGGCACTTCGGATCTGAAAGTGTGTGCGGACCAGTATCACCGCTACAAGGAAGATATCGCATTGATGGCTGAGATGGGTTTCAAGGCATATCGTTTCTCGATCGCGTGGTCGCGTATCCTGCCGAACGGCACGGGCGAGATCAACCAGAAGGGGATCGACTACTACAATAACCTGATCGACGAGTGCCTGAAGTACGGGATCGAGCCGATCGTTACGATGTTCCATTTCGACATGCCGGCCGCTCTGGATGAAAGAGGAAGCTGGGGCAATCCGGATTCTGTAAAATGGTTCGTTGATTTTGCGGCGATCCTGTTCGAGAACTACGGAGACCGTGTCAAATACTGGCTGACGATCAACGAGCAGAATGTGCTCACATTGTCAGGGCCTGTCATTGGTACGCTGCATATTCCGGAAGGCTGCACGAATGTGCTGAAAGAGATCTATCAGCAGAACCATCATATGCTTGTCGCACAGGCGAAGGCGATGTGCCTGTGCCATGAGATGCTGCCGAATGCCAAGATCGGTCCGGCACCGAACATTTCGCTGATCTATCCGGCATCTTGCAAGCCGGAAGATGTGATCGCGGCCCAGAACTTCAACGCGATCCGCAACTGGCTGTATCTCGATATGGCCGTATACGGCATTTACAACGCGATCGTATGGAGCTATCTGGAAGAAAACGATGCGACGCCTGAATTTGCGCCGGGCGACGAAGAGGCGATGAAGAACGCGCACCCGGATTTCATCGGTTTCAACTACTACAATACGGGTACGGTTGCTGCCAGCGATATCGAGGCGCTGGACGAAACGGCGGCTACGCTGGGCGACCAGCAGTCGGGGCGCGAGATTCCTGGCGTATTCAAGCAGGTGGACAATCCGAATCTGCCGAAGACCGATTTTGGCTGGGAGATCGATCCGGTCGGTTTCCGGGCGACGACGCGCGAAATGTATTCCCGCTACCATCTGCCTCTGCTGGTGACAGAAAACGGTCTGGGAGCATACGATACGCTGACAGAAGACGGCAAGGTGCATGATTCGTACCGGATCCATTACTATCAGGATCATATCCGTCAGATCCAGGAAAGCATCACGGACGGTACCGAGTTCCTTGGCTACAATCCTTGGTCAGCGATCGATCTGATCTCTACCCATGAGGGCATGGTCAAACGGTACGGTTTCATTTACGTGGATCGCGACGAGTTCGATCTGAAGACGCTCGATCGTTTCCGCAAGGATTCGTTCTTCTGGTACAAGAAGGTCATTGCAAGCAATGGCGAGGATCTGAGCGAATAAGAAGCGCCGGCTCCTGCTGTCACGAAACAAATAATCTATAATCTGAAAAAAGATGGCTGAAGAAAGGGAATCTCCGGTCATCTTTTTGTGTGGTATAATGGAAAGCAGAGAAATACGAATGAGGTAAAGGACATGTTTGTTGAGGAAAGACAGGCGCAGATCCTCAAGGATCTGCAGCAGAACGGAAAAGTTAGGGTGAAGGATCTGAGCGAGAAGTTTTCTGTTACGGAGGATCTCATTCGCAAGGATCTGCATACGCTCGAGGATGCGGGCAAGCTCAAGCGCATTTACGGCGGAGCGATCCTGATCAAGCAGAACGTGCACCGGGAGGTGGCGGCCCAGCGCAAGAACCTGAACCTGGATGTGAAGAAGAAAATCGCGCAGAAGGCGTATTCGCTCATCGAGCCCGGAACGGTGGTGTTCCTGGATATTTCGACGACCAATGTGCAGCTGGCGCAGATGATCGCTGCGAACAATCTGCCGGTCACGGTCGTGTCGAACATGATCGAGGTCATTTCGATCCTTTCCCACAGCAATGTGAATATCATCGCAATCGGGGGCGAGATGGATTTTGGCCGGGACGGCATGATCGGGGTCATGGCGTACGAGATGCTGAAAAAATTCCGTTTCGATCTGGCGTTTGTCGGGGTCGTGGGGGTCAATCTGGCGGCCAACGAGGTCACGACTTATATGGCCAACGAAGGATTGTCCAAGACGCTGATCGTGAACAATTCGAAGAAGTCGTATATGATGTGCGAGCCGGAAAAGCTGGACGAAGAAGGTAATTTCAAATTTGCGGATGTGAGTGATTTTACCGGCTGTATCGTGGGAGAAAAGATTGCCGACACCCAGAAGGCGCTGTTCGAAGAGCTGGGCGTGGACGTGATCGAATAGATCGGGGAGAAGTAGATGAATGTTTTGATCATAAGTATATTTTCGACCGGGATTCTTTGTTTTCTGATTGGCTATTTTGCGGGGATCCGGGAAACGAAAAGAAGGCAGAATGTGCTGCTCTTTCAGATGAAGGATCTGATCGACAAGCAGGATGCGGCATTGAAACAGCTGTCGCCGCTTCTGGATGAAAAGATCGTGAATGTACGCCAAAAACAGGAGAAGGAGAAATAGGATGTGGAAGGAACGGCTGTTTCTTCTTTTTTTGTTTGAAAAGCTCTGAATGCTCTTCATATCTATAGAATCGTTAAATTTGATAATTAAAATAGATATAATATACAAAATGTATAGAAAATAGATTTATATTTGAATTTCTATACCTTCTATTTTAAAATAATATTAACAATACGGAATGTGATCTGCTTAGGAGGAGGGATTTGCATGTCGGAACGTTTTTTAGATGCGAAGCTTTGTGAAATTGAAATCAATGGCATGAAAAATGTACTTCATGGCGAACTTGTATTTCAAAATATAAACGGTTTGATCAGGAATAGCGAAGAAGGATATCGGTACAATCATGTTACGGGAATGTATGGAAATAATGGCTCCGGAAAATCAACTGTCGTTCAGACGATGTCTTTTCTGCGTGATCTCATCGCAAAAGATTACTTTTTACCGGAAGGAAGAAAAAAGAGATTAGCGAGCCAGCACCGGCTGCTGATCAATGCAAAAAAGAATATGACGGAAAATCGCTTTCTTGTCTTTCTAAAAAAAGAAGCGGAAACCGTATTTCTGGAATATTCGGTCCGGATCGAAAAATGCGGTGAACAATATTTGATTTTTCATGAAAAGGTTCGAAGAAAGGCAAAAGAAGAAGGTAAGTCTTGGGAAGCGTGGAAGATCATGCTGGAATATGATCGTGCGCTGGATGAGATCCGCGTAGACGGGCGTAAACTGAAGAAAACCGGCATTTTGTTCACGAAACTTATGGCTTATCAGGAACAGAGAGAAAAATCCGATGATCTGAAGTCATTTTTCTTTGATGATTCGGCTTATGATCTTATAAATGAATCCTGTGCAAAAAATGTTCAGGATACATTATGCGATTTGCTGGAATTTGTAAATTATGATCTGCTGACATTGGAATATGATCAGTTTTCTGAAACGGATCACTGGGTCCTTCCAATCATGGTCCGTCTACCGAATAACTATGGTCATGTTCAGGGAATGCTTCCAATTATTATGCGTCCGGGAGAAAAACAGTTCGTGCCCGCGCTTTTATACTCGGTTGTTGTGAATGTATTTTTTCAGATTCATACAGTTCTGAAAACAATTATTCCTGATCTGGATATAGGATTGAAAAATATAGAACAGGTTGTCGATAAAAATGGCGATGATGGATATTCGTTCGAGGTCATGAGCAGTCGAAATGGGGTGGAAATTCCGCTGATCCATGAATCGCTTGGAATCAAGAAGATTATTTTTATGATTAATATGCTCGTAGATTGCTACAATGATCCACGCATCAATTTATTTATTGATGAAATGGATTCAGGGGTTTTTGAACATTTGCTCGGACAATTGGTCGAAGCGTTTGATCAAAAGGCGAAAGGCTTTTTATTCTTTACTGCACACAACCTTCGTCCTTTGGAAAAGATCAACTATAAAGAACTTTATTTTACGACTACAGATCCGGAAAACCGATATGCGAAACTTTCGATTGTTGGTAACAATAATCCGCGGAACGTATATTTTCATGATCTGAATCTTGGCAGGGCGAAGGGTGCTGATTTTGCAGAAGTTCCTTCAGTTTCTCAAATTAAACTTGGTTTTATGAAAGCAGGCAAAACAAGAAATGGCTAGAAAGCAGATTATTTTGCTGGTGGTCGAGGGGCCAAGCGATCAAACGGCGCTCGAGGCAGTTTTTGAACGGATATTTAATAAAACACGTATTCAATTTTACGTAATGCATGATGATTTAACGGCTGATATGAATTTAAGAAAAACTCCGCAAGATGCCATAAAAGGAGCACGAAAAACATTTCTCACACAGCACAAGGTCGATGGCTTTAAAGAAAAGGATATCAAAAAAGTTATTTTACTTTCGGATACGGATGGATGTTTTATAGAGGATCAATATATTGTAAATGATTCACGATATCCTGGAAAATTCTTCTATGAAGAACACTGTATCCGCAGTTCGAGAATAAATGATGTAAAAAAACGTAATCAAATCAAGTCACAACGTATGAGGATGTTGTGCGGAAAAAATGAAATTGCCGGTAAACCATTCGAACACTATTATATGTCCTGCAACCTTGATCATGTTCTGCATGGGAAAAATAATTTGATCGATTTACAGAAAGAAGAGGAAGCTCTTGCAGCTGCATTGAAGTATGCTGATGATCCAGAGGCGTTTGTTAATGAGATTGTGCTCGCTCTTTTTCCGGCTCAATCGAAATCGTATGAACGATCATGGAAGTTTATCCAGGAAGGAATTCATTCCTTATCCCGATGCACGAATCTGATCTAGTTTTTGTTTCGCAATAATGAAGATCTTGATCCTTCGATCCGTGCGATCGTAATGGAGTGGTATCTTGAACAGCAAAGTGATGGAGCAACAGATAGAAGCTGAAAAACGTATTGATAAAGCGGAATAAAATGTAGATCAAGGTATATGCATATGAAACAAATGAATAGAACGAATCCGGTCATCATGGACTATTATGACCGGAAAGTGATCGAAATGATCATGGATAAGTATGGAATTCCTAAATTCGAAGCGATCGATCGTTTTTTGTCTTCGCAAACACATGAATGGCTGGAAGACAGGGAATGTGGCATGTATTACTTCAATGAAATGGCAATATTTGAAATGTGGGAAGTAGAAATGATCACGGGCGATGCACGCAACGCGCCGTGTCTGCGGGAGGATGCAGAGTGAGCGAGCAGGCAAAGTTTTTTGTTCTATTGATCGAACGGTATTCGGATTGGAAGAACCTTTCAACAAAAGCAGTCTATGAAAAGTGGAAAGAATCCGGCCATCTGAAAGATATTTACGACAGATACTGGATCTACCATCAGGAAGCGCTGGAAAACGCATTTCATGATATCGATCACCTCATGGAAACTGGAAGCTTTTTGTATTGATCGGGCTTTGCATATTTTTTTCAAATGAATCATGTAGATCGGCGTAATACGGATTCGGACTGGCAGATCCGGATTATAGTACATGACCGGTTGATTTGACAAAGAGGAGAGGAAGTCAGAGCTAAAGCTCTTTTTGTTAGGCGAAGCGGAAAGAAAAGCCGTGATGGATAGGCTGGATCTGTTAAAGAGCAGATTGCCGAATATGGATGTAGCTTCGTCCGTACCAGTGCTGTATGAAAGATTTCTTTATGATGAATAATAATTTACAGTATTAAAAGCTTTTGTCAGGTTTTTGAACAAAAGCTTTTCTAATGAATAAATTAGTTAAAAAAATGATCAAAACCCTTATATTTTAAAGGATATTGAGCTAATATTTAACTAGGTGATGCAGATGAAATATTATAATGAAATTCTTGATCTGGGAGTTTTTACTCGACAGGATGCAGAGCAGATTATTGGAAACGAGAAAACGACAGACTCCTTTTTATGGCGCTCTCTTAAAAAGGAATATATAAAAAGAATCAAACATAATTACTATGTAGTAACAGATATTGTTAACGACAGTTCATTATGTAATAAATACGAAATCGCAACAAAGCTTAATAAGGATAATTATGTTGCCTATCATTCGGCTCTTGAATATTACGGGTATAATAATCAAGTGTTTAACGAAATAATATATTGCGGAAAAAAGAGAACAAAAGATTTTGAATTTGACAGTATTTCCTATCATTTTGTAGAGAGTAAATGTGATCTTCAGATCCAGGAAAATTATGATGGAGTACGGATAACAAGCCTGGAAAGAACCATGGTTGATTGTATCGATCGTATGGATCTTGCCGGAGGAATAGAGGAAATGTACAGAGCTTTTGATTGTATTGGTCGGGTTGATGAGAAAAAAATAATTGAAATACTGGATTTTTATGATAAAAAAATATTATATCAGCGTGCTGGATTTATTTTTGAAACTTTTAACAATAAATTGCATATCAGCGATTCTATATTAAATTAAAAGGTTCCCAATCTGCCGTACTATAGAAGGTCGGCAGATTGGTTGCT
>ERZ778497.534-NODE-534-length-31381-cov-127.692779_pt1 | contig 31381 bp, 30 predicted proteins | sample MGYA00509938_ERZ778497 | MGnify/ENA primary metagenome ERZ778497 (study PRJEB29527, sample SAMN07138969) | mouse gut metagenome | material: feces | host: mouse | place: China:Nanjing | collected 2016-01-25 ... | reverse complement strand
CGTTTCAGTATAACATAAAATTTATGAATATGCAAAAGTTAGTGCTTATGGGGAATGTCACCGCAAATGCCGTGCGTTTTGGCAGCGCGTCTATTGTAAAACAGCGGATGTAAATGTCATGCCCCGCGTCGTTAAGGACAAAATAAGATAACGGGTTCGAATCAATCCCGTCCGGGGCAATGATTTCCCTTGCCGCGGATACCCTCCGGTAGAGCAGGTCTTTTCCTTCTTCCTTCTTTTTCTGCCTCTGCTTTAAAAACCTGCCAAGCAGAACCGCCGCCATGACCGACAGCAGAACAATCCCCGCCATGCAGACGATCATCACCAGTATCATTTTTCCATTCATAGGACTTCCCCTTCCTGTTCCATGATCTCAAATTCAGCCGCCATCTGCCGCAGCATGCTTTCATCCGCCTTTTCCTCCATTTCCCGCAGGGAGCTGCTGGTAACCGCTATGCTGTCATAGGCAGACTGTAAAATGTCCTAGACGCGGTATTTTGCCGCGCTGACCAGATGGATATACCACCGCATCTGCTCCAGAATCTCCACGCCCGAAAGCACCCTTGACTTAACCCCTGCGTTGCGAAGCGCGGAAATATAGGCTGATGCCTTGTTCTGCAGCTGTCTTTCCGCCTTTGCATAAATCTCCGCGGGCGTCAGCTCCTGCGTAAAATCAAAAGAATTGTATGTCCAGTCAAACAGATACATCTGATCCAGGTGCGGGTGAATCTTCATACCGCTACAACGCTATCTTATGAAATATGACATTTTACTATATTACCATTTTTTTCCATATTAAGTCAATTTTTTTCTAAAACCGTAATTATATGCAAAAAACGGTATTTTATTACCATCTTTTAAATGCAAAACCGCCATCCCAAAAAGTAAATTGCATAAAAAAAATGGGGCAGCTTTCGCTGCCCCATCATTATTCCACCGAAATCCGGCTGATAATATTGAAGTCTTCTGAATCATCCTTATCCGCAATGAGGATTGATTCATCTGATTTTCCTGTAAAAATGACCATACTCTCGTCTTTTTCATAGTTCATGGCAACCTGCCTTAAAATCTTGAAATGTAAGACCATTTCCTGAAAATCGCCTTTAATCTCGCAGGCTAACAGCGTCTTTGAAATCTTCCCCTTCGTACTCAGACACAACGCCCCACTCTCGTCCCTTGCAATATAAACAAAGGGATCTTCTCCATGGTTTGCAACATCAAAAATCGTCAGGGCATCCAGCACATCCTTGGGCGCCACATGAATGGCCGCCTTGCGGCTGTGATTTTTCGCCATGTCTTTTACACCTGCCAGCGCAAATTTCTTTTCGCTTACATCCTTTGCCATGAAAAGCGCGATATCCGTACCGCTTTTGAAATACAGATATTTCTCGTATACGCATATCTCCGTATTCTTTCCGGTCAAAAACTTCGCCAGCACTTTCAGCTGCTCTCCGTCAACCTCTACTTTCAAAAGGTCGCCGTCCCTATCCAGCGTGGCAGACGGTTCCGCGTCTTTGTCCTCCATTTCTTTCAAAATCTTGCTTTCTTCAAATTCTGCGTCCATCCCGTAGAAAGCCAGCTTAAATGTATCCGTGCTGCTCACCTGTACCTTCTTCTTTCCCCTATCAAAGCAGAGGCAGACATTGCCCACGCTGCCTTCATCTCCCGGCTTAAAAAAGCGCGCTCCTTTTGCGAGCAGCTCCGTCAGCTCCCTTGTGTCCACGGATGTCCGCAGATATCAGTCATTGGTAGGAAAAATAATGACAGGCTCCTCTCCCAGCGGCACCTGCACCTCGCTGCCTCCTTTTTTAATCAGACAGTATTTGTCAACCGTAAGTGTCATGGGCACATCGTTCCCGTTATTCATGGCCGCACTGATGTCACACAGCCGTTTCTCGCTGACAAAAATATCCTTCTTCTGTTCCTCAATTTCAAGTTCGCCTGCAAGGAACATGCTGAAAAGCTGCTTTTTGCCATCATAGGCAACTGCAAGTCCCACATATCCCTCCTCCACTTTCTGTTCTTTCGTCATCATAATCTGGACGGAACTTTCGAGCGTTTCCTTTTTGTCCTTTGTCACGCTGACCGCGGGCTGGATCTTCCCCATGCACTCCGCAAATTCCCTGCTGTCTACTGTAATCTTCATATCCTGTATCCTCCTGTTTTTTCATATTGTGGCGGTATATCCGCCCGGTTTCCATTGTTCCTTCCGGCATCAGAAATTGATTACCTGCCTCATGCCTTTTGGCTGATTTTTCCGCTTTCCACTCGTTTTCCGCAAATGATGCCCGGAAAACTCCGTATCCGCAAAAAAGCCAAAAAGGGAACTGGTGTCCTGCACCGTTTTCCCTCCGCCGTCCGGTTCTTCCGTCACAGGAACTTCTGTTCCCTTGACATCAATAATATCCACAGCTCCGGTATCCACGACTTTTTCCGCTTCCTTCTTCGGAACGCCCATTCCAAACATCGCAAAGAAATCCACCCTCTCCCCGGTATTCGTAATCAGGCTCCCTCCTGTCCTGCCTTCTTCTTGGGATCAATTCCCGTCAGCTCGTAAAAAGTCACCATACCTTTGTATTCCTGCTTTTCCCCGCTTTCGGCATGCCACTGGTTCAAGACGTCAAACATGCTCTTTAACCCCTTGATCTGCTCCGAACTCTTTTCCGCAGCCGCCTGCGCCAGCTTAATGCGCGGATCAACGCCCTGCGCCATGGCACAGAGTTCCTCCGACGAAAAATGCCCCTGAATCGCGCTGGTGGCAACCTGTTTGCTGGCAACCATCTCCAGTGCATCAACCTGAATCGTGTGGGACGAAAGAAGATAAAACGTCTGGCATTCCAAAATCTGGTTCAGACGGTAATGTCGTCTGCTGGCTTGCCACATGGTAAACAGGTCATAGCTGTACTGGTAAAAAATTATGGTCGGGAAATTATACATGATGCTCCTGTAAAAAAACAGGAAATCCAGCCCCGTTTTCACGCATTTGGGATTTGTGATAAAAACCCGCACGCCCTTTGAAGCCCTTTCATGCATCCATTCCTCCCGTTCCTCTGCGGCGGGATGGCCGCTTTCCAATATTTCCACTTCCCTGTCCGACAGCCCGCAGTTTTTCTGCAAAATCTCTTTCAGTCGGTATGTGGTATTTGCCTCTCCTTTCCCCGTGTATTCACAGTATACGACCACATTCCTGTTCTCTGAAAGCTCCTGTGTGACAAGCTCGCAGAGCCGCTTTTCTTTGTTCAGAAGCTGCCCGCCCGAAATCATATGGGACAGATCCGGCACATCGGACACTACGCTTCCGTCAACAGGGGAAAGTATCGTGTCCCTTCCATACGGTTTATCCGTATAGGACAGTGAAAACTGCAGAAAAGTCCCTAAAACGGATTTTCCGAGTCCTTCCTTCTCCATGGCTTCTTTCAGTCTCGAACGTACAGCGTCATATGCCTCTGCAATTTCCCCATCCAGCGGGATATATTCCACATGCTCCTTTAACGGAGGCAGATAGGAACTCATGTCACTGAGATTTAAAAATACGGCGTGGTCAAGGAGAAAATGCGTAAAAATGTCCAGTGAAATCCCCGGACGGCACTTGGGCGTGCCAAGCTGCCTTCCGCGGCTCATCATATTGTAACCGCCGTCCTGTTGCTGTTCCACCTCATACTCCGTGGCAACCGTTCCATAGCGCCCCACAAACTTTCTCTCGCCTTCCACCCCATAAGAATATCCCATTGCCTTCATGCGCGCCGGGTCCAGACAATACAGCAGGTAAAAAAAGTGGCTTGCATATCCTCCTGCAATGGTGCCGGTAAGGGCAAGATGCCAACGGCTTGCCTTAATCAGATCATGCATCGCAAGCCCCTGCGCGCTTCCGCCGCCCTTATACTCATGTGCCTCGTCAAAAATCGCAAAATCAAAAAAACCCTTCAAATATTTCTTGATATACCAGGAGGGTGCAAATTTCCTAACACCCGTTACCTTCGGATAGGTGACGTCCTCCTCAAACAGACCGTTCTGCGCAAGATATTCGTTTTTCCAGCGCTCATGCACCCAGACGGTCTTTTTATTTTTTCTTGCCATGTTCGCCCAGTGCGTCATTTTAATCCATCCCTTTTTATGAACCCGGATCGGCTTAAAGGAAAGCGTCCGGTTTACCGGCTCACAGGCAGGATGCCACAATAAAATCCCGCAATGCCTGCAGGTTCTGTTCGCCCTCGTCTGCATGGCAAAATCAGCAGGCTGCAGGGGTTTCTTTTCCCTGTCGGAGCAGTCATTTACATCCGCTCCGTACAGGAGATTCCCGCATTCCGGGCAGACCATGCCCCTTGCAGAGAAATTACAGTCCTGCATTTCCCATTCCTTGCATCCGCATTCACACTGGTTCGGCAGGTCAACCGGTCTTAATTTCTCGCAGTTTTTACAGACAGCTACCGCCACATTCCTTTTCTTTACCTGCGTGGGCAGCGGCATGTACGTATAAGACAGCTTCCCCGTTTCCTTGCTCATAATATAAAATTCCTTACAGGTACGATCCTTTCCGCGCTTCCTCAGTCTGCAAAGCTGCTTTATCCCCCGTATGACCGTCATTTTTGCATACGGGATATCCGCCTTAATCGCCTCCTCCCATTTCTTTACCAGATGGGACGGACACATGACAATATTGCGGTATTTCACCGCCGAGGCATCAAGATAGATGTCCTTCACGTCCCTTCTGGTCCTTTTCATAAGCCGCCGTACAAAAAAGCCTTCCGGAACACCCATTCCCTGCAGCGTCTTGCCGCATCCCATATCTTCGTTCAAAAAGGCGTATGATCCATGCTCCATGCACTCAATCAGTCCGTTTACAATCGCGGACTGCTGCGGATAAAACCGTTTTTCCAGAAAAGCAATCTCATCCACGGTTTCCTTTAGGCCAACCAGAGGATTCAGCTTCTTTTCAAGGTTGTCAATCAGGGAATTTCCGTATTTCAGGAAATAATTGTCCATATTATCAAATTCAAGCGGCTTCTGCGGCTGCGCTGCAATATGGATTCTGCCCTCCCTTAATCCGGCGGATACCAGCTCCCGCAGCACGTTATCCGTCAGGGATATCTCATAAACCACAAGGGTTTTTGTCCAGTCCGGCATTCTCCCATATACTTCCACCCCGACCGGGCTGATCTGCTCCGCGCCCGCCTCCACAAAATACGAGGTCCATTCGGGCAGCAACGGATAATCAAAGTTCGACATCAGAAAATTATAAATGTCCTCGTACTTTTTTTCTTCCGTTGTCAGGATATACCTTTTGTTTACTTCCTTGGAAATACTAAGAGCGTGGTTTACTGGTTCCTTTCCGCGCATCATTTTCGTATGGTAGCTTTCCACCTCGGTTTTCGGAAACGCAACCATTTCCTTTTTTTCATTTTCCAGATACAGCACAGCACCATTTAAGAAGACGTTTGCAGTAAAACCGCGCAGCGCAATCTCGCTGCGTTCAAAACAGGAATATATCAGCGCTTCTTTCCTGTATCCCCATGAAAGCGCGACGATATAATCCACATATGCAAAAGCTCCGTTTGCTGAAACCCGCATATCGCATGTTCCTCCTTTTATTAAATTTTTTCCGGGTACTTTTGTGCATAAAAAAGCATTCCCTGTCTGGAAACGCCTTTCTATAATGCCTGTATCGTCCCGTTTGATTCAATGAGGTTAAAACTGATTTTCGGAAAACTTGTAACCACCTCCTTTATGATGCCGTCCTCATCCTCCACATATTCGTTGCGCGTGGCAATCTTCGATACGCCGCGCTGCAGATGCAGATCGCCGTTTTCCTCGCTGCCTACCAGTCCCTAGCCTGCGCCGGACACTGCCAGCAGATACATCTGCCCTTCCGACGGTATGATTGGCGGTCGTCCGAGATTATTGATGATATAGGGGGAAAACCTTGTCCTTTCCCTTGCCAGTTCCTGAAGGGGGTTCCCTGTCAGAAACTGTGCTGCTTCCTCCACATGAAATACCCGCGTCATAAACTCATCGATGTTTATTTCATGGGATTTCGGCACCATAAGACGTGTTCCAAAATAGTCCTCCGGGAGTGCCGGTATTTTATCTTTATCCGATACAATTTTGTACAGGCGGTCTTCATCCTCCTCCGCTTTTCCCCTCTTTTCTTTCTTCCTGCCAATGAGCACCACCTGCTGGAATCTTTCATACTCTTTCTCCCGGAACCTGTATAAATGCTCCGTCAAAAAACATGCGCACCACTCTTTTAAGAACTCCCTCTGCTCCGCCATATACCGCGCAACAACCACTACTGCAACGGCGCCCTTTGAAAGATAAGTCACCACCTTCCTGAGAAAAACCATTTCATAGCGTTCTCCGTTTTCCTGTGTCCTGTATGGCGGTTCATAAACAAAAAGGAAAATGACGACTGGCTTATGGTGACATCCGTGGTAAAGTCCGCTTTCAGGCAAATATGAATATCCTTATTCCGGCTGACATCGCGGTGAGTATCCTCCCTGTCCTTCCCCGTTACCGAAAGGACAGCCTTCCCGTCCCGATGGACGGTTCAAGGCAGCACACCTTTTCGTCTTCCAGAAATTGCAAAAACCTGCCGATGGAAGCACAGTGCCCTACATCCGTATAATAGGCTCCCATCTTTGCGTCATTCGCTTTTGTCCGCGAAAAATCTGACTGTTTTTAATCCTGTCCATGATAAACCTCCTTTTATATTTTGCCAAAAACGGCATAAAAAAAAGCCCTCTTGCGAAAGCTGCCTATCCTTATTCTCCCGACAATACCTGTTCCCAGGAATTATACTATACATCCTCTCCCAAAAGGAAGGGACTGAAAATAAAAATAGTTTTATTTATTCTATCATCAATCCGGACGTCTTGCAATCCCTTTCTTTTGGTTGAATATAAAACTTGAATATAAAACGGTGCCCATATTCCCGGGCAGTTTTCCTACTATTTCTTTGCCATTTACCCCAAAAAGGAGTATACTGTAATGGAATAAATGAAAAGTCGGAGGTTTTATTATGCCTACTTACCCACAACAGCTCATTACTTCCCTGTGCGAACATTTGGAGGAGCGCCTAGTAAGTTTTTTTTCCATAGAGCGCCCGAAATATTTCGGAGAGTACCCGGATTTAAACGGATTCGTAGCCGATACCTTATGGAACTACATCAAAAATGAAACCCAGAAAACGGAAATCTACTCCGTTTACAATACACAGGTCAAGACACGGCGCCAAAAGAGGAACCGCTGGTTTCATAATTACGAAACCTCCTGCGACAAGTATCCCCTAAGCGACAAGAAAAACCCCTATTTTACCATCTGGAACGACCACAACCAGCTCATGGGGATTTTTTTCCTGAAGCTGTACGACACGTCGGATCTGGATACCGCCATTGAAAACTGCAGGAAGAAAATGGACGAATGGATAAATAATGACAAGTCCCTCCTGATTGATTACCCCCTCCTTTCCGGAAGGACGAAAAACCAGGTAAAGACCAGCTTTAAGATTGACCTGATTATCAACCTGATCGAAATCCTTTTGGAATCCTACGATGGGAATATAGAAAACTACTTTTCAAAAAAACCCGTCCTTCTTTTGGACAAGCCGCTTTTTGCCCCGGCAAAGTTTTCCGTACCCTTTAAGGAATCCCTTGACTCCTACGTGGCAGACCTCGTAAACTTTGACAAGGACGACACCACGTTTCAGATGCTCGTCAGCTATGATCCGAATGAGTCGCCTGTGGAAAAACTCCGGGTATTCGATCCGCGGGACAACCAGATCCTGATGACGCTTATCAACCACATCAACCTTGATTTTTACGAAAGCAAACAGATTATCCTTGAAGTCGGCTCCATTGCAAAGGTGATCAACAGCCACCCAAACAAACGGCTCTATGACGATGTAAAAAAGCGCCTGCACACCATGGCTCGCACCAGCTTCCAGATGTACAAAAAAGACAACCCGAACGAGCCAATTTATACCTTTTCCTTCTTTGACAACGTAAGGACCATTTCCAAGGACGGAAAAGAATATATGTCTGTTACATTCGGCAATACCTTATACGAAGCGATAACCAAAAAGAAAATGATTTCTGTAACCTCCAGCAACTATAATTCACTGGAACTGGAAATGAGCAGGCTGCTTTACCACAATCTGCAGAGGGAGCGAATTACACTCTCCTCCTCATCCGTCCCGGATGGAAACGGGTACCTTCACAAAACCTACGACTATTCCTATTTCCAGCGCATCGTTCTGTTTAAGAAAAAAAAGAAAGCAGACAACATCCAGTTAATCATGGAAACCTTTCAGGAATTCGTCGAAAAGAAAATAGCCCTTGCCAGCTTCCACTACGACAAGGGACAGGGACTGTTCCACCTGTACTATTTTCCTTTAAGCGATGATGAACGGGCTGACCTGATAAGCACCGGCGATGATAAGCGGTCCGGGCAGCTTATGGACCTGACGGAAAATGACCCTTATCTGAAAGCCACAGCCGTCCAGACCACGATAGACTTTTCGGAGGAATAAGCCGTGTGCTGCCTTGACAATATGCTTTAAAATCCAATAGAATGCCATACGGATACCATGCGCCGTATAGCATTTTTATCTGTTTCCTTTCCTGCCGCTTCATAGACCGCAGAAATACTCCCATATTTCTCGCCTTTTTTACCTTTTTCTCTCTGTCCATACCGTTTTTGACAAAAATGACACCATTTTCCCCGCCTTTTTGTCCTTTGCACACTGTTTTTACGGATTTGCCATTTCAAAACAGCGCTCCACTTCTGTCGATTTCTGCTCCAAGCTCCAAAAATGAAACCATATTCTTCGCCTTTTTCCGTCTTTTCCTTAATATTTACCGAATCCGCCGATAATTTGCAAAAATGAAACCATTTTTCTCGCCTTTTTTTATGGTTTCATTTTTACGTCAACACTTTTGAATTCATTTTTAGGCCTTTGAACCTGTCAATTCACATTTTTTGAAACCATATTCTTCGCCTTTTTCCGTCTTTTCCTTAATATTTACCAAATCCGCCGATAATTTACAAAAATGAAACCATTTTTCTCGCCTTTTTTGCAATAATTCGATTTTAAGGACTTAAAATCTGTTTAGAAACCGTTGTAATTATCGGTTCTGCCAAAAATACTCCCATATTTCCCGCCTTTTTCCTGTTTTGCTGTCATATCTATTTTCTATTCTGCTATTGGGTAAAATGAAACCATATTTCTCGCCTTTTTACTGTTTCATTTGCATCTGTATCGTTTTTGCAAAAATGAAACCATATTCTTCGCCTTTTTCTGCTTTTTCTATTGTTTATACAATAAGCTGTCTCAAAACATGCCTCAAAACCCGCAGCCCTTTATTGTAAAACCTTAAAATGAAACCATATTCCTCGCCCTTTCCTATTTTTACTTCCGTATTTCTCGCCTAAAATGAGCATTTTTTTAAATGAAGCCATATTTCTCGCCTTTTTTAAGGATTCATTTTTCAACCTGAAAATTTTTTCAACCTTTTTTTCATGCTGTCCTACCCTTAATACTGATTTTTGAAACCATATCCTTCGCCCTTTTTTGAATTTTTACGTCCTGTTGTACAAAATATTACTTTTTGAAACCATATTCCTCGCCCTTTTATTGGCAAAAAAAATTTTTTAAACATAAAATCCTTTAAAAAGCATTGGAACCATGCGGTTTTACATAAAATGCTCCCATATTTCTCGCCCTTTTTTAAAAGCATCAGAAAGCTGAAAAATATGCGGTTTTACATAAAATGTTCCCATATTCCTCGCCCTTTCCTACGCATTTACAAGAGAAAAATTTATGCTTATAATTACTATCAGGATATCATATCATGTACTATTTTTCCATAATGGCTACAAGATATATCCATATATCCGAGAATACGGAAAGGAGGTTTTCGTCATGGAACTGAGCAGTTTTGCCCGTATCGGAAAGGGCACCCTTACAAAAGCCATCGGTCTGCAGAAGAATTACGTTGAAGTCTATTCCAAAGGACCTGATGTTTTAAATGAATGCAAATCGAACTGCCACGGCTGTATCATCCATCAGAAAAAAGAAGAGCTTCGGGCCCTCGGGCTGGAGGAAGAAGCAGACAAGATTCACTGTTTCTGCCATACCTGCCCGTCCTCCGTGTGGGAATCCTCCTATACCGAAGAAAAACGCTATATAAACGAAAAAAACCGCTATGGCTACCAGCCCACGCTGAAAAGCAATGCGATCAAGCTTCTATTATTATACCACTTCCTCCAGCCGGACGGACACGGGTTTATCAAGGACGTCTGCATCAGGGAACTGGCAGACATTATCGGCTGTACAGCCGCCACCATAGACGCATGCGACGAAGTGCTTCAGCATTACGGTTACTGTTATTTTTCCAATTCCGGCATCCATGACCGCTGCATAAACATTTTCCTGCCCGAATATAAGGATTACCATAAAACTGCGGCCGAAGGCGGACGCGGCTATATCACCATGTCAAAGGACATGCTGCTTGATCTGTGCGACATCGGGAGCCTGAACACGCTGCGGTTAAATCTGAAAGGCATTTTAGAGGTTGACAATGCCTCTTATTCTGATGCAAACAGTGACACCCTGTCCCCTGTCACCGCACAATACCAGCGTCTGCGCGGCTTTTTGCCATCATACTGCAAGCGCGGTGTCATACAAAAGGCTCTGGGGGAAAACGATGCCATTTTTGACCTTGCGTTCGACAATCAGAGCGTCACCTTTACAATCCACGAAAAATACGCCCAGAAAAACATGCGTGAAAAAATGCTTGAAGATACGAAAGACAGCCTGATAGACCATGTTGACCATATCAACACGGTTTTACAGGAAGCCGCCGGCACGCAGCATCCGGAGGAACGGGAACGGCTCGATGCCATCCTTTCCACACTGGACATCCACCCGTCCGCAAAATACCCGTATTTAAGCCTTTCACTTTCCGACTACGGGGATCTTGCATCCCTTGCACTCCAGTACGGCCTTCACACGGTACATATGGCGGTCAGCCAGATTTATAATAAATACATCCTGCAGAACCATCCGGTTGACAAAATCGGTGCGCTTGCAAGAACCATCATTCGCAACAGATCCCTCTATTCTGCCGCATCCTGACCAGGGGCTTTTTTGTCGTGCCTTTTTTTCTTAATTTTTCTGAAAATTTGCAATCTTTCGTCTAATTTTCCCTTATTTTCGCCATTAAACTCGTTTTTGGACACAATTTCCATCCTCTTCCTTTTTCCACAATAAAAAAGTTTTCTTCAACACAAGATATCATTTCATCCGCTTCAATAGAAATTTCATCCATTTTTCTAAATTTCCGTCCACTCCTCTGACAACTTCATCCACTTTTTTTGCGCCCCGCCCAGCAGAATTTCCACAAATGCCCTATTTTAGAGGTTTTTCAGGTTTTGGGTTTACCAATTACTGAATAATTACTGATTTAATCTCTGATATAATTATGACAAAATAGATGAATGTATGACACAGCCCCGTCCTTCCTATCATTCATGTCAGGAAAAGACTATAACAAGATAGTATATAGATTATACATCCGGCAGAATAAAATAACAATAAAAAAACTTCCCAAAAGATACAAAAATCTTTTGGGAAGTATAACCACATTTATTTTACCCTTATATTTTCCTCACCGCAGATTACAGCCAGTTCATTTAAAAATGCTTTGTCTGGGCTGACGCTTTTACTGCTTTGTTTGATCTGCTTCGTGTTTTTCAGGAAATAATTCAGACTGCCGTTTCCGGGATATTTCCGCGCACAGGATATGACAGCCGCCTCCTTCTTCTTATAATCAGCAAAATCCGCAAACTGCAGCCATATTATGGCAGACTGCACCTTTTCGGAAAAAGAAGTGACAGAATCCATCTGCAGGCTTGCGTCCTTTGCATCTTCCTTTTTGACTTTCCCTTTACAGAACACCATAGCCCCCTCCGTTAAAAAGGACTTGTATTTTTCAAACTGCTCCGGAAATACCACCACTTCCATGCTTCCAATCAAATCTTCCAGTACAAGACATGCCATCTGCTTCTTTTTCCGTGTAGTCCGTACCGTGATGTTCTGTATCATGCCGCCCACGGTAGCCGATTCCCCGTCCTTTAAGGGGCTGCCGTCCTCATTCTGCCAAAAATCACCCGATTTGGCAGTGATATTGGCAATCCACTGTTCGTAATGCTCATCAAGCGGATGTCCGCTCAAATAAATCCCAAGGACTTCCTTTTCCTTTGTAAGCAGTTCTGACAATGCGTATTCTTCTTCCTTGGATGACGTTTGTGTGACTGAAAACAGAGCTGACAGTGACGACTGGCCAAGCATTCCGTTCTTTTTGTTATACTGGATCTGACTAAGTATCTCCGGATACTTTTTTGTAAGGTATTTCCGCGTATGTCCCGTGCCGTCCGGCGCACCGGCTTTGATCAGTGCTTCGATTGCCGATTTATTAAGGGTTCCTCCCTGATGCATGCGTGTCAGGAAATCTTTTAAGCCCGTAAACGGTCTTTTGCCGCGCTCCCGGACAATATCTGCCACGCAACCGTCACCGACGTCCCGTATGGCTGCAAGTGAGTACAGGATGGAGCCGTCTTTAACGGTAAAATCAACTCCGCCTTCCGCGATATCCGGTTTCCTGATAGGGATTTTCATTTGCCTGCTCAAAAGAAGATATTTTGCCACCTTTGCGCTGTTGCTGCGGAAAGACGTCATAAGCGATGCGAGGTATTCCGCCGGATGATGATACTTTAGGTAAGCCGTCTGGAAAGCCACTACTGCGTAAGCTGCAGCATGGCTCTTTTTAAAGGCATATTTTGCAAAATCTATCATCTGGTCAAAAATACGGTTTGCCGCGTCAACGGAAATGCCGTTTTTTTCACAGCCTAAAACCCCTTCGCCCCCATATAGGAAAAACTGCCGTTCCTTTTCCATGACAGCCGCCTTTTTCTTTGACATAGCCCTGCGCACAAGATCCGCACGTCCGTAATCATAGCCTGCCAGCTTGCGTACAATCTGCATGACCTTGTTCATGGTAAATAATGCAGCCGTATGTCGGCTTCAGGATTTCCTCAAGCTGTGGAATTTCATAAGTGATACCTTCATGATGTTCCTTGTTTGCAATATATTTCGGGATGAAGTCCATCGGTCCCGGTCGGTAAAGGGAAACGACGGCGATCAGGTCTTCAAGGTATTTTGGCTTTAACTGCTTCATAAAACTTCTCATCCAGCCGCTTTCCAGCTGGAAAATGCCTTCCGTCTGGTCGGTTCCGATATACCGGTACACTTCCTCATCTTCATAATCAATGGATACCGGATTTTTACGGTTCTGCCCTGCCTGTGCGGTTGCCTTCTGAATGACTGTCAGGGTGCGCAGACCGAGGAAATCCATTTTTAACAGTCCGAGGTCCTCCAGCGTGGTCATAATGTACTGCGTGGAGATGCCGTCCTCACTGCCATTGGAAGAAATGCAGACCGGCACGTATTCCGTGACCGGACTGGGACAGATCACGACGCCGGCGGCATAGGTAGAGGTATGCCGCGGCAGCCCTTCCAGTTTCTCTGCAATGTCAAGCAGCTTTTTGATTTCCGTGCTGTCTTCATAGAGTTTTTTTAATTCGTCCACGGAAGAAAGCGCGCCTTCAATAGTTATCTTGGGGTCATCGGGCAGGAGTTTTGTTATTTGCGTCACGGTGGCGGGGCTTATGCCGAGCGCCCGCCCTACGTCCCGTATGACGCCCCTTGCCGCGAGCGACCCAAAGGTGACAATCTGCGCCATATTATCTTTGCCATATTTTTTTATAATATATTCAATCACTTCATGGCGTCTCTCATAACAGAAATCAATGTCGATATCCGGCATGGTAATCCTCTGGGGATTTAAGAACCGTTCAAACAGCAGGTCATATTTCAGGGGGGCGATCTCCGTGATGCCAAGACAGTATGACACAAGGCTTCCCGCGGCCGATCCGCGCCCGGCCCTACCGGTATGCCGTTTTCTTTTGCGTAATGGATGAAATCCCATACAATCAGGAAATAGTCGATAAATCCCATGTCTTTTATGGTGTAAAGCTCATAGGAAAGCTGCTCTTTGTGTGTTTCATATGAGGAAGGATACCTCTTTTTCAGCCCTTCCGTACACAGCCTGTTCAGGTAATCCCATGAACTGAGTCCCTCCGGTGCCGTAAATTTCGGCAGATGGTAGTCATTGAACTGGAACTCCACCTGGCAGCGCCGGGCTATCTTCCCCGTGTTTTCCAGCGCTTCCGGCAGTTCAGGGAAAAGCGCCTGCATTTCATTTGGGGATTTTACATAATACTGCCCGTCCTCATAACGCATACGGTCCTTGTCGCTTACCAGCTTCTTTGTCTGTATGCATAACAGCACGTCATGGGCGCCGGCGTCCTCTTTTCTGGTATAATGCACGTCATTGGTCGCAACCAGCGGGATGTCTAATTCCTTCGCCATCAGAACAATCTGTTTGTTTGCCTCCTTCTGTTCTGGTATGCCATGATCCTGCAGTTTCAGATAAAAATGATCTTTGCCAAACAGGTCGCGGTATTTTGATGCCGTTCTGCAGGCTTCCCTGTAATTGCCCCGTGTAAGCAGTCTGGGAATTTCCCCTGCAAGGCAGCCGCTTAGGGCAATCAGACCTTCATGGTATGCGGAAAGCAACTCAAAATCAACCATGGGACGGTAATAGAACCCTGACGTAAAGCCTTCTGACACCAGCCGGCAGAGATTCTGGTAACTGGTATTGTTTTCTGCCAAAAGCACAAGATGGTAATAACGTTCCGAGGACTGTCTGTTCTTCCTGTCCTGCGGCGCGACATATACTTCGCAGCCGATTACAGGATGTATGCCGATTTCCTTTGCGTATTTATAAAAGTCCACCACGCCGTACATGATGCCGTGGTCGGTGATGGCGGCACTTTCCATTCCAAGCTCCTTTACCCGGTCAAGATAGTCCCGGATATGGTTTGAGCCGTCCAAAAGGCTGAACTCCGTATGGGAATGGAGATGTGCAAATGATGATTGGTTCACGTTTGATCCTCCGTTTATATTAAATGAAGGGCAGCTTGAAAGACCGCCCTGTTATAGTGACTGGCATATGGTGTTTCCCTGATAGGAAAGTTCCAGAAATGAAAGCTCCGGATATACGCTGATATATGTCCTTAATATTAAAAATACCGGATACAGTGTGGTTTCGTACCGGTATGTTCCTGTTTCATTGCAGCAGCCGATGGCGGCTGCAATGAGTTTACTCTGCATGTGCTCCGCGATGATCCGCCCGAAATGAATGTCCAGAGCAAGCGGCCGCCACCACAGGACCGAAAGCAGTTTAGCGGAGTATTTTAAACAGATCGGAAGCGGAAATATCGTCTTTTTTACCTCCGGCGTATTATCCGCAGGAAATTTCTCCGCTTCTTCTCTGTCTGTCTGCATCCCCCCTTTCATGCCTGTTTTAGCCTGCTGTTGCGCTTCTTTTGGCGTATCGGTATCCTCCTTTGGCATATCTGCGCCATCTTCCGGCAGATCCGTATGCTGTCCGGGCTTCGTATTTTCAAACGGCGGGGATATATCGGGATTTATACAGAAACCGGAGGCTTCCGCATCCTCACTGCAGATGTCTTTATGAACATCTTTCTGAATATCCGTCTGTACAGGCGGCGCAGGATTTTGCCGCACCATGGCCTTTAACTGCGCGATTTCCTGTTTCAGCATGGAAATTTCTTCCGCGAGTTTTACTGTGTCACTGCTTATAATTTCCTGATGGCTCAGGCGAATCAGTGCAAGGCGCAGGTCAAGCGCCGGGTCCGCACTCCCCCTGATTGCCATCCGCAGGTCGCAGAATTGTTCGCAGAGCCAGTAGAGCCAGTTAAACGAAATTTCCTGCCCCATCTTCCATATGGTTTCGATGTAATCCCTGCTGTGCATGACGGACTGCCGGTTCCCTGTGCTTTTTATGGTAATCATGTCTGTCAGCGCGCGTAGCGCCGTCTCGGCAATCAGGGAAGGCGACCTCCCGCCGGAAAGCAGGTTTTCCATGGAGGAAAGGGATGCCGCGGTATCCAGCCCGATAACGCTGGAAAGCGTGTCCAAAACGGCATCCGTGTCCAGTACGCCGAGCTGTTTTTTCGCCGCCTCCGCGGTAATTGCGCCGTCCGTGCCTGCCATAAGCTGTTCCAGTATGCCAAGGGCGTCGCGCATGCCTCCGTTTGCGTTCCGCACGATAAGGTTTAACGCGTCTTCCTCGCAGGTTGCGTTCTGTTCCGCAAGGACTTCCTTAAGCCGTTCTTTCATCGGCACGGGGGAAATCGGGTGGAACGTATAAGTTTCGCAGCGGCTCCGTATGGTGATGGGGATTTTATGCAGCTCCGTCATGCATAGGATGAAGGTACAGTAACACGGCGATTCTTCCAGCGGCTTTAACAAAACGTCAAACGCCGCCGTTGAAAGGTTATGTACCTCGTCAATGATAAAAACCTTGTTTTTTAACTGCACTGGGCGGTATTTCGTCTGCCCGGTCAGTTCCTTGATGTGATTCACGCCGTTGTTGGTCGCGGCGTCCAGTTCCTTGATGTCCATGCTGCTTTTTGCGGCAAGGCAGCTTTCGCATACTTTACAGGGACCGTTCTCTGTCGGATTCTCACAGTTGATTGCCTTGGAGAGAATACGCGCGATGGTGGTTTTTCCCGTGCCGCGGTGTCCTGCAAGCAGGTACGCATGGCCGAATTTTCCGGTCTGTGCCTGCAGTTTCATGGTGACAAGCACATCCTCCTGCCCCTTTACTTCCGAAAAGTCCGTCGGACGGTATAGGTTATAGAACATAAGATTCCTCTTTTTTAAGTTAAGAAAAGACCTGAACCATGCTGCGTGCCAGGTCAAAAAAATCGTTTTTGGAATAAGCGGACGTAAGCCACTGTTTCTGGTGCCTTGCGATTTCGGTGCATACCGCTGACAGTTCACGCGCGGTATAGAGGCTTTCCAGATTCCCGAAGCCGGCCGCTCCTGTCCTGCCCTCTCCTGCCGCCGTCTTGGATAGCAGGAGTGAAAAGAATACATACTGGAGCATGGATAACGCCTCCGGATAGTGACCGGAATGCGCCTGATAAAATTCTCCGGCATCTTTTTCCTGAACCAGCCGGAACACCCGCAGCAGATCCTCCCTTTGGGAGATTGCCCGTATTTCCCGGCAGGCTTTTTTCAGCTCCGGGAAATATTCTGAAACCTCGTTCCAGTGGTAGGGACAGTTGCCGCAGATAAATCCGGCAAGACCGATATCCTCCTCTGGCACGTTTTGGGCTTCAAGGTAGCCGTTCATCTCCCCCGCGGAAAGCGGGAAGAACGGTATGGTCAGGCACCTGCTTTTGATGGTTTCCAACAGCAGGTCGCGCTCGCAGACTAAAATGACGATGTTTGTCCGGTTCCTGTCCTCTAACAGCTTTAACAGCTTGTTCTGGGCGGGCACGTTCATACGCTCCGCATGGCAGATCAGGTAAACCTTGCAGGAGCCAAGCGCTGCAAGGCTGCTTTTTTCAAGCAGTGCAAGGACGTCTTCTACCCGTATGGATTCCGTTTTCTTATCCAGCAGGAAAAAGTCGCCGTTGTGTAAAAGCTCGTCCCTGCCGCAGCCTAAGATGGCGCATGATGTTTCTTCCGCGGCCACGCGTTTCCCAAGCCCCTTTTTACCGCATAAAATAAGCGGGCCGGGATGCTGCATTCCAAGGTATCCGGTAAGCTGCCTGTAGGCATCTTCATTCCCGATAAAAGTTTTCTCCATTAAACCCTGTTCCTTTCTCAAATTCAGATTTATGCTTTACGCTCCCTCTTTCGGTACATAGATGTAATTCCCAAGCTGTTTGTCGTATACGATGCCGCTTTTTTCACGGTTTGCATGAATGAAATGTTCCAGAAACGCAACCTGTTCATGCAGGTGTACCGCTTCTCTTAGGATGAGCGCCTCACGGAGCATGGGCTTCCGCTCCGTGCTTTCATAGACGCAGCCGACCATATGCAGCAGGTTTAATTCCTCTGCCCCAGTTTCCACCTCCCTGTAGCGGCAGGCGGCATCCTGAATGTACTGTATGGTAAGTTCATACCGGCTTAAAGGTACGGATTCCGGAATGTGGCGCATATCAGGACTGGGGGTATATTTCTTTGCAATACCGACCGCATGGAGAAGCGCGCCTGCCGTAAGCAGATCTGCTTCATACGGTATGTTGCGGGAAGGGTTCATATCATAGCGGCTCAGCGAATGCAGCATATAATTTGCAAGGCATGTGACGCTTGCCGTATAGACCATGAAACCGCCGCTGAAATTATGGTGTTTCTTTAAGGATGCGGGAAGCTGGTCCAGTTCAGGGATATCTTTATAGATGGAGGATACCAAATACCGGTAGCCCTCGCTTTTTATGGAATCGATGTATTTCCAAAGAATTTCCGTGTAGCGCGACCGTTCGGCATCCGTCAGCCCGTTAATATAATCAGCCATAAGGTACTCTCCTGCCGCCTCCATCCGGCGTATGACAAGCCGGAAAGCGCCCTGTGCGTCTCTGGTGACAAGTGCCTTGACAGCTACGACCGTTCCCTTTAAATCCTCATGGCAGTCCTCCATCAGTTCCTCCCAGATGGTTCCCCACAGGGGTTCCGGAGGAATCCTGCAGCAGTATGTCATAATACTGCTTCCTGTTCTCCTGTGTTTCCTTTTTTGTGATTTCACGCAGAAGAAAAGTTGTTTCCACCGTCTTTGTAAAATGTTCCGCGATACCCGCAGCAAAAATATCCTTTGCCATTTTGTCCTCCTTTTATATCGTTATACCGCTTCTGACAGTCTGTAGCCTGACAGCCGCTTTACCAAAAGTTCCTCATAATAATTCTGAACCTCTTTATCCAGTTCCTCTGATTCCGGGTAAGCATACGCAAGATTGGGCTTTATCAGGGAGCTTTCCATTTTCACCAGCCTTGAAAAGTAAATCTCGCCGCATCTTGCAAAAATTTCCGTGCGGCGGAAAAAGTATTGAAGATTATATTTGCTTTTTCCGTTCAACGTGCCTTTAATATGCTCATCAAGATGTTCCATATGCCGGAGAAACGCCTCTTTATACAGGACGGTAATCTGGTTGAATGCGACTCCCAGTGACAGATCCCCAAGCTGGTCGTCAATCATATGGAAATACTCATGGATAAATGAGGAAGGGCACCTGATATCCACGCAGAGCGTATGTAGCGACGGATAATACAGACCGCTTGCCTTATGCTTGCCCAGCTTGCGGAACCGGAGGGTGACATCCTTGAACGCCTTCCCGGAAAAATACGCGCGGTTCAAGACTTCAAATTCCTTTTCAATTGTTTTAACGGACGCAAGATCCACCTCCTCGTCAAATTCCACATACTTAAAGTAATCCATGAAGCAGGTGTTTTCCATAGCGCCATGGACTGCTTTTGGGATATTCTTTTTTGTGATGTAGGCGGTTGCGATCGAACGCCCCATTTCAGAGCGGTGCCTGTTTTCATAACGGATATCAAGGTAGACCTCAAGTATCCTGCACAGGATGCCCAGTGCGTCTGACAGCCGATATGTGTACTCATTCAGACAGAAAAATTCCCTGCCGTTATTTGTATATGTCCTGAAAAGGTTCTTTAATGGGAGCGGCGTTTTCTGCCGGATGCTCTCTGCCAGTGGGTTCGGCGCTCCAGTCCCGATTCTTTCATCTTCTTTATCCAGATAGTCTTCAAAAATATTCTGAACAAGCAGAAGTCCTACGGATGCCTGTATCTGATGGATTCCCGTAAACAGGAACACCATGGATAAAAAGGCAGTGAGATCTATAATATGGGCTTCAACACGGGCTTTTTGGGAACGGTTTCCTCGAAGGAAGTAGTAACCATCCCGCCGTAGATATCCTCACCACCCATGCAGTCAAGCAGGATACAGTAACAGGACGGCAGGCGGAATGTAATGCACGCAATTTCCGTAGCGTCTCCTGAAAAGCGGTCGGCATGGCTGACCTGCAGTTCTCCCTGATAGGGCTTTAGAATATCCTGTATGTAGGAAAGCCCCGGATCTGTTTCGGACATTTCGGGGTTATCGTCTTTCTGAAATGACATGAAGGTATCCTTCAGGTGCTTTCCGATGACCTTCAGAACGTAATCCGCCTGTTTATATCTTTCCACAGGCATACATGGATAGTTCAGGTTTAAAAGAGGCACACCGTTCATCACAGGATATGCCTTCTGATAGCTGTGTTCCTTTTTCAGTGACAGGATGTGCTCGCCGCCCACAAAATCCGTTATGGAGCTTCCTGCCTGATATTCCTCTGGGATACTCTTTGGCAGCGTAAAACCAAACGCCTCAAATACGGAATCAGGCACCTCGGTTCGTTTCTTTTGCTTCATAAAAAAATCCTTCTTTTTTTGATAATGGGCCGATTTTAGCCAGACCGGGGCAATAAAAAAAGCATCCTAAGACGCCTCTGCCCAAATATATGATATAAACCTGTTTCCATGGATTTAGAAGACCGGCCGGTTCATAAGAAACAGCCGTTGAAGAAAAATAAATGTTTCTGATAGTATAGCAGATATCGGGACAGCGTGCAAGGATAATTTGGAGCCGCGGAATAAAGGGAGGGTATGTACCGTAAAATTACTGATTTGATCTCTCAAAAAATTCAGGAGTGATTTTCCGCGCGGCGGAAAATGAAAAGCAATTTTTTGACGGATTAGAAATAACATGAGGATGTTGAGGCTCAAGGACATGGACATTTCCATGAACTTAACGTATTGGATCATGGCTGAAAGGCATTGATATAGGATATGAGAAGCAAATTTGATATTGGTGCAGAGAAATGCCAGTGTTGCCGACAGGGGAAAGAACGAATTTGCCCGTTCTGTGGATATTGTGCCTGAACCTAAATTTACAGGCTGAGCAAGAATGGAGTTTTTTATGGAAAAGAATGAAAATTCCGCCGGGCGGAAAAATGATAGGAAAAAAATTCATAAAGCAAAACGCCCTGCGCCGGAAAACCGGCGGCAGGACATTTTAAACCCTGACCAATTCATAGTTGGGACGGATATTGATGGAAAGAATATCATCCAGTCCTTTCCCAAAGCCGGGATTCCAGTAAGCCACAGCGATACGGAAATCATATCCGGAGAGCAGCTCGATGAGTTTCTGCTCGTACATCAGGACTGCTTCGTTGACATATTTGTCCGAATCGTAGGCGATGATCACTGTCGTACAACCTTTCGCCGCAAGGAAGTTCAGGATATTCCTGCCGTCATCCATTGTTTCAAGGACTTTTCCGAAAGAATTTACTCCGGGCAGGGAAATGACAGGGGCATGGAGCACATGGTTTGCGAACAGGGACTTTTTCTCGCCCTCTGTTATGTAACAGACCGTATAGTCATCACGCGAGGGGACGGCATACAGACTTGGATGGCTCCCGGAACGGCAGCCGTTCTTGAAAGCATTCACGAAATGGATTCCGTCCGTGGAAGTCTCATAAAAAGAAGAAAAATTGTGGTATTTGTTCTTTTCCTTTCCGTCTTCGTCCACTTCAGGATGATCAAGCCTTAACCGCAGCTGGTAAAGATTCCCATTGTGGTCGTAGAGGGGAATCAGCAGTCCGTTTTGTCCTGCAAAGTTCCACTTGCCGTAATAGTAGCCGTTACCGCCGGGTGGCATGGAACGCACCTGCAAATGGATGATAAGCTGGTCGGGCCAGCGTTCCTGCTTTAAGTAGCGCACATGGTTCTTCTGCAGGTGGAGCTTTTTTAAAAAGGCGCGGTAGATGGCATCAAGCGTGCCATTGTCCAAGGGCGTAACGGAAACGGCAGGCTGAGGGGCAGGCGGCTGTTTCCCGCAAGGGGGTTTTGGCTTTGTGCGTTTCCCGTTTGCGTATCTGTTCCTGCCGTTTGCCTTTTCCCATTCTTTCCGTGATTCCATGTAGGCGGATTCTTCCTTGTACATGCATGATCCGTCGGCGGTCTGTTTGAGAAAGACATAACTCATCCCGTTTGTGCTGCTTATGATGTTGGAACAGCTCAGTACCCGTCTGCAGTAGTGGAGCTTGGTGTTTCCCTCGATATACTGCACGGAGCACCAGTCCGGTTTCCCGCAGATCGGACTGGGTTCGGATTTTGAGACGTTACGAAAGTTTGACATTTCATTCTCCTTCCAATTACCTGTTTAGTAACTGTTGGCTCGGCTATCCGCCTTGCCCGCAGGGAACCAACCAGTGATTCCCCTGTCCCGTAAGAAGGGACAAAACAGGGATGCCCCGCAACAAAAGCCGCAGGCCATCCCGATAATAAATAAACAAAGATATTTCTGCCATTATATTCCTTTGCAAAGAGATGCGCAAGTTATAAATTTGTTTAAATTTCCGCCGGGCGGAAATTCCGGTGCGCTTTTCACCATAATGGGACAAATCCGCCTGTTGTGGTAAGCTGCCCGCGGGAACACGGACAGGTGCGCGTAAAAGACAACAATGTTTTTCCGCCGGGCGGAAATTAACAGAAAAAACTGAAGTGTTTTTCCGCCCGGCGGAAAAATAAAAGCATAAAAACTTGATTAATAAAAATTTTTCTGTATAATAAAATTATGACTGATGAAAAAAATAAGAGAAAGAATTTAAACCGGGAAGGAAAATGTGTATGCGAAAGAGTGACTGGAAGGACAGGATGAATGCACTTCTGAAGAAAAAGGGATGGGACATTAAGGACTGGAGAAGGGCGACGGGATTGAACCAGTGGCAGCTTGAAAGCCTGATGGAGATGGATCTTTCTGAGATGGATGAGGAAGACCTTGAAAGAATTTATGAACAGGCAAAGGAGGCAAAGCTGGACAAAAGCCTGATGCGGTTTGACTGCCCTGTTATGATTGCGGTGTGGGCGCATAAGGGCGGAATGGGAAAGTCAACGATAGTGACGAACCTTTCCTATGAACTGGCGAAACGCGGCTACAATGTGCTGGCAATCGATACGGACAGCCAGTCGGATATGACAAGCGTCCTGTTCCCCGATTATCTGGAGCAGCCCGATATCAGCTTCTATAATGGTTTTCTCGGCCAGGAAGATTTTCGGGAAGAGGGCTATATCATGCATACGGAATATACCGGGATTGATGTCGTGGCCGGATCGGCCGAGAGCGAGGCGCTGGAAGGCTCATTATGTACGATGACGGAAAAAATCCGCAGCAAGATGTGGAAGAAGTGCTTAAGAAGCGTCCGGGAGGAAAATTATTATGATTTTATCATAGTGGACATGGATAAGACTGCGGGTAAAATGAACAAGACGATACTCGACGAGGCAGATTATGTGCTGGCGCCGATTGAGTCCAGCATGTTCGGAATCAAGGCGGTGCCCCCTACACTTGCACAGATAGAAGAAACGGTGGCAAGAAACCCGAAGCTGAAATTACTGGGTTTTCTGTTCAACAAAGTTGATCTGCGGAAAAAGACGGCGATGGCGGACAATACGAGCCTCGTGGAACAGATTGCCCCGGAATATACGTTTAAGACATTCATCAAAAATGACGCAAACGTGGATAACTCGCAAAAAGAGCATATGCCGATAGGGTATTACAATGCCAGGAGTTCCGCGAGCAGGCAGATGGCGGAATTTGCAGACGAGGCGCTTGAAAGGATTCGCAAAGACCAGAAGGAGAGGAGAGGATAGGCTCATGGCAGGAAAAAAAGGAACGGTAGGCAACACGGATTTTCTGAACCGGATTACACAGAATTCCAAGGGCGCCGCAAAGAGCGTGTCGCAGACGCTTGACAAGGTAGGGATGAGCGCAGTGTGGGAGGATAACGGGAAGAAAAAGATAGAGTACATAGACATATCCAAGATGGAGGGAGCTCCGGCGGAATGGAACCGGTATCCGCTTTTGCGGGACAGCCAGCAGGACCGTTATCTTGAACTGAAATTATCCATTTACGAGAGGGGCGTTGAAGACCCCCTTGTGCTGTGGCGGCGGCCGGGTGGAAGCTACATGGTTTTGGCAGGGCACAACCGGCGGGATGTCTGTGCGGAGATTATAAGGGAGTGCTGCGAAGAGGACGGCTTCGAGGAAGACAAATTCCGTCTTGTCCCTTGTATCGTGTATCAGGAGGATGAGATTGACGAACAGAAGGCAAGGGAAATCATAGACGATACCAACCTTTACAGGGATTTTTCAAAACTTCCGGAAATGGTCAAGCAGCAGATCGTGGTTGACAGGCTGGAAACTTATAAAAAGCGTAGATATTCAAAGGGCGAGCGCATTGACCAGCTCATGAAGGACTTCGGGCTGAAGAAGTCTGCGATATATGACGCCCTTGCGCTTAATGAGAATGTGATTGCCCCTTTGCAGAAGCTGTTCTTTGAAGGGGCAATCAAGAAGAAGACGGTCATGCGCTTTACTTTTTTCCCCAAGGATACCCAGCAGTGGATTTTTGACGAGTTCGGGGAACAGATCAGTGACGCAAAGGTGAATGCATTGAAAAAGAACATGACGAGGGACGAGATTGCGCAGGTGTTCCAGACGGAACGGGAGGGGACAAAGAGGCTGACGCTGGAGATACCCGCCGGACGCGAAGAGGAGTTCAGGGAGCTGTACAAGAAATGGCTTGCGAGCGAGGTCTGATGCGCGCGGCGTAAGATGTAAAAGGGATGATACTGCTAAAACAGCCTTTACGCGTGAATGTGAAGGCTGTTTTTTACGGCGGCTCTGTCCGGGGATCTGTAAGTCCTGATCCGTACAGGCAGCTCCAACATACTGCCCATTTGCATTTCCTGTTTACCCATATGCACGGTTCCTTTCTGCAGCATATCCGTCAGGATAAGTCGTTTGCATGCTTTTGGGCGTTCCCTGTCGAATATGCTTTCCTTTATAATAAGCTCAGGAGAGATAACTTAAGATGATGCCGCATAATTATACAAATAAACTGCAAGGTAAAAAATTTATAAACAGTAATATTTAGTATCTAAAAAAGATACTGTAAAGTGTAAATAATATAAATTGGGTAACTGCATTGCTGACGAAATAAAAAACAAGGGATATAATGCTAGTAGCGGAAGATGTATTGACTTTTTCGGGAGGGTGAGATCATGGCAGACATGAATATGGTTATTGCAGATAATATTATGAATTGTTAAAAAAAACAAAATATAAAGCAGACGGATATGGTGGACGGAATTGGGACAACGAAGCAGACTGTTAATAAAATGCTGAATGGTTCACGGATGATTAATGCAATTGAACTTAAAAGGATTGCGGATTTTCTCGGCATAAGAATGGAGGAACTGACCAAGATGCCGGAAGCCGTACAGGAGGAAAATGTTGTTCATGCTTTTATGGGCAGAGTCGCATCGCAGCAGGCGAAAGACGCGCTGGCAGTTGCCGATAAGCTGTCAGATATGATACTTTTTCATAGACGTGTACGGGAGAATAGAACACTTATGATGGAAGGCCGGGTAGATGATTGATGGGGAAGGTTTTAGAGGGAAGTTTATATAAAAAAGATGTCAATAGGTTCGGAAAAATAGTTGATGTTTCAAAAGAGTTTTCGGGTGCGTATTGTGGAAGTTCAATTTTGGGATTATCTGCTTTTGGCATTATTGAAAACTATGCAAGAAAAAAAGAAATGGCATTGGAGATTTTGAGATATCCTTTTTTGGATGAAGAACTTTGGGCGTTTACTTTTGTGAAAAAGGGAACTATTTTCCTGTGCATCAACTCTGAACTGGCCATGTGTAAACAAATTTTTGCTGCGGCACATGAGTTGTATCACATCCGCTGCTATGCTGACGGTACGGATACGGACACGATCCGTACCGGTTCTGTGCTGGAGGTAAATGTGGCGGATGAAATTGCCATGACACAGGAGGATTTGGAAGCAAATGCGTTTGCGGGCTTTTACTAATGCCGGAGGGCTTTATGAGAGAACAGATAAGGTTATATGGGCTCAATGAATCGGATATTAAGCTGGATGATATTTTGACATTAATGGAGGTTTTTGCAATTCCATATAAAGCAGCCGTTTTAAGGCTGTTTGAAGAACGTATTATAACAGAAACCAAGGCACGCAAGTTGCTGCAGCATGATGCATCGTATGTTGTGCAGAGGATAGAATTTACCGGAAAAGCAAAGCAGTGGCAGATGAACAGCGTAAATATTGAATATTTTGGAAGCCTTTTGAATAACCTGGAATTTAATTCAGAGAATGAACTTCTTACAGAAAGCAGGGAAGATGCGGATCGGAAATTCCTGAAAGAGATTCAGGCAGGATTCCGAAAAGGCAGATGAGGGAGAGGGGATATGAGGAAAGATAAATATGCCCTTCTGGATACGGATTTTATTTCTAAGATACATATGATTCAAAAGGATAATGACAATCATCTGATTGACAGAATTATGGAACTGCCGGGATATCAATTTTTTTGTCATGCCCAGATCAGGGCGGAGCTTTCCATGCATAATGTTTCAGGTGCTGTGGAGTGGCTGGAAAATAAAATTTCTTTTGGGCGGATAAAAAGCGTTTTCTGAAACAGTCCGCCAATAAGCATGATATCAGATCAGTATAGGCATATGGAGAAATCCATGTGCTTTTTTGCGCAAAGAAAATGCCCTAAATGTCCTGTCAGCCACGAAAAAAGCATGAACAGGGAAATTACTTAGGGCATGTTTTTCTTTTGCATATGTCGATATAGAGCGGTTCTGCGCATAGCTGATCCAGATGCCTGCTGATCGGGAACCTGGGCTTGGGACCTTTGTATCCGGACTGGCGCATGCGGTGGTTTACCATGTCCATGAGAAATTCGATGTCGTCTTCCTTTTCGGGATAAGCAGTGTCGAGAATAGCTTTTATGATATTTACGGTTGCCGGGGAGCAGTGATAGAAGTCGTCGCGTTCGCCGGCAATGCGTTTTAACAGCCGTTCAAATTCGGCAATATGGAATTGTGGCGTGCACATAACATTTACCTCCTATCTGTTATATAATTTCCTTGAATCAATAATATTATAAATTTGAAAAAATATCAATATAGTGTATTACATATATAACCCATATAATTTGAAAATTTATTGATAGATAAAGGATATTTCAGTGTAATACGTTGTAATGTAATACATAAAAATATAATAAATAAATATAGAAAATAGAAATGAATACAAAGTAAAGTATTACATTTTATTCAATTTTATTGCATGTGACGGGGATTTTCTATATAATTGGATTATCAAAGCAGGAAAAAGGAGGACTAAGGATGTCTGATAATGATAACGCGACAAGAAAGGGTTCGGATAAGAAGCCGGTTCCCTTCCGGATTGATCAGGAAACGGCCGAAAAGTTAAGGGCACTGGCAAAGGATTTCTCCAATGTGGATTCGGCGTTTAATGCACTGATTGCGGCATATGAACGCGAGAACCTGATGATGGCGCAGCCACAGTTCAGCGAGGATATCCGCCAGTTTGAGGAATACCAGAGATTTTTAAGCGCGAAATACACCGATATGCTCAATGCCCTTGCCACGGCGGATGAGAGGGCGAGGACTGAAGTGCGGGAGCTTCTTGCTTCAAAGGACGCTACCATACAGGATCTGCAGTCCCAGCTCGAAAAGGCAAAGAGCAGCCGGGAAACATATGAAAAATTCTACCATGACGGCGTGGCAGAGAATGAGGCTGTCAAAAAGGAACTGGAAAAGGAGCAGCTTGTTTCCCAGGGACTCCGTTCTGAAATCAGGGAGAAGGAGGAACAGAATCAGTCCATTATTTCAGACAAGGACAGGCTGAATGACATTTTAAGCAAGGCAGTTGATGAAAAGACTAAGGAACTGGAAAAGCTGGCAGAATATCCGCAAAGGCTGGAGGAAAAGGATGAGGAAATCCTTTCTTTAAAGGAGCAGATCGGCAGGCTGCAGGATCAGGCAAAAGAGGATGCCTACAGCCATAAGATGGAACTGCTGGAAAAGGACCGTCAGGTGGAGCAGGCGCGGGCGGATATCCGGCGGGAGATGGAGGCGGATGCTGCAAGGCAGCGTGAGAAGCATGCGGCAGAGATGGAGAGAATAAGGGAAAAATACGAGCAGGCACAAAGCAAGATACAGGAACTGATAGAAAGAGAAAATCGTGCAAAATAATATTTGGATAAGCGGTCATTAAAAAAGGAAAAACTTCCGTAAAGAGGGATGCTTTTCTTTTTTTAGATGCGCTTTGCAGCGCACGTTTCTAATGGGTGAAAGTCGTGAGTTCTGCAAGCCGTTATGGGCAGCGGCGTTTGAAGCACACCAGCAGGAAACAACAAAAGCAATAACAATAGGTAAGAATGGATCAGGTAAAACATCTATAATGCGTTTGTTATCAAGAATATGCACTCCTGTCAGTGGGGAAATTCTTATAGACGGAAAGGATATTGCATTATATGAAGATGACTATTTGGATAAATGTATTGGTATAATGTCACAGGAAAATTATTTGCCAGGCTGGAAATTAAGAGATATTTTTGAATGTAAAGATAATGATACAGAAAAAATTAATTACTTAATGAGTTATTTGAATTTTCCTATTGATAGTTTTTCAAATGGATTGAATAGCAAAATTGGCGAAAATAAAATGTCATTATCGGGTGGTGAAATACAAAAGATAGCGTTTGTTCGTTTGATATTGCAGGACAAAAAAATATATATTATGGATGAACCTACTTCGGCACTTGATGAAGATAGTGAGAATCGAATGATTCATCTTATTAATAAGGAGTTAGGTGGCAAGACGTGTATTATTATAACACATAGAAAAGCTGTGTTAGAAATTTGTGATAGAGTTATTGAATTATCATAAGTGAATGATTTTGGGATATGGTTGCCATAAGATGCAAGTGTATTGTAAATAAAGTAGGAGGTATCTGTAACTAAGATATTATTAAGGCGAAATAGCGAGGAACGGCAAAATTAATTAATTCTAATAGAACAGTATAATTAAACCTATAAAGCAGAGAAAGAGCCAATAGGGAGAAGTCCTCTTGAATTGAACTTTAGGTTTGATTTAGGGGTTTTTTGTTTTGATGGTCATTTTCTGCAAAAACGGGATACTTTCTGCAAGGGGCATAGACAAAAAAATAAAGTAAAATAAAATTTATCAAAAAAAATTAAGGAGGATATTCTTATGTGGAAAAAATTATTAGCTTTAGTAATGTCTTTATGTATGGTTGTAGGGATGGGAACAACTGCGTTTGCGAGTGAAACAGACCAGCCATCTGAAGGCGGTTTTTATGTAATGACCGAGGAAGTACCGCAACAAGCGATAGAACATGTAAGAAACAATATAGGCGGTATGATAAGGGATTTGGCTGATTTAGGTAATGTGACTGTTGGAACACCTTTTAAATTAGCCAATGCATATTATGATTTATATTATTTTGTTATTTATGCCAATGATGAAATAATAGGTACTTATCGTGTATTTGAAAATGAAAATGGATATACGGGAATATTTAGTGAAAATACAGAAATGATTAACGGATTGAAAGATATAGCATATCTTACATCATCTTCTAAACCTGCAAAAATTGTTGCGGGGGAACATGATGATATTTATGCCATAATTGACTCCGTATCTTACCTTGTTCTTACAGATGCTGAAGGTAACTCTACAGATGAACAAAATTTGTTATCTGCACAAAATAATGCGATGGAATCGGTTGTTAATGTTTATGATGGAATTGATTTTATACATTCAAATGACTTTGGCAGATCAACGCCGTCTTACAAATACTTACAGATCGGTTGGGCTGAGACTCAAGGTAGCTTGCCGTGGTGTATGGCATATGTAACAGCATCTATTATGAGATATAAAACAGGCAATGATTTATCAACGATAAGTGCGAGAACTGTTATGGAATGGGCATATCCTAATCTTTCTACAACTGAATTGGAATCGACAGCATTAAGTACATCAAAGGCAGATGAATTTGCAAATACTTATGGAATTGATCCGACTTACACAACATCAAGAAGAACATATTCACAAATTGTAAGTGAAATAAAAGGAGATTCTCCGGTTGCTTTTATTTGCGATAATGTCAATACAGGAACGAAAAGATCACACGCTTTTGTTTGCAGAGGATATAATGACAATAATGGGAATTCATTTTATTCTGTTTGGAATCCTTGGTATTCTCAGTTTGAGAGAGTATATTCAAGTGATAACACATATGTTAATTCGGCAGGAACGGCAAAATATCTGTGGTCTGCGACTATGTATGGTTGGAATTAATGTGGGAAAACATTATGAAAAAAATGGCAAGTATAATTATGGCAGTATGTATAGTGGTAATGTGTTCTGGTTGCAATGGTTCGGATAAGCAGCAAGATGAGTTATCGGACTATAAACCGATGATTTATGTTGAAAACAATTTATATGGCGATACAGGAAATATTTATGATAGCATATCTGATACAGCATCTTTAATAGGTACGATAGAAAAACTTGTGCCACAAAATGAGAAAATGGGTGAAGAAGAGTTCTCATCAAATGCAATGTCGGTAGGATGTGAAGTTTATTTAGATGAAACGAATCCAGAATACACAATGCCACAAGCAGGCACTGCCACGATGTGAAGTTTATTTAGATGAAACGAATCCTGAAATGGTTTATGTTAAATTCTTGAAAGAAGGAAAAGAAATGTACGCTGAATATGCAATTATTCAATAATGTGTGCCTGTAAAGAACGGAAAAATCCTCTTGAATTGAACTTTAAGTTTGATTCAGGGGGATTTTTTGTTTTGATGGTCGTTTTCTGCAAAAACGAGACATTTTCTGCAAGGAGTATTGCTGCCAAGATTTTAATTTAGTATTATAGAAATGCGGTTATAACTACCATAAATATAAAATTATGAAAGGTGGAATTAAGATGAAAAGATTTTTATCATTAGCGATGGGAGTGGTTTTATCGGCAGCAATGCTTTTAGGGAGTAGTGATTATGCCTTTGCAGCTGAAAACAGCACTGAAATGGAAGCAAATGCGTTTGATGTGTCAGAAGGGGAACTGAAAACTGTTGTTATTAACATGGAAGATGTGCTATCAGGAGAAGCATCGGTATTTGCAGCTTCACAGTCAAAGGAAAAGACTTTATCAAAGGATTATGCAACTTCTTCGGGACAGACAGGTGTGATTACATCTATAGGGCAGATTGTGGATTTTAGGAGTGTTATTCCGGAAGGAGCTACAATACAAAGTATTACGCTTTATTGTCCAACAGGTACGAGAGTAACACAGTCAAAGTATACGGCAATCAATAATTATTTGGTTATGGATTTAGATACGGGAGATACTACAACTATTCCGTTCCAAGTAACAAGTAATCCATCTTCCAAAAACACT
>ERZ778497.526-NODE-526-length-31676-cov-11.055754_pt1 | contig 31676 bp, 26 predicted proteins | sample MGYA00509938_ERZ778497 | MGnify/ENA primary metagenome ERZ778497 (study PRJEB29527, sample SAMN07138969) | mouse gut metagenome | material: feces | host: mouse | place: China:Nanjing | collected 2016-01-25 ... | reverse complement strand
TTTCTGTATTACCTCCAAATTTTTCATGGTGTTTTAACAGAATTTTAACACTTTTGCATAAATAGAGCCTTTTACCACATTATTAAATATAATATGGCATCTATAATCATATTAAAAATCTCCCCTACCCTCTCAAAAATATAATAGCGGGAACGCCGGAAAAGATGAAGGAACGCAGAAAAAAATCACGCACCGATATGCGCGGAGCATAATAAAAATTTCACGCGACGCTGATTTTTTCGCAAAAGCGTTCAAATTTTGAAAACACACGAGAAGAGAAAAAGATCAGGCCGAATAGCATCTTTTAAATATTGACAACGCAAAAGCGCTTGCTTTTGGATGAATTTAACTCATGGATTGGGAAAATAGAACAAAAATTCGTATATTTGCAAAATATTTGAAAGAATGACAAGCCGTCTTACTGCTTCCACCATCTTTTTCATATGCAATCCGGACAAACCACTGAAATAATGTCCGGGTCATGAGAGTCAGACTGCTTCTGACTGAAAAGCCAAAGGCAGGACTGCTCTAAAAACATCAGTTCAATAACATTCTTAATCTTAGAGAACCGACAGAGCTCTTCTCCCCGGATAAGCCGATGCGGTCTAAAAATTTTTAAAAACACGACTTATTTAAAGACTTTATGTGCGGAATTGTTGGTTATATCGGCTCAAACAGAGCCTATGACATCCTGATACAGGGACTCAAGCGCCTTGAATATCGCGGTTATGACAGCGCCGGTGTAGCGCTTGTCGACAGCGAAGGGAAGCTTCATGTCCATAAATCACAGGGAAAAGTTTCTAACCTCGAACATGTTGCCCAAGCCGGCTGCATCGAAGGTACTCTCGGTATCGCCCATACCCGCTGGGCTACACACGGCGAGCCGAACGACACCAATGCCCATCCCCATGTGTCGCAGAGCGGCATGATAGCGCTCGTCCACAACGGCACTATCGAAAACTACTCAGTGCTGAAAAAAGTGCTGACCGACCACGGATATGAATTCAAAAGCGAGACAGACACCGAGGTGCTTGTCCAGCTCATCGAATATATCAAGCTCACATCTTCATGCACACTCCTTGAAGCCGTGCGCGAAGCGCTCCTTCAGGTCGAAGGCGCGTATGCCATCGCAGTTGTCGAGCAGGAAAATCCCGACACGATGATTGTGGCACGCAAAAGCTCGCCGCTGGTAATCGGCGTGGGCGAAGGCGAGACTTTCATCGCCTCTGACGCGACTCCGATCGTAGGATATACCGACAAGGTTATCTATCTCAAAGACAACGAAATCGGCATCATCAGCCGCAACGAGCCTCTTCAAGTCATCTCGCTGTCGAGCAACAAACCTTCAGACATCAACATCCAGAAGCTGAAACTTTCGCTCGCTCAGCTTGAAAAGGGCGGCTATGACACATTCATGCTAAAGGAGATTTTCGAGCAGCCGTCTACGCTGCGCGACTGTCTGCGCGGCCGCATCGTAGACAATTGCTCGCGTGTGGTCCTCTCAGGCGTGGAGCTTAACAAGGAGCGCTTCATGAAGGCTGAACGCATCACGCTCGTGGCCTGCGGTACGTCATGGCACGCAGCCCTCATCGGCAAGCGTCTCATTCAGGATTTCTGCCAGATTCCGGTTGAAGTTGAATATGCTTCGGAATTCCGTTACGGCAATCCGGTGCTCAACGAAAAAGACATCGTTATCTCGATAAGCCAGTCGGGCGAGACCGCCGACACTCTTGCTGCCATCCAGCTCGCCAGTGAGAAAGGCGCGTTTGTCTATGGCATCTGCAACGTGGTCGGAGCGTCGATTCCCCGCAACACCGACTCAGGCACATATATCCATGTCGGCCCTGAAATCGGCGTGGCATCAACCAAGGCATTCACAGGTCAGGTGACAGTGCTTACGTTGCTCGCGCTCTCTGTCGGACAGCTTCGCGGAACAATCGACAACGAAACGCTCCACAACATCCTCGTTTCGCTCGACAAAATGCCCGAGACCATCAAGGAGGCACTCAAAGTTGACGATGAAGTGAAGAAACTTTCGAAAATCTTCGCTTACGCCCACAATTTCCTCTATCTCGGACGTGGCTACAACTACCCCACCGCCCTCGAAGGTGCACTGAAGCTGAAGGAAATCTCATATATCCACGCCGAAGGCTACCCCGCCGCCGAGATGAAGCACGGACCGATTGCGCTCATCGATCATGAGATGCCGAGCGTGATTATCGCTCCGAGCGATTCGCTCTACGACAAGATCATCTCCAACGTACAACAGGTGAAGTCACGTGGAGGAGCAGTCGTGGCAATCGTGTCGGAAGGCAATCAGGCCATGAACGACATCGCCGACTTCTGCATCGAGATTCCCGAAGTACCCGAATGCCTCACTCCGATTGTGGCATCAATCCCGCTCCAGCTTCTTGCCTACTATATCGCCGTGAACAAGGGCAAGGATGTCGACCAGCCCCGAAATCTTGCAAAATCAGTCACTGTCGAGTAATATACGACACAGATAAAACCATAGGAAAGTCTCCGCTTGCATTGGCGGAGACTTTTTTTTGTGAGGATATGTCAACATTTTATACTCCATAATGGTTTATAAAAGACAGGATAATCAAAGTTAACACATATAATCACTCTATTACTATGACTAAGAAAAGCATAAAAGGCACAAAGACTGAAAAAAATCTGGTGATAGCCTACATGGCTGAATCAGGAGCATATTCCCGTTATACTTATTATGCAGGACAGGCCGACAAGGAAGAGTATTTCCCAATCGGCGAGATTTTCCGCGAGACAGCAGCCAACGAACTTCGCCACGGCAAGATTTTCTTCAAATACCTCGAAGGAGGGTCGCTTGACGTCTGTCTCGGCGTGGATGCCGGAGAAATCGGCGATACCGCATCGAATCTTGCCACTGCCGCTCAGGAGGAACTCACCGAGGGCGTTGAACTTTACACCCAGTCGGCAAAGGTTGCCGACGAGGAGGGTTTCCCCGAAATCGCAGAACATTTCAGAGCCATCGCCTCAATCGAGAAGCGTCACCACGAACGTTTCATGGCCTATCTCAAACAGGTCAAGGAAGGAACTGTGTGGAAACGCACCAAGCCCATCACATGGCAGTGTCTCGTATGCGGCTATCAGATGGTCGGCAAAGAGCCCCCGAAAGTATGTCCGGCTTGCGACCATCCCTATCAGCACTACATCGCGCTCGACATGGACGAACTTTAAGAGAAATGCAGCATAACGGTCTGCAATTTCACTGACCGGATGCTGCCGAATAATGCAAATGTATAAACAGGAAATACCCGCTGCGACTATTTTCGCAGCGGGTATTTCCTGTTTTGTTCCGGCTGTAGGGCCGTTATTACATCGCAAAGGCGTTGAAACCGCCGTCGACGACGGCAACCGTACCTGTCACGAAGCTTGAAGCGTCGGAAATCAGATACTGGATAGTTCCGCAAAGCTCTTCGGGATCGCCGAAACGGCCGAAAGGTGTCTGACGGATCACAGCTGCGCCACGGGCAGTCAGCGAGCCGTCGGGATTGGTGAGCAGCGCGCGGTTCTGGTTGGTCACGAAAAATCCCGGGGCGATGGCGTTGACACGGATGCCCGAGGTAAACTTTGTGGCCACTTCCGTAGCAAGGAAGGCTGTGAAGTTAGAGATACCTGCCTTGGCGGCGGCATAGCCCATCACTCGGGTGATCGGACGGAATGCAGCCATCGACGAGAAGTTGACAATCGAGCCTTTGCCGGCCTCGACCATCGGCTTGAGGAAAATCTGTGTGGGGATTACAGTGCCTGTGAGGTTAAGGTCGAGCACTTTCTGGAAAGCGTCGATCTTGACATCGAAGAAATTGCCTTCAGGCGAGATGACAGCGCCGGCCATATTGCCACCTGCGGCATTTAGGAGAGCGTCGACACGTCCGTATTTCGCCATGATTGCATCGCAGTTGGCCTGCACCACGGCAGCATCCATCACATCGGAGACAAGAAACATCGCTTCGCCGCCCTTGGCCTTGATAGCGTTGACAATCTGGTCGCCCTCTTCCTGACGGCGGCCGAGGATAACCACCTTCGCGCCCTGTGTCGCGAGATATTCGCCGATGCAGCGGCCGAGGACACCTGTCCCGCCGGTTATGACCACCACATGGTCCTTGACTGAAAATAATTCGTTCATGATTTTTAGATAGTATTCTGAATTGTCGTTTTAATCAGCAGCCCTTTTCGGCATTGATTGTCGCCATGATGCCCGAGACCATCCCGAGGGCGAGCATTCGGCCGTGGAAAGAATAGCCTGCGTTATAGCCCATTTTTTCGTCGCCGAGCATCAGCGGAGCGTGGTCGACGCGCATCGGGACTCCGGGACGTTTTTCCTCAAACGTGCGTACCACGTCGATAAGGCGCGGGTCGAGGTGGGTCGACTCCTTGAAGTCGCCGTTGGGCATCACGTTGCAGATGCGGGCATGGACGAAGTGGGTGCGGTCGGCATACTTCTTTGCCAGCTCAGGCACGTCGTTGTGGGCTCCGGCGCTAAGCGAACCTGCGCAGAACGTCAGACCGTTGTGAGGGTTGGGCACTGCGTCAAGGAAAGCTTTGATGTCGGCGTCGCAGGTGACGATGCGCGGAAGGCCGAGAATCTGCAGCGGGGGATCGTCGGGGTGGACACACATGTTGATGTCATATTCGTCGCAGACCGGCATGATGGCTTCGAGGAAATATTTCATGTTCTCGCGGAGCTGGTCGGCATCTATGCCGTCGTAGAGCGCGAGGAGTTCGCGGAACTTCTGAACCGGGTCGAGATCGCTTTCTGAAATGTTGCCGTTGACGAAGCCCTGAGTCTTGACAATGATGTTCTCGACGAGACGCTTCTCACCTTCCTTGTCCATTGTTTTCTTCAGCTCGTCGACACGGGCAAGGATTTCGTCTGTGTAGTCCTTCTCCGCTCCCTCGCGCTTGAGGATGTGGATATCGAAATAAGCGAACTCGGCGCGGTTGAAGTAGAGGTTTGAAGTCCCGTCGGGGTTGGGATATTCAAGGTCGGTGCGTGCCCAGTCGAGCACCGGCATGAAGTTGTAGCATATTGTCTTGACACCTGCCTTGCCGAGATTGCGGAGCGACTCCTTGTAGTTCTCGATAAGTTGGTCACGGTCAGGGCCGGCATATTTAATCGATTCGCTCACCGGGAGACTCTCGACCACGCTCCAGCGCAGACCTGCCTTCTCTATGAAGTTTTTCATCTTCTCGACCTCTTCAAGCGACCACACCTCACCGTTGGGAATGTGGTGGAGGGCGGTGACGATGCCTTCGACTCCGATCTGACGGAGCATTTCGAGGGTAATTTTATCGTTGGGTCCGAACCAACGCCATGTTTTTTCCATCTGGTCTATGATAAGTGATGATTATTGTTGCGTATAGCTATAGGAAAGGCGCATGCGGGACGAAGGACTGTTGGAAAGCCCCGGCCCGTCTGCGCCTGTAGATGTTTTCGTTTTTTATGGTCAGTGCATATTATTTGCGGGCCTCGACAACATAAGAGAGAGCCTCACGGCACTTGTCGGTGACATACTGCCAGTCCTGAGCGGCCACACGGTCTTTCGGGAAGAGTTTTGAACCCATGCCGACACACCATACACCGGCCTTGATCCAGCCTTCGATGTTTTCCTTTGTAGGTTCTACGCCGCCGGTGACCATAAGCTTGGTCCAAGGCATGGGAGCAAGGAGACCCTTGACGAACTTTGTGCCGAGCACGTCGCCGGGGAAACACTTGCAAAGGTCGCAGCCGGTTTCCTGTGCGGCACCGACTTCGCTGACTGTTCCGCAACCGGGGGTATAGGGAACGAGACGGCGGTTACATACACGTGAAACTTCAGGGTTAAAGAGCGGGCCGACAACGAAGCATGCGCCGAGCTGGATGTAGAGCGCGGCGGTAGCTGGATCGACAATCGAGCCGACACCCATTGCCATTTCAGGACATTCCTTTGAAGCAAACTTCACTACCTCTGCAAAAACTTCGTGAGCGAAGTCACCACGGTTGGTGAACTCAAACGCACGGATGCCACCATCGTAGCAAGCCTTTACAACCTGCTTTGCAACTTCTGCGTCTTTGTGATAGAAAACGGGCACAACACCGGTCTCACCCATCTTGGCGAGGACAGCGATCTTATCAAATTTTGCCATAATTTCTTTGGTAAATCCAAGGGTAAAATGTAATTCGTTAGTTACTCGCAAAGTTAAACAAATCTCGCGAAACTCTAAAATAAAATTATCCCATTTATTGTTAATACCATTCCAGCCAATACAAATAAATAATCAGATGACGGGGATACTGTCCTAATCCTTGAATCATTTGGAATCCTACCTAAACCGAAACAAGGCAATTGTCGCGTATTGATTTAAGCGCTTGTTGTACCTATCGGATCTTCAAAATTACAATAATATAACATCCTATTGTCACCCATAAATTTTCAGTTTTAAAGTTCCGCAATCTGACACACTATCGCCTACCACGCAATGCAATAAAAGGCCGCATCCATGACGGAATGCAGCCTTTTGTCTGATATACCCAAGGCTAATCAGCCATCGGGGGAGGATTGACGAAGAGACCTTTGGGGAGATTATTTCTTATCGCGGTTGCGCCAGAGGTTGGTCATGTCTTCGAGGGTCTTGCCCTTGGTTTCGGGGACGAGGGCGGCGACGAACCATGCGGCGATGACGCAGATGATGCCGTAGAGCGCGTAGGCAAACATGTGGCCGAACTTGTCGCCCATGCCGAGACCGTGCATGTTATACATCGGAACGAAGGTCGACGAGACGATGAAGTTGAAAATCCACTGGAAAGCCACCGCGATGGCCACTGCCTGCGAACGGATGGTATTTGGGAAGATCTCGGCGATGAGCACCCAGCAGATAGGGCCCCATGAGAACATGAACGAAGCCGAGTAGACCATAATCGAGACAACCGGGATGATCGGAGCGATGCCGTCGACTATATTGCTGAGAGCCACACCAAACGCGCCGATGGCCATGCCGATCGACCCCCAGATGAGCAGGGGCTTGCGTCCGAGCTTCTCGACCGAGAAGACTGCAACGAGGGTGAACGAGATGTTGACGATACCCATGATGATAGTCTGCACCATCGGGTTGCCCATGTTCATCGACTCGAAGATACGGGGTGCGTAGTAGAGCACGGCATTGATGCCGACCGCCTGCTGGAACACCGAAAGCATCACGCCGACAAAGATGACCATGATACCGAAAGAGAAGAGCTTTTCGCTCTTGACCTCGACTGTGCTCTTGATCTGGGCAAGGATTTCTTTGGCTTTTTCATAGCCGTTGATGTGCGAGAGCACACCGAGAGCCTTCTCGTCGCGGCCCGTGAGGGCGAGATAGCGCGGAGATTCGGGCACAAGGCTTACGAGGATGGCGAACAGACCGGCTACAATAGCTTCAGAACCAAACATGTAGCGCCAGCCTTTCTCGATGGTCCATGTGTCGGACTCGGCGCTGACCTGATAGAGGGTAGCACCGATTTTCTCGATGACGGGCTGGGTATGCTCGCCAAGGATGAGGAAGTTGACGAAATAGACCACAAGCTGGCCGAAGATGATGGCAAACTGGTTCCACGACACGAGTGTGCCTCGCAGATTCGACGGGGCTACCTCGGCGATATACATCGGGCATATAGCCGACGCGAGTCCCACACCGATGCCTCCGAGAATACGGTAGAAGTTAAAGGCGATCAGCAGCCCTGAAGTCGGAGTGCCGTAGTCAAAGAAAAGGAACTCGGGATAATAACTGCCGAGCGCAGAGAGGAAAAAGAAAATGCCGGCGATGGCAAGCGATTTCTTGCGTCCGAAATATGAAGCGAAGAAGCCCGAAACGGCAGCTCCGATGATACAGCCGAGCAGCGCGCTCGACGAAGTGATGCCGTGGATGGTGTCGGTGTAGACAAAATCTTTTGCTCCGAGGAAGAAAGCCTGCAGCCCCTTCTCGGCACCTGAAATCACGGCCGTGTCATAGCCGAAAAGCAAGCCTCCGAGCACTGCGACGAGCACAATCGAAAAGAGGTAGACCTTGCTTCCTTTCTGAGGATAGTTCATGGTTAGGTAAGAAGTTTTTGATGGGTTATATAGTTATTGTTGATTGTTTTCAGAGTAGCGGTTTATGAGGAGCGGGGCTTAGGGGAAGAGGATGATATGGTGTGTGTCAGGAATCTATTAGAGGAAAATGTTCGTGCAGGCATCATCTGTCTGATGCCGCACGAACATTGTTTTATGGAAACAGTGATGTATTCACGTGGAATACACACTGATTTCTCCGCTTAGCAATACATGGCAACGATAGCTTCGTAAAGCTCCTGCTTGCCTGAGGTCTGCTTGGGTTCGGGCTGAGTCTTGGCGTAGGCAACCACGTCTTCAAGAGTGAGCTTGCCTTCCTCGAATTCCTTACCCTTGCCACCGTCGAACGAAGCGTAGCGCTCGGCAAACATGGTCTTGTAGGGTGATTCCTCAAGGATTGCGGCAGCGCTTTCGAGCGCACGTGCCATTGCGTCCATACCGGCGATGTGAGCGATGAAGATATCTTCGAGGTCGGTAGAGTTACGACGGGTCTTGGCGTCAAAGTTAGTACCGCCGTTGCCGAGGCCGCCGTTACGGATAATCTGCATCATGGCCTGAGTCAGCTCGAAGTTGTCGATGGGGAACTGGTCGGTATCCCAGCCGTTCTGGTAGTCACCACGGTTAGCGTCGATAGAGCCGAGCATGCCGTTGTCGACAGCCACTGCGAGTTCGTGTTCGAAAGTGTGGCCGGCGAGAGTAGCGTGGTTAACCTCGATGTTCACCTTGAAGTCATTTTCGAGACCGTGAGCCTTGAGGAAGCCGATGACAGTCTCAGCGTCGACGTCATACTGGTGCTTAGAGGGTTCCATAGGCTTGGGTTCGATGAGGAATGTGCCGGTGAAGCCTTTTGAGCGGGCATAGTCGCGGGCCATGCGGAGCATAGTTGCGAGATGCTCTTTCTCACGCTTCTGGTCGGTGTTGAGGAGGCTCATGTAGCCTTCGCGTCCACCCCAGAACACGTAGTTCTGACCGCCGAGGGCGATAGTAGCGTCGATAGCGTTCTTGATCTGGACTGCCGCACGGGCAACAACGTCGAAATCAGGGTTGGTTGCAGCGCCGTTCATGTAGCGGCCGTTGCCAAACACGTTTGCTGTGCCCCAGAGGTTCTTGATTCCGGTTTCGTCCATCTTAGCCTTGAGGTAGGCAACGATTTCCTTCATGCGGCCTTCGTAGTCGTCGATGTCGTTGAGGTCGCCGATGAGGTCGGTGTCGTGGAAGCAGAAATATTCGATGCCCATCTTCTGCATGAACTCGAAACCTGCGTCGGCCTTCTGCTTTGCGATGGTCATTTCGTCAGGACCGATGTTCCAAGGAAATTTCTTTGAAGTTCCGCCGAACTGGTCGCCGCCTTCAGCACAGAGAGTGTGCCACCATGCCATAGCAAACTTGAGCCATTCTTTCATAGGCTTGCCGAGCACAACTTTTTCTGCGTCATAGTAACGATAGGCCATAGGGTTCTTTGAGTCCTTGCCTTCAAACTTGATTTTTCCTATACCGGGAAAATATTCTTTTACTGCCATAATAAATGTATTGATAGATGTATTAAAGATTAAGTATATTGTTTCTATATTTATAAATCAGATTTCGCGCATCAGGCGCTCCTTCCACAGATCGTAGGCATCGCGATAGGCACGGCTGTCGCTGACCGAAGGCTCGATGATCTCGATTTTTTCGAGCGACGCGAACGCCTCGTTGTTGTCGCGATAGATTCCTGCGCCTATTCCCGCACCCTTGGCCGCGCCGACTGAACCGTCGGTGTCGTAAAGCTCGATGGTCGCACCGCTCACGCCGGCAAGCGTGTTGCGGAAAAGCGGACTGAGGAACATGTTGGCATGTCCGGCGTGAATCTTGTTAATCGGCATGCCCATCTGCTCCATAATCTCCATTCCATACATGAACGAGAACACGATGCCCTCCTGAGCCGCACGGAGAAGGTGAGATTTGTTGTGGGTGAGGAAGTTCACACCGTGGATCGAGCAGTTGACCTCCTTGTTCTGCAACACACGCTCCGCTCCGTTGCCGAAGGGGATGACCGACACGCCTTCAGCTCCGATCGGGGCTTTGGCTGCGACATCGTTCATCTCGGCATAGCTTATGCCCTCGGGGGCGACGGTGCGCTTGCTCCACGAATTGAGAATGCCCGTGCCGTTGATGCAGAGCAACACGCCCAGACGGGTGGCCTCGTCGCTGTGGTTGACGTGGGCAAACGTGTTGACACGGCTCTTGACATCATAGTTCACCTCGCCAAGCACACCATAGACCACTCCTGAAGTTCCTGCGGTCGATGCAATCTCACCGGGATTGAACACGTTGAGCGAAAGCGCGTTGTTGGGCTGGTCGCCTGCGCGATACGACACCGGAGTGCCCTCGGTGAGACCAAGTTCGGCAGCCGCTTCGGCTGTCACACGGCCCTGAATCGAGAATGTCGGGACGATTTCGGGGATTATGCTCCCGTCAAATCCGAGATAATCCATCAGGAATCCGGCAACCTTGTTTTCCTTGAAGTCCCAGAGCATCATTTCCGACAGTCCGGAGACGGTGGTGCAGATGCGGTCGGTCAGACGCATGGCGATATAGTCGCCGGGAAGCATAATCTTGTCGATTTTCTCAAACACCTGAGGCTCGTTTTCCTTGACCCACGCAAGCTTGGTGGCGGTGAAGTTGCCGGGTGAGTTGAGTATGTGGCTGAGACACTTCTCTTCGCCGAGTTCGTTGAAGGCCTTTTCGCCGTATGGCACACCTCGCGAGTCACACCAGATGATGGCCGGACGCAGAGGTACTTTGTTCTTGTCGACCATCACGAGGCCGTGCATCTGATAGGATATGCCTATCGCCTTGATGTCCTTCGGATCGGCCTTTGACGAAGCGAGTATGCTCTCGGTGGCATGTTTAAGACTGTCCCACCACTGCTGGGGACGCTGTTCGGCCCATCCGGGCTTCACTGCTATGATCTCGGCCTCGGTACGGGGATAGAAGTCCGATGCCACGGTCTTTCCGGTCTCGACATTCACAAGGCTCGCCTTAACAGAGGAACTGCCTATGTCATATCCTAAAAGATACATATTTCGTGTTGTGTTTGGTTATGATGTAACGTTAATTCTGTTGGTTAAATTTCGAAAAATCCGCCTGCAGGTGTCGTCCGGCTAACGAGAGCCACTGTAGGCTTTCTTGTCGAAGCGGTAGTAGCGGGCCGCCCTGTGAGCCACTCCCTGCTGCCGCTCGTCGAGAGGTATGATATATGACAGCTGCGAGATTTTCTTATGGAAATTTCTCACGTCGAGCTGTTTGTCATAGATAATCTCCATCAGCATCCTGAACTGCGATGCCGTAAATTTCTTCGGCAGAAGGTCGAAGATGAGCGCACGGTTGTTGTCAGCCTCGCGTCTTATGGCCTTCAGAGCCTCGGCGATTATCAGGTTGTGGTCAAAGGCAAGGCGACCGAGCTGATTGAGCCGTTGCCATTCGGCCACTTCAGTGTTGACTGTCTTTTTAAGTGTCTTGTCAAGCTTGACAAGTGAAAAGTAGGCTATGGTCACTATACGCTTCACCTTTGCCTGTTCCTTTTCAAGCCAGTGGACATCGCGCAGATTGCTCGTGCGGTCCTTCGACCCGAAAGCCTTGAACTGTGTCAGCGTCACGTCGCTGACACCGGTCAGTTCCTTGAGCACTCTCGATGCAGCGTCGTCGAGATCCTCATCCTGATAGATGAGGCTGCCCGGCAGTTTATAGTCCATGAAAACCTTGCCGTTTGAGTCGCAACCGCTCCGTTTGCTGAGTAGCACATTCAGACTTTCACCATCGAAGCCGAGTACAACGCAGTCGACCGAGATATGATTATTGGCAAGTGGTGCCGCCATAAAACTTAGTGATTTTTGTGTTAGTCGGTACTTTAAGGTTCTCGCAATGAAGACCGCTCCGGCTGGCACCGGAGGCATTGTCAATCGTTTGCGATGGCAAATGTACGAATTTTACAAATCACGTGTCCACTCAAAAATATGTTGTATAACATAAAAATGAGCGCCTTTCGTTTTCTTACCGTCTACAGTAAGGGGTCGTGTTCACGTCAATTATACAATAAGCTATCACTTCGCTCTGTCTTTTTCTTCCAAATGCCTTGTCTGTTCCGCAATTATACCTTTATACAAGCCATGCGCCTTATAGTCCGACATACAATAAGAACCGCACGTTTCATGCTTTTAATTTTTGTAACACAATCTGTTAAATTTCTCTAACATCTCGGCTTCTTTTCTGATGTCAGTTGTTTATTAGACAAAACTCTCAAACTTTAAACTCAAAAAACCAATAAAAAAACAATAAGTAATATCCATTAAAAAAGAAAAAACATCGCGTTTCGAAAGAAAAGCACTTACACTTCAACTAAAAAAGCAAAGACATGAAACGATTAATTCTTGCTTCAGCCCTCGTCGGCTGTATTATGGGTGCCTCAGCCCAGGATCTGATCGAACGCCCGACATTTGGCGATAATTGGCAGCTCGGCCTCGACGGTGGTATCACCACCCCGCTCAAAGGCCACTCCTTTTTCGGTAACATGCGCCCGACCGTAGGCCTGCATCTTGGGAAACAGCTTACTCCGCTCTTCGGCCTCGGCATCGAAGGCGTGGCAGGCATCAACACATCGACCGTCAATGGCGGACGCAGTAGCAAGACCGCCTTCGACGATACCTATCTCGGTGCCTACGGTACGTTCAATCTAACTAACGCATTCTGCGGTTTCCGCTGCGAACCGCGTCCCTTCACAATCGATGCTGTTGTCGGCATCGGATGGATGCATGACTACGTAAGCTACGGAAGCGACCACAGCAACATCGGCGCAAAAGCCGGCCTCAACTTCAACTTTGCCGTAACCGACCATTTCGGAATCTCGCTAAAACCGAGTGTCCTCTGGAATGTCACCGGCAACGGAACAGGACATGACGATCAGGGTCTCGACCTCAAACGCGCCAACTTCAACCTCACTGTCGGCCTCAACTACAATTTCGGACCCGGCTTCGAATGCGTGAACTGCCCCGACAACTCTGCCGAACTTTCAGAACTCAACGGACGTGTCAACGCCCTCCGTGCTGAAGTCGACGGACGCAACGCAGCCCTTGCAGCAGCCGATGCAAAGAATGCCGAACTTACAGCCGCTCTCGCAGCCGCCAATGCAAAACCGGCAAAGATCATCAAGGAAAACAATCTCGAATCTGTCCGCTACGTCTTCTTCAAGATCGGTTCGAGCGTGATTACAGCAGACCAGCAGCCTAACATCGAAATGATCGCTGCCTACCTCAACAACCATCCCAAGGCCACCGTACAGGTCCGCGGATATGCTTCGGCCGACGGCCCAGCCGATGTCAACGAACGTCTCGCTAAGGCTCGTGCAGAATCTGTCAAGAACGCCCTAATCAAGAGATATAAAATTGATCCCAAGCGCATCAACGCCGAAGGTGAAGGTATCGGACACATGTTCAGCGAAGAATCCTGGAACCGCGTTTCCATCTGTACTCTCGACGCTGACTGACAGAACCCGCGTCTCTAACACCTCTATTATATAATAATGTATAGGAGGTGGAAATCTCCTCTCAACATTGACTGACACACACTTCATAAGTCCCGTCCGACGATTGTCGGACGGGACTTTTTCTATGCCTTCACCATGATTTTTTCTCTTCGTTTTGCATTATCGCACCTTTTTGCCCCCTGCCGTCCCTTAACTTTGCAATGTCGCTCCACAACCATCACCCCTTATTTTCCTTTGTCTATTTCCTCGTCAACCCGGCAACAACCATTTATCCACCCTCAAAAATCCCATTCCATGACACCCGCACCACTTGAATTTGTAAGACATCCTGAAAATGACACCACCGACCCCGCTCAGCAGACAACTGACACACAGACCCCACCTCAGAAACCCGACACAGAAAACAACACAACCGACATCGACCGACACATCATCCTGAACACTCCGCGCAAAAGCGTCTGGGACACACCCCTCACCCCTTAGCCCATTATTATTATTTGTACTTTGTACTTAATCCCTTGTACTTAATACTTTGTACTTAATACTTTGTACTTCGTACTTAATACTTAAAAAAAATGCTCACTACCCAGCTCACCAACGAACTCGCCCCCACCCTGCTCCGCAGCGAAATCGACGAACGCATAGCAAAAGTGCGCCCCTCGTCCACCCCTCTCGACCAGATTTCACGAATGGTCGGAGCGCGAAAAGCCAAATCAATGAAAGTGGAATACTATTCGGTCGATATCAAGGACGGGGCTTCGAAAACCTCACGGTCGCTCCGCGGAGTCACTCTCGCCGCCGGACAATCCTTTGAACTCCCTGTCGAAAACGCCGCCATCTTCACTGAGACCGAAACCGTCCTTCTCCCATCGGTCATCATCCCTAAGGGTTCTTACAAAGGACAGCACCTCGTGGCCTATGTCTCGGCAATCAACGCCGACAGCATCTCGCTCATTCCAGTAAACATCCCCGAAGGCGAAGCCGGTATAGAAATCGGAACAATCGAACAAGGCACTAACGTCACACGCATGGGTCGCGCAGCCCGCGAACTCGATGTCCAGACATCACAATACGTCGCGCTTCCACGCAAAAACTACAATTTCTGCCAAATATTCAAAAGTCAGGTCGAAGAAGGTTTCTATCAGCGACTTTCCGATAAAGAAGTCGGCTGGACATTCTCTGATCAGGAAGAAGTAGCCATAATGGACATGCGCATGGGCATCGAGAAATCGTTTCTCTTCGGAGCACGCGCCCGCATCTCACTCCCCGACAGTCAGGATGAAATCCTGTTCACAGGAGGCATCTGGAATCAGACCGACCGCACTTTCACCTACGAGAATATGACCGAGCAGGGACTCACAGCCCTCTCGCGTGCGGCTTTCACCGGACGGTCGGGCTCATCGCGCAAAGTGCTCATCGGTGGATCAGGGCTTATAGAGGCTATCTGCATGACTCCTCATGTCAAGTCAATCAGCGCCGATGACAGGGAAGTCGTATGGGGCATCGACTTCCACCGCATTGTCTCCAAGTTCGGGACACTCTATGTTCATCACTCCGAGGTCTTCGACCTCTGCGGCAAAGAGAACTGTGGCATGGTAATAGATCCTGAATACATCACCAAATACACCCATGTCCCTTTCTCGGCCGACCGCATCAGCTTCCGCAAGCAGGGTGTCCGCAACACCGAAGGCGTAGTCCTCACCGAAGCCTCCTGTCTTGTGCTACGTCACCCGGACTCCCACCTCCGGATTGAAATGGCATCCGAAGCAAACAGTCCTTCAGCGAGATAAGAAGCCGACAGGGTCGTACATCCGTACGACCCTGTTGTTATTCCTCAGTCTGGATGCACTTAGTGCTAAGACTGAAATACAGCAGTCCGAAAATCAGTATGGCCAGCGCGATACCGGCCACAATCTCCTTAACCTCCGGGGAACTTAGCTTTGCAATCATAAATGCGATCATCCACATCACGCTCGACATGCCACCGCCGGAAATGCCGTCGCGTCTGAATGCCTTCCACGACCATCCGTTGGCGCGCAGACATAGAAACAGCGATATTAGATAAGCGCAAAACAGTGTCATGGCTACAATCTGTAGGGCAAGCGGCCCGGGAAACATCGCAATCCACACCACTAATATCCATCCTGCGGCAAAAGCTATCAGGTTTACTGTCCGTGCCGACGACAATACTATGTTTTTCATCTTTTCCTTGATTATTATAATGTGACCAATTGATATCGATATGATTATACGCTTGCAAATTTAATCATTACCGTTAAAAAAAACAAATAAAGACGACAGGTTTCTATTCCATCTCTCTGCTCATTTACCGAACAGAGAGATCCGGAATAGAAACCTGTCGTCTTTTCTATGTGCGCGTTTATCAGCCTCTGTCATCCGACAGGGCTACATGCACACAAATATTATTAATTAGCGGGAGTGATGTCGGAAGTCTCAACCTCAAACACGAGCATTGCGTTGGGCGCAATGCCGGCCTGCTGGTTGCCGTCGACTCCATAGGCAAGATTGCCGGGGATATAGAGCACATACTGTGAACCATTCTTCATCATGGCGAGACCTTCTCCGAAACCGGGAACGACACGCTTGGGATTCATAACGACACCGTCTGAGTTGCTGTCAAACACCTTGCCGTCGATGAGCTTGCCGGTATATTTCACCTTGGCGCTGCCGTTCTGGCCGACTGCTTCGCCTGTACCTTCCTTGATCACCTTGTATGCAAGACCTGAAGGAAGCACCTTGATTGCGGGGTCTTTAGCCATCTGATCCTTCAGATAAGCCTCGCCGGCAGCAGTGTTTTCCTTAGCTTCGGGGCTGTTTTCCTTGGCCTGACGGGCTTCTTCTTCCTTCTGCTGGTAGAATTCCATCATCTTCTGCTGAGCCTGTTCTGCGAGAACTTGGAACTGTGTCTGAGCCTCACGGAGAGCATCCTGATTGACTGTATCGGCAGAGAATGCCTTGGCATAAGCCTCATAAAGCTTGGCACGGTCGATGGGCACACCTGCTTCCTCATAACGGAAGAGCTGACCTACGAGCTGCAGACCGAAGCTGAGACCTGTAAGGTAGCCCTGTTGGGTGGTGTCGGTCATGATCACCTGCTTGAGACCGCGGAGAATGTCTTCTTTCTTAAGATTAGCTTTCTGATCTTCGGGGAGGGTGAGATATTCCGATGCAAGACGGCAGCCCTGAGCCTCGCCCATAGCTACAGAGAGTGAATCGCCGAATCCCTTGTTGGCATTGCTTGATGATGAATTGCCGCATGAGCTCGCGCCGAGCAGCACTGCGGCCACGCCGCAAGCCATAATTAGCTTTTTCATAAACTTTTGTAAATTTTATTTTTAATGGTGTTTTTTTGTCGTTTTCTATTTTTTACGCCGAAGTGCGGCCGCCACTGTCAGAGCGCCCGCACCTTCCCGGCTATAGATCATAGAGTTTTCTTATTTCTTTATTACCTTGAGCAGCTCTACGTCAAAGATAAGAGTCGCGTTCGGGCCGATCACGCCGCCTGCGCCCTGCGGGCCGTATGCCAGCTGCGAGGGGATGAACAGACGCCACTTCGATCCGGCCTTCATGAGCTGGAGTGCTTCAACCCATCCGGGGATAACCTGTGTCACACCGAATGTCGCGGGTACGCCACGCTCTACAGAGCTGTCAAACACAGTGCCGTCGATAAGTTTGCCTGTGTAGTGGACCTCGACCTGATCCTGAGCGGTAGGCATCTCGCCGTCGCCTTCGGTAATCACCTCATACTGCAGTCCGGAAGCTGTGGTCTTGACCTCCACGCGCTTGCCGTTCTCTTCGAGGAACTGCTTGCCGGCTGCCTCATTCACGTCAGCCATCTTGGCTGCCTCGGCACGCTGCTTCTCCTCAAGTGCGGTGAAATATTTCTGAATCTCAGCCTTTGCCTCGTCATAGCTCATCTTGGGTTCGCTGCCATAGAACACAGCGGCAACTCCGTCGGCGAAATCCTGTACGTTGATTTCCTGAATGCCGCTCGCACGGAAATTGTTGCCCATGCTCAATCCGAGAGCATAGCTGATACGGTCCAATTCTTTATTTTCCATAATTATTTTTTGATTTAATTGTCATCAAGTCTGCAAAGATAGCCTATTTTGCAACGCTCTTTCCAATAATTTTAATTTAAAAAAGTTAAAATCTCAATCGTGCCCGCGCCACAAGCTACCGTTTTGTACAACAAACACCGCCGCCGTTTGGTTCAGCGCCCGGATGTCAGCAAGTTACGAGCGCGACTGTTTAGAATTCCTTCAAGCGCGCCAAATACTTACCGATGATATCGAACTCGATGTTGACCTTAGTCCCGACCTCGATTTCCTTGAAATTGGTATGCTCGAACGTGTAGGGAATGATGGCCACCCGGAATGAGTAGCGCTCCGAGTCACAGACGGTAAGACTGACTCCGTTGACCGTGACCGAACCCTTTTCGACTGTCACATAGCCTTTGGCCGCCATTTCGGGAGCCACATTATATGCAAACTTGTAGTAGCGGCTGCCTTCAACCTCTTCGATTGCCTCGCAGACCGCCGTACAGTCCACATGGCCCTGCACGATATGCCCGTCCAGACGGCCGTTCATAACCATCGAACGCTCAAGGTTCACGAGGCTGCCCGCTTCGAGCAGACCGAGATTGCTGCGGTCGAGTGTTTCTTGAATGGCTGTCACGGTATAAGTTCCGTCGCCCGGAAGCGAAACCACTGTCAAACAGACTCCGTTGTGGGCCACGCTCTGGTCGATCTTTAGCTCGTCCGTGAAACTGCACTTAACCCGCAGGTCGACATTGCCGTCCTTTCTAACCACGTCAACCACCTGCGCAGCCTCTTCTACTATGCCTGAGAACATAATTATTGCTATTTTTAGTGTTTTGATTGTTTATATAATGGTGCAAATTTACGAAATTTGCCACTTAATGCAAAAACACAACCCGAATCATGAAAAAAAGCCCTCTTTACACCCGCACAGGCGACACCGGCATGACCTCTCTCATCGGAGGACAGCGCGTCGCCAAAAATTCGCCCCGCGTATCAGCCTACGGAACTCTTGACGAACTCAACGCCATGATAGGGCTCGTACAGGCCCATTGCACCGAGCTGGACAACTTCGTGACAGCGACACTCCTGTCAATCAACAACACTCTGTTCAACATCGGCGCATATCTCGCCACACCATCGCCACAGACCGACAGTCAGCCCGAAGCGTCTGCCGGCCAAGCCCCCGTGGCGGAGTCTCAGACCGACGGCCCAGCCGAAAAAATCACGGCCACGCTCACCCCTGTCCTCACCGAGCTTGAACATCAGATCGACCTTCTCGACTCGTCCGTCCCACCGCTCCGTCTGTTCGTCCTCCCCGGCGGGTCGATCGGTGCAGCCCATGCCCATGTCGCACGCACCATCTGCCGCCGTGCGGAGCGCGAAATCCTCAACCTCGCCGACACAGGAGCGTTTGTAGCTCCGATAGTCCTAACCTATATCAACCGCCTCAGCGACTACCTCTTCGCCCTCGCCCGCTACATCAACCACTTCACAGGCACTCCCGAACTCACATGGCATAGATAAGCTTCATCTGAAACAAGCTATAGTATGTACATGCAACATACCGAAACAATAGCCCTAACGTAAAAGCCCCGGAGGCTGGATTTCCAATCTCCGGGGCTTTTACACATTGATTCAATCAAATACGTTCTATATTGCTGTATAGATTTACCAGATTATTTTCCTTTATTCTAAATCCGCTTCCGTGATCATGAGGCTTACCAAGTTTTTTACCACTCCCATAGGAACCAATTCTTATATCATACATAATATCTCCACTATCCAACAAATTCAAAAAACTGTCTAACGACGGCTCTGTATATATTTCAGCTGAATCAAATAAAAACGACTCTGTATTTTTGTCGTTATACTTTCTTTGAGCGGTTACATAAAATAGATTATGGAGCTTATCTTTTAATGCGGATTCTATATCGTCGTAAGTATAATAGACTGAAGAATCTATCAAATTTTCACCTCCTAACGAATATACTCCTATGTAAATACGCCTTTCATCTGATTTATGGAGTAATCGGAAAGAATACTTTCCCTCATAAGTATTGAACTTATCGGCAAAAATAGATGTGTGCAGCTTTTTCAATTTACTATCTGGATAATTAGAACCAAAATGATCCTTCAGATATGCGTTAGCTCCTTTAGTTGGATAAGAAGGTGATTTAGTAAAAAGAGTCACATAAGATGATGATTCAGACCTATGCGACTTAATCTCATAACCAAACAAGTCCGGTTCATTAAGATTGTTTTCTACCACTCCGACATAATCTTCAAATGTTTTTCCAATACTAGTATTGTTTCTTCTATGGCTTTCTACCCAACCCAAATTTTTAACCTTATAAAAGGCTTCAATCATTTTTTCTCTATTCGTCATATTTTATAAGATATTTTATCAAATTATCTATATCAATCTCTTTTTTATCCCCTGTCAACAAATAGGTTATACTTACCCCAAAATATTTTGCTATTAAATCCAAATGTTTTAAGGTATATTTATGTTGAAATTTAGGACTCTCTATATTCCCAATTTGACCGTTGCTCACATCAATAATATTTGCCAGACCAATCTGACTAACGTTCTGGGCAATTCTAAGCTGCCGAATCCTGTTAACAACATCATTTTGAAAATCTGTTTTTGCCATATTCTCTCAATTTGTGAGCGAATTTATGGAAAATATGACCGAACAATGCCCTCAAATTGAGAGAAAGATATTACCTTTGCATACCAATTCTCATTAAGTACAGGATTCAGCCATATATCAAACATATCATAAAACAATGTATAGCAGAAAGATAGATAACTATTGGAGCTTCAAAACAGCAGATACTAAAGAATTTACTCATTGTTATCATAATTATCCTGCTATGATGATTCCACAAGTCGCAAGGCAGTTATTCGAAGACTACGCTCCCAAAGGTAAATTAGAGTTAGTTTTAGATCCCTATGTAGGAAGCGGAACCACTTTAGTAGAATCTTCTATTAAAGGAATCAAATCAATTGGCACTGATTTAAATCCTTTAGCACGGTTTATGAGCAAAGTAAAAAACACCCATTTTAATATAGATTTAATAAATGATGGTATAGCTGCTATTATCACAGGAATAATTATATATAATCCAGCAGAAGTAATCAATACTGACTTTACGCGAATTTCAAATTACCTATTTTGGTACAAAGAACAAGATTTATATAAGTTATCTTACCTAAATCAATTAATCTCAGAACTGAATCCCTTAATTCAGGATTTTTTCTTGTTATGTCTTTCAGAAACAGTCCGAGAAGTCAGTTTCACAAGAAATGGTGAGTTTAAGCGCTACAAGATGTCTGAAAAACAATTAGAAAAGTTCAATCCGGATGTCTTTAACATATTTGAGCGAAAAGTACAAAGAAATATAAAAGGACTCGAAGCGTTTAATACGACTGGAACTGAGAATTTAGCCTCAGTATATGATTTTAACACTTCCAACGGAATCCCTTCTGAGGTGATAGAAAAAGACAGTGTAGACATGGTAATAACCTCACCACCTTATGGAGATAGTCATACGACTGTGGCCTACGGACAATTTAGCCGGTGGGCTAATGAATGGTTTGGTTTTGACAATGCTAAAATCATTGATCGGCTATTAATGGGTGGTGTGATTTCAAAAGAAATTAAATTTAGCACCAATAGTATTAATTCCGAATTAGAGAATATCAAAAAACTGGATGAGAAACGATTCTATGAGGTGGTATCTTTTTTAAATGACTATTGGGATTCTATAAAAAATGTCGCTAAGGTTGTCCGCAAAGGCGGAAGAGCCTGTTATGTAGTTGGAAATAGACGGGTTAAAAATATACAGATAAACTTAGATTATTTCACTGCCGAAATGTTTGAAAAATGCGGTTTTAGACATGAAATAACTATTATAAGAGAAATTCCCAATAAACGTATGCCATCAAAGAATAGCCCGACAAATAAAATTGGTGAGAAAGTCACAACTATGACTAATGAATATATTGTCATTATGACTAAATTATAGTCGTATTTACCTTAAGCATATATACGATTTCAATATTTTACTACGCAAAACAAAGCTTTTAGATAAAAAAGAAACTTGCAGGAACATATAATCTGAAGCTTTAAACAGAATCTCCTTAATACTTTTTAAACCACTTAATCCTTAATACGTTATACTCTTATTCGTTTTTTTTGTACTTTTGTAGCCAAATTGCCCGTTGCAGGGCTAATGACATTACTAACAATCTAACCATCACCATATTATGAACAATAAAGAAGTGGTTCTCTCCGGCATACGTGCCACAGGCAACCTTCACCTCGGCAACTACTACGGAGCGCTCAGCAAGTTCGTTAAAATGCAAAACGACTACGACTGTCTGTTTTTCATCGCTGACCTCCATGCCCTCACAACCAATCCCGAACCCGACGCCCTCCATGCAAACGTCAAGAACATCCTTGCCGAATATCTCGCAGCGGGCATCGATCCCGAGAAGGCTACAATCTTCGTCCAGAGCGATGTCCCCGAAATCTCAGAGATGTATCTCCTGCTCAACATGCACGTCGGCATCGGCGAACTGATGCGCACGGCTTCATTCAAGGACAAGGCGCGCAAACAGCTCGGCATCAAGACAGGAAACGACGACGAAGACATCGAGAAGCAGATCATAGGCACCGACTCCAACAAGCGTGTCAACGCCGGACTCCTCACCTATCCCACCCTCATGGCCGTCGACATCCTCATCCAGAAAGCTCATAAAGTGCCCGTCGGAAAAGATCAGGAACAGCACCTCGAACTCACCCGCCGTTTCGCACGCCGCTTCAACTCGTTCTATGGCGTAGACCTCTTCCCCGAACCCCAGAACTTCAACTTCGGCGACCATGCGGTCAAAGTCCCCGGACTCGACGGCTCAGGCAAAATGGGCAAGAGCGAAGGCAACTGCATCTACCTCATCGACGAGGAAAAGGCTCTTCGCAAAAAGGTGATGCGCGCCGTGACCGACGAAGGTCCTAAAGAACCCAACCAGCCGATTTCCGAGCCTGTGCAGAACCTTCTCACACTCATGGAGCTTACCTCAGCCCCCGAAATCGTCCAGAGCTACCGCGATGCCTATGCCGACTGCTCAATCCGCTACGGCGACATGAAAAAGCAGCTCGCCGAAGACATCCTGAAGGTCACCACACCCATCCGCGAGCGCTACCACGACATCTGCAACGACGACGCATACATCTCGCGCGTTGTCCGCGAAGGTGCCGAGCGTGCACGCGAACGCGCTTCAAAGACACTCTCGGAAGTGCGCGAAGTGATGGGCATCCGCCGTTTCTGGTAAACAGCCCCGCTTTTCCGCTAACACTGATTACATTGATAATCCGGATAAATGAAAAAATATAATCTTATCAACAATTCGCTCGGCTGGCTCTGCTTCGTCATCGCAGCGGTGACCTACATGCTCACCCTTGAGCCTACAGCGAGCTTCTGGGACTGCCCGGAATTCATATCCCAAGGCTACAAGCTTGAAGTCGGCCACCCGCCGGGCAACCCTATCTTCATGCTTGCCGCCCGCTTCTTTGTCAACTTCGCATTCGGCGATGTCAGCAAAGTCGCACTTATGGTCAACTCCATGTCCGCACTCCTCTCGGCCGGCACAATCCTGCTGCTGTTCTGGACAATCACCCATCTCGTCCGCCGTCTTGTCGTGAAGGATGATGTCGAGAACCTCTCGCTCACACAGATGCTCGTCATCTTCGGCTCGGGTATCTGCGGCGCTCTCGCCTACACGTGGAGCGACACGTTCTGGTTCTCGGCAGTCGAGGGCGAGGTCTATGCCTTCTCCTCGTTCTGCACGGCTCTTGTCTTCTGGCTCATCCTCAAATGGGAGAACCGCGCCGAACGACCCCATAGCGACAAATACCTGATACTCATAGCCTACGTCATCGGTATCTCAATCGCAGTCCACCTGCTCAACCTCCTCTGTATCCCCGCCATCGCTCTCGTCATCTACTACCGCCTCTGGAATAACACCACAGCCAAAGGCTCACTGGTGACTCTCGCGGTTTCGGCTGTGGTAGTCGGACTTATCCTCTACGGCCTTGTCCCCGGATTCATCGAGGTATCGCAATATTTCGAACTCTTCTTCGTCAATGTGCTCGGCTGCAGCTACAACATGGGCGTGCTCATCTATGCAATCCTTGCGGTAGCCTGCTTCATCTGGGCCATCAGCGAGCTTTACAAGCAGAACAGCATCGCGAAAATCCGCATCAGCGTGCTGCTCAGCATCTTCTTCTCCGGCATTCCCTTCATCGGCGACAGCATGTGGATTCCTGTGATCATCATGATTGCGGTCATCGCCTATCTCTTCGTCGCCAAGAAACTCCCGGTGCGCATCCTCAATCTCGTCGTGATGAGCATATTCGTCATCTTCATCGGCTATTCGTCATACGCTCTGCTGCTTATCCGCGCAAGCGCCAACCCGCCGATGAACCAGAACGCTCCCGACAACGTTTTCGCACTCGCCTCCTACCTCAACCGCGAGCAGTATGGCGAGCGTCCGCTCTTCTACGGACAGACCCACCAGTCGACCGTGGTCTATGAAATCGACGATCAAGGCCAGGCCTCACCTATGTATAAGGAAGGGAAACCGCTCTATGCAAAGGTGGTCAAGACCTCTCCCGACCAGCCCGACCACTACGAAATCACCGGCTACAAGAAAGACTATGTGATGGCCCCGGAGCTCAACATGCTCTTCCCGCGTATCTACAGCGGACAGCATGCCGCCGCCTACTCCGACTGGATCGGCGGACTCAAGGGCAAGCCCGTGAGCGCTACCCGCTATGTCCATGACGGCGAAGTCCTCCAGACGGTCGACGCTATCAAGCCCACTATGGGCGAAAGCCTGCGATTCTTCCTCGTCTACCAGCTCAACCACATGTACTGGCGCTACTTCATGTGGAACTTCGCAGGCCGCCAGAACGACATCCAAGGCAACGGCGAAGTCAATCACGGCAACTGGATTTCAGGCATACCGTTCATCGACAATCCGCGTCTCGGCGACCAGAGCCTTCTCCCCTACTCCGACGGCGAAGGCAACAAAGGCCACAATGTCTTCTATATGCTCCCGCTAATCATGGGCATCATCGGCCTCGGCTGGCAGGCTTTCACCTCCAAGCGCGGCATCGAGCAGTTCTGGGTCATCTTCTTCCTCTTCTTCATGACCGGCATAGCCATCGTGCTCTACCTCAACCAGACCCCGACACAGCCCCGTGAGCGTGACTATGCGTTCGCAGGTTCGTTCTACGCCTTCGCAATCTGGTTAGGCATGGGCGTAGCCGGACTCTGGGCGCTTGTCTGCGAACTGTTCAACCGCAAAGGCAAGGAGAAAGGCAAAAACACACTTCCGGCAGAGGTTCTCGCCGCCAAGGAGCGCAAAGTCAGCCTCGCCGGTGCGGTTTTCGCCTGCCTCGTGGGTCTGTTTGTCCCGCTGCAGATGGTATCGCAGACGTGGGACGACCATGACCGCTCGGGCCGCTACGTCACCCGCGACTTCGGCATGAATTACCTTGACTCCGTTGACGAAAACGGTATCATCTTCACCAACGGCGACAATGACACCTTCCCTCTCTGGTATGCTCAGGAGGTCGAGGGACACCGCACCGATGTCAAGGTTGTCAACCTCTCGTATCTCACCACCGACTGGTATGCAAATCAGGTCAAGCACCCCTCATATCAGGCCGAAGGAATCGAGACACTTGCCAAGCCCGAAGATTACGGCTACGAACGCATGAATTTCAGCTATTTCGCGGCCGACTGCGACAGCACACCCGTCAATGTCTTCACTGCGTTGCGTCAGGTTTATGACCAAAGCTCAAGCAAGAACGCATGGAACGCCCCGATGATGGAATACAACAACTTCATCATCCCCGTCGACATCCCTGCCGCCGTAAAGGCCGGACGCATTACCGAACATGAGGCAGAAGTGGCCGACACAGCCATCCGCGCCAACATGGCCGACGACCGCGAGGCATCGCGCCACGGAGGTATGACCCTCAGCCAGATTCTCTCGCTCGACATGCTCGCGACATCTGTCAAGAACGGATGGAAAAACCCCATCTACTTCGCATCGACAGTGCCTTCCGACTACTATATCGCCCTCCAGCCCTACATGCGCTCGACAGGTATGGCCTACGAGGTGACACCTGTCCGCAACGAGGAAAACGGCGACTATGACATCAACGCCGTCAACACCGACAAGGCTTACCGCAACATAACCGAGAAATTCCGCTGGGGCGGACTCGACAAGGTGACCGACCCGAGTCAGATATACCTCGACGAGACCGTGCGCAAGATGGTGACCACCACCCGCTCCTACATTCTCGGTACCGCGACCGCGATGATTAACGAAGCTGTGATGGCCGAACGCGCCGACTCCATAGCCACTGACGATGAAGCCCGCAAGCAGCTCGAAGCCTACAAGACCGACCGCTATGCCAAAGCCAAGGAGCTTCTGACCATCATCGAGGAGAAACTTCCTGAAGCCGCAGCCCCCTACGCTATCCAGATTCCGCAGAAGATAGCACAGATCTATGCCCGCATCGGCATAGCCACCGGCGACAAGGAAGCATCGGCAAAGGCCATCGAGCTTCTCGAGAAGGAAATCATGCGCTATGCCGGAAATGTGAAATACTACCAGAGCCTCAATCCCTGGCAGTATGCCACTCTCCCGCAGACCGACCGTTTCATAGAGACATACTATATGGTCTATCTACTTCAGGATCTCGGCGACATAGGCGGTGATCCTGAAAAGATGGTTGACCGACTCACCGACATGGGTGTCAATTTCGACCGCATTGTCTCCATCCTCCAGCAGTAGAATCCATGTGGATCGAACAACCGCCGTTTTTCTACCGTCTGCTCTTCACCGAAGCTATATGGCGTATACTCCACCGGGGAAAAAAGGTCGTCTATCTCACTTTTGACGACGGCCCTATCCCCGAGGAGACGCCGTGGGTGCTCGAGGTGCTTGACCGCTACGACATCAAAGCCACCTTCTTCATGGTCGGCGACAATGTGAGAAAGCACCCCGAAGTGTTTGAGGAAGTCAAACGGCGCGGCCACTCCTACGGCAACCATACCATGCACCACCTGCAGGGGCTGAAAGAATGTGCCACCACATTTTTCCGCGACATCACTGAGGCCGACCGGTATATCGGCTCAATCCTGTTCCGGCCGCCACACGGCATCATCTCCCCGCTCCAGACAAAGCTCATCAAGCGCCACTACAATATAATAATGTATGACGTGGTGACACGCGACTACTCTAAACGTGTCACGAAAGAGCAGGTGCTTGACAATGTGAAGCGCTATACCCGCAACGGGTCTATAATCGTGTTTCACGACTCTCTCAAAGCCCACGAGAAGATGCGCTATGCCCTCCCGCGCGCCATCGAATGGCTCAGGGAGCAGGGCTATGAGTTCCGCGCACTGCCAATGTGAACGGTGTTGCCGATGGATGCCGCTGAAATCAAACAACTGCTGAAAGCGGCGGGAGCGTTCAAGTCAGGAATCGCACCCGCTGAGGAAGTCGATGCCGACCGCATGGCCGACTACGACAGATGGCTTTCCGAAGGCCGTCACGCCTCAATGGCCTATCTTGAGAAATACAATGATATCCGACGGAATCCCGCTCTGCTCCTGCCCGGAGCAAAGAGCGTGATTTCGTCGGTTTTCAATTACTGGTGGGGACGCTCCGACAGCCCGCTGAAATGGGCCTCATACGCTCTCGGCGATGACTATCACGACGTGGTGCGCTCGCGACTGCAAAGCGTGGCCGACACAATTGTCCGCGAGACAGGGGCGGAATGCCGTGTCTGTGTGGACACAGCCCCGATTTCCGAACGCTACTGGGCCGTCAGAAGCGGTGTCGGCTTCATCGGGTTGAACCGTCAGCTTATTGTACCCGGCGCAGGCACACATTTCTTCCTCGGAGAGATTGTCACTACCCTGCCACTCACGCCTGACTCTCCCGAGACGCGCACCTGCGGTGAATGCCGGCGCTGCCTTACCTCCTGTCCCGGCGGAGCGCTCAGCGACACAGGGCTTGATGCCAACCGCTGCCTCTCCTACCTGACCATCGAACACCGTGGCGATTTCCCGGCCACTGTCTCCTCCAATCCGGCCATGTCAGACAGACAAGCGGACAACGACCAAAGCCTGTCGCCGGCCATACGTTTCGGCCGACACATCTACGGCTGTGATGTCTGTCAGGATGTCTGCCCGCACAACCGTTTCGCCCCCATCTCTGAAATCGAGGAATTCCGCCCGCGTCCGGCCATATTGCAACTCGACACAGAAGCCATACTCTCCATGAAGCAGGAAGACTTCTCAACCATCTTCCGACGTTCGGCCATCAAGCGCACCAAACTCGCCGGCCTCCAACGCAACGCCATCAAAATCAAGGCAAACGACAAAAACACACATAACTAACGGGGAGATAAAAACATTTCAGTCACAATGCCACAGCATTGCTCCTTCAATTCATCACAAAATCCATCTCAAGAGAATGGACTCCGGCTTTCACATTTGTTTTTAAACAACCTCTAACAAAAATCAAGGAGAAAAATTGAAACTTTATGAGACAATGAGCTTGTAATTTTATTATTTTTTATCTACCTTGCAGGACATTAACCAATCAAACGCCTTGTCATGGAAACGATTATTCTCCTTATTCTTGTGACAATCCTAATATTTGTCATAAAAAACAATTCTGACATCTCACTGATAAAGGCTCAGAATGAGTTAAACCACCTTAATCTTGAAAGGCTGCGCAAAAGGCTTGAAAATTTCGAAATCAAGGGGGAAGCAGAAATCCAAAATGTCATCGATACAAATACGGAGACCGAAAAATGCCCTGACATAAACATCGGGACTCAATCTTCTGAGAAAACCGTCGACAATGTCCCGCCGATTACAGATAATGAGGAGGAAAAAGGACTCCCGACCGTCCCGCCATTCACTCCGATTGCCGTCAACGGCGACCAACCAGACTCTCCAGATACAGACCAATGCACTCCGAATGAGGTCTCACCAGACGAAGAGCATGCATGCAATCCACGCAAGGCCAATTGGGAAAGACTCATCGGAATCAATATTTTCAGTAAAATAGGCATTCTGATACTTATAACCGGTGTCGGGTTCTTTGTCAAGTATGCCATTGACAAAGAATGGATAAACGAAATGACACGGACCATCCTCGGAATCTGCGCGGGCTTCACGCTGTGGGGAATAGCCTATCGAATCAGAGATGACTACCGCAAATTCTCATCCATTCTTGCCGGAGGAGGATTTGCAATCTGCTTTCTCTGCATCGGCATAGCATTCCATCTTTACAGCCTGTTTTCAGCGACGGCCACGTTTATCTCGCTTGTCGCCCTTACACTGTCAATGATTCTGATCTCACTGAAATTCGACAGAGCAGAACTGGCTTTCATATCCATTATCGGGGGATTTGTGACTCCGTTCATCTCATCGGACGGAAACGGCTCTTTCCTGTTCGTATTAGGCTACATGGCACTGCTCAACACTGCCATGTCGGCTATCACTATCCACAAAAAATGGCATTCGCTACCGATTTTATCCTGTTGGCTTACATATATCATATGTATTGCCGGATACATAAGCAATGAATTCAGAGAAATCTACGGATGGGGACTTGTGGCTATCATCTATTACTTCATACTGTTTACCATCTCGCTGACCGTCACACTCAACCGAAGCCAACTACGGTTACGAACCGTGTTCCTCAATCTATCGGCAATCATACTTAACAGCCTCGCTTATCTGAGCCTGACCACCTTACTTGCCGAGAAAACCGCACTGCTCTCGCACTTCGACGGCTGTGCCGGAATCATCGGAGCAGCCATAAATTTCGGCATCTATCTCAGATATTATCTCAACAAAGAAGATGGGCCTGCAAGCAATCTGCTTATAATCCTGATAGCCGGGTTCTCGTTGGCAACAATCCTAATACAGTTCTCAAATCCAAACATATATATCGCAGGAATAGGGCTTGAAGCTGCAATCGCATCATGGCTGTATTCCTACAGCGGCAAACGCATATTCAAGATAATAGCGCTTATCATCGGACTGCCTCTGAGCTGCTGTCTTATACATTCAGTCGTATTCGGATATGACTCTTATGACGAATCATGGGGCTATATCGTGACCGCAATCGCATTCACATGGAGCGCCTATTATAATTTCATAAGACAGAGCCGCGAAGGGAAATGTTGCGAATCAATCCTATCGTCAGGCGCGCTGTGGGCGGGAGCGACAATCGGACTTTCCGGCTCGCATGCCATTTTCAGCCACTTTTTCATCGGGGTTGCAGCCGATGGCTTAACCTTGCTGCTGACAGCAACCGCAATGTCCGTAATCCTTTTGACCACGACAAACTACAGAATGCGGTCGACATATCTGCTCTTCCCCGGATCTATCGCTGCGGTATTCGCTTTGATGAGCCATACGAGCGAGGAAATGCCGATTGCAAATCTACCTCTGCTGCTGTCAATGGCCGGATTCACATACGCATATCTGATATGCGGAAAAGACATTTTCATCCGCAAGCTCATACAATTGCCTAATATCAGCTATTATACGATATACTTTAACCTCGCGACAGCGGTCTATGCGGTGTCTGTCGCGCTCAACCTGCTCGACATATCCGGCTTGTCACATCTCCACAGTGCGGGAGTATCAATTGCGCTGACCGGCTGCGCAGCCATAGAGATGGCACTCGGAATGCGCTATCAGAACAAGCTGCTGAGATTCATATCACTCGGAATATTCGGAATTGTGATTGTCAAACTCCTTGTTTTCGATCTCTGGAGAATGGCTGCGATAGGCCGTATAATCGTTTTCATCCTGCTCGGAGTAATTCTGCTGGCTGTTTCATTCTTCTATCAACGGCTGCGCAACGTGCTTATCGACAAACTGCCTCAAGAGGATAAGTAATACCTTCCCAAAACTGCCCTATCCATTTTTTCCTAAGGCATTTCGTCCGTCTCTCGGAGGAGGCGGGAGGGTGGTGTCAGGGCGAGGGAGGCGGGATTGTATTTCGTGCCGAACGAGAGATGAAACCCGTGGGCGAGCAGCTCACGGGCAAGCTGCGGTTTGCCCCGGAATCCGTGGATTATCCACGGCTGGGCTGGGCGCAATGATTTCCGAAGCGCGATTATTTCGGGATAGGCTTTGACAATATGGAGTATCAATGGCTTTGAGAGCCGTTCGCTGATGGAGATGTGAAATGTGAGCAGGGTGGTCTGTGCTTCGATTATTTCATTTCTCGACAACGATTCACTGCCTTCAATCTTCGGGTCGAGCCCGCATTCGCCAATGGCAAGAACTTGCGGCTCAGCGGCGAGAGCCTGCAACATACGGATGTCGGCAGGAGTTGCCTTAAACAGATTCCACGGATGGATGCCTACGGAGTAAAAATATCCTTTGTGCAGCCGTAACTTCCCTTCCTTGCCGACGGGATCAATGTCGACTATGGCGTTGCGACGCAAACGGTGTGTGTGGGAGTCGAACATAGGAGGAAGGACAAAGGACTAAGTATTAAGGACTAAGTATTATTAATGTGGGGGGGTGAGGGGTAGGATTAAGTAAGAGGAAGTAGGTGCTGATTAATAAGGGATGTAATTTAGGGGACGGGGTCGTAGCCTGAGCCTCCCCACGGATGACAGCGTGCGATGCGCCTGATGGCGAGCCATGTGCCCCGGATGATGCCGTGTTTCTGTATGGCCTCTATTGCGTAGGCGCTGCACGTTGGGGTGAAACGGCATGCAGGAGGAAACAGCGGTGATATGCAGAGCTGATAGAAGCGAATCGGCAATATGAAGAGGAGGCGGAGCAATGGAGGGAAGGATTAAGAGAATATTAAGTACAAAGTACTAAGGACTAAGTAACAAGGACTAAGTA
>ERZ778497.497-NODE-497-length-33354-cov-11.629298_pt1 | contig 33354 bp, 18 predicted proteins | sample MGYA00509938_ERZ778497 | MGnify/ENA primary metagenome ERZ778497 (study PRJEB29527, sample SAMN07138969) | mouse gut metagenome | material: feces | host: mouse | place: China:Nanjing | collected 2016-01-25 ... | reverse complement strand
AGCTGCCGATTCAACTTTTTTATGGTGTTCCTTATCCCGAACTCGCGTTATCAGACGCACGTCGGCCCCGCGGCAGATGCCACGAGGCCGACGCTGTATGATTGTCTTTTCAGCTGTCGATCTGCGAAGCCAGCTCGCGGAGCGCACGGAGCGAATCGTCAGAGAGACGACTGCGTATAGTGACCGGCTCGCCCACGACTGTCATGTCATTCATCGCCGACAGCATGGCCGACATCCTGCGTGCCGCCACCGGAGCCCACGAACCGTTCTCCACCAGACCCACACGCCGCCCGCGCAGACCCTTGCTCTGGAGATGATGCAGGAAACGGTGCATCGCCGGGAACATGTTGGCGTCGAGAGTCACCGAACACAACACCATCGAATCATATTTGAACGCCAGGCTGACAGCCTCCGACACATCGGTAGCCGTCAGATCCACCGCCACCACCTCGCAACCCGAAGCCCGAAGCATTCCGGCAAGCGCCAGAGCCGCAGCGGCTGTGCCGCCATAGACCGAAGCATAGGCCACGAGCACGCCGCGGCGCTCAGCCTCATAGCGGCTCCACTTGTCGTAGAGCCCGAGACAGTGTCCGAGATCCGACCTCAGCACCGGCCCGTGAAGCGGAGCTATCACGTCGACAGTCAGCTGCGAGAGCTTGCGCAGCAGAGCCTGCACCTGATTGCCGTACTTTCCCACTATATTGGCATAGTAGCGGCGCGCCTCGTCGTCCCAGCCGCCGCCGAGACCGACAGCGCCGAAACGTCCGAAAGCGTCGGCCGAGAACAGCACACTCTCCGACTCCTCGAACGCCACCATCACCTCAGGCCAGTGGACCATCGGTGCAGCGTAAAACCGCAGTCTGTGGTCGCCCAGATCTATCACATCACCCTCCTTCACCTCCATTAGGCGGCCGGCGAAGTCCACACCGGAGAAAAACTGCGGCAACATCTGCAGAGCCGCTTTCCCGGCCACGATCTTCATTCCCGGCCAGCGCACGAGCGCCCTGACGATATTCGACGAATGATCAGGCTCGGCATGGAGCATCACCAGATAGTCGGGCTGACGGCCCTCGAGAGCGGCGGTCAGATTGTCGAGCCATTCGTCGCCATATTCGGCGTCGACACTGTCGAGTATCGCCGAATGGGTCGATCCGGCCACGACATAACTGTTGTAGGACATCCCCGACGGAAGCGGATACTGGCTCTCAAACATCTTGCGGCCCGTGTCGTCGACCCCCGCATATCTTATGGCATCGCTTATATCGTACATATTTTTCCCTGTCTGTTGAAACGTTATCTTTCCGATCCTCACGCGAGACTCCACTCCCAGCCGTCGCGGGTATCCTTTACATTGAATCCTATCTCCTTCAGGCGGTCGCGTATCAGATCGCTCGTTGCCCAGTCCTTCTTTGCCTTCGCCTCGGCGCGTATCTGCAGCAGAAGCTCCACCGCGTCCTCAAACGGCTTGAGACGGGCGCCGCTTCCGGCCGAAGCAGCTCCAAGCTCGTCGGTCACGCCGAGTATATCACCCAGGAAGGTGTCAAACAGACGGCGGAGAGCGTCGATATCGGCCTGCGTGGCTTTGTCATGGCCGTCGTTGATACGGTTGATCATGCCGCAGGCATCAAACAGAGCCGCAATCACCACCGGAGTGTTGAGATCATCGTCGAGAGCTTCGTAGCAGCGTGATTCGACTGCGGCCACGTCGACCGTCGACTCGTCCGACGCCTTGAGCTGTTCCAGACGGCGACGACCCTCGAGCATACGCTGCAGAGCCTTCTCCGACGCCTGCAGAGCCTCGTTGCTGAAGTCGACAGTGCCGCGGTAATGGGCCTGAAGTATGAAGAAGCGTATGGTCATCGGCGAATAGGCCTGCGTAAGCAGCGGATGCGAGCCGCTGAAAAACTCGTCAAGAGTGATGAAATTGCCCAGCGACTTGCCCATCTTCTGGCCGTTGATGGTGATCATATTGTTGTGCATCCAGTAGCGCACGGCGTCGTGACCGTTGTGGGCCACCGACTGCGCTATCTCGCACTCGTGATGGGGAAATTTCAGATCCATGCCGCCGCCATGTATGTCGAACGGCTCGCCGAGATACTTCTCGCTCATCACCGAGCACTCCAGATGCCATCCCGGGAATCCCTCGCTCCAGGGCGAAGGCCAGTGCATGATATGCTCCGGAGCTGCCTTCTTCCACAGAGCGAAATCGGCCGGATTGCGCTTCTCCTGCTGCCCGTCGAGTTCGCGGGTCGTGGCGAGAAGCTCGTCGATATTGCGGCCGGAAAGCTTGCCGTAGGCATGATCGCGGTTATACTTCGGGACGTCGAAGTAGACCGATCCCTCGCTCTCATATGCATATCCGCTCTCAAGTATCTTCTTTATGTAGTCGATCTGCTCTATTATATGACCCGAGGCATGAGGCTCTATCGAGGGAGGAAGCACATTGAGCCGCGCCATGGCATCGTGGTAGCGGTTGAGATAGTGCTGCACCACCTCCATCGGCTCAAGCTGCTCCAGACGGGCCTTCTTGGCCACCTTGTCCTCGCCAGAGTCGGCATCGTGTTCCAGATGACCCACATCGGTGATGTTGCGCACATAGCGCACCTTGTAGCCCAGATGCGTGAGATAACGGTAGAGAACATCGAAAGTGATCGCCGGGCGAGCATGGCCGAGATGGCCGTCGCCATATACCGTCGGACCACACACATACATGCCCACCTTGCCGGGGTGTATCGGGACAAACAGCTGCTTGGAGCGCGTCAGAGAGTTGTAGAGAGCCAGATTGTTTTGCTTCATGATGATGTCGTGGAGGGGAGGTGTTACTACGGGATGTAAAAAAAAGAGAGAGGGGGGGCATGGTCAAGCCATGCCTCCCGGAATGAATGGATTCGGTATGCCGCCGTCAGTCGGAGCGCTGCCGCCGTTCTTGCCCTTGGGCGTCTTGTGGCGGATCTCGCCGAACGTCGCCTCATACTTGCGCACAGCGTCGTTGAGGGCGAAGAGCAGCCCTTTGGCATGTTCGGGAGCCATTATGATACGGCTCTGAACCCGCGCCTGAGGCACATTGGGCGATACCGATATGAAATCTATGAAGAACTCGCTGGGAGCATGGCTCACTATCGCCAGATTGGCATAGCGGCCGTCGGCCACCTCAGGCGGGAAATCAATCTTAAGTTCCTGCGGCCCCGTCGGATTGTCGTTGTTGCCGCTCATTGCTTCTTGATGGTGAATAGTTTGCCGTCGGCGCTTATCTCGCAGCCCTGCGAAGAGCCGCCGTTGACGCTGCTGTTGGTGTTGTTGATATGTATCTTCAGACCAAGGCAGGTCGAAAGATTCCAAACCTCTGATATGTCGTAGGTGGCTATCAGGGTAGCGCTGTTTACAGAGCCTGTCGAGGCACCGGTGCCGAGATTCTCGAAATACATGTAGGCCTCGGGATAGTCATTGTTGACGGTAGCCGGATCGATCACAAACTTGGGATTGATACGGGCCTCAAGGTTGTAGGGAACCAGAGCGGCCATATTGATCCACTTTCCGCTACGGAACATCGTCTGCAGATAGATCGAGCTTATATCCTGCCAGTTGGAAGGCACGGGATCGGTCAGCGATGCTTTCACATTCGGAATGGAAGCGCACTGGGTCAGGCTGACTACCATACCCTCGGTCAGTCCCGTCGACGGAGTGGTGAACGACACATACACGCGCTGGCCTATGAGCACATCGGCAGGCATAGAGCCCTGGGCACGGAATGTGATCGGCTGAGAGTCGTTCATCTCCTGGAAAGAGAAAGTGATCATACCGCCGGCGCTACCCTCGTAGGTCACCACGTTGGAGTAGTACATCTTGTTGTCGTCATCTCCGCCTGAATTGCAGGCTGTCAGTCCGAGCGACATCGCTATCAGAGCGACGATCGCCATGAGCTTGAAGTTTTTCATACGTTTCTTTTCTGTGTTTTTATTGTTTATTATCTGTGTTTTTATTTGGTTTCTATGGATGTTATCATACCGTCCGCCATCATGATGCGCCGGTCGGTGTCGGCGGCAAGGTTCTCGTCGTGGGTGACGATCACAAACGTCTGCCCGAAGTCGCGCCGCAGATCGAAGAAGAGCCGGTGAAGCTCGGCGCGGTTGCGCGAGTCAAGACTCCCCGACGGCTCGTCGGCGAGCACAGCCATGGGATCGTTGACCAGAGCGCGGGCCACCGCCGCCCGCTGGCGTTCGCCCCCCGACAATTCCGAAGGACGATGATCCATGCGCTGCGACAAGCCGAGATAGTCCACCAGACGCCGAGCCGCTGCGAAAGCATCGGAGTGCTTGCGACCGCCGATCAGAGCCGGCATGGCCACATTCTCCAGCAACGTGAATTCAGGCAGCAGCTGATGGAACTGAAACACGAAGCCCACGTTGCGGTTGCGGAACCGCGCCAGACGCGAGGCATTCATCGACAGAGGATCCTCGCCGTCGAAACTCACCCGCCCGCTGTCTGGACGGTCGAGAGTGCCCATGATCTGAAGCAGCGTTGTCTTGCCGGCGCCGCTCGGCCCGACTATCGACACGATCTCTCCGGCATCGACCCGCAGGTCTACGCCTTTGAGCACCTGAAGCCCTTCGAAACTCTTGGTGATACCTTGCACTTCTATCATGGCAATCGCAAAATTACTATAAAATCCATAGTCCCCTCAGGTAATTTGTCGTTTTTAACTCAAATAAGGGAATCTTTACGTCGCCGGCATCCCGCCAGAAGCGTCGCGCCGGCGTATCTCCACACGCCGGATCTTGCCGGAGATGGTCTTGGGCAGCTCGTCGACAAATTCTATCACACGCGGATACTTGTAGGGAGCCGTGGCCTGCTTGACATGATGCTGAAGCTCCTTGACAAGCTCCTCGCCCGCACGGCGCTTCCAGTCAGGCGCCAGCACCACGGTAGCCTTCACCACCTGGCCACGTATCTCGTCGGGCACGCCGGTTATTGCACACTCCACCACCGCCGGATGGGTCATCAGGGCACTCTCCACCTCAAACGGGCCGATGCGGTAGCCGGAGCTTTTGATCACATCGTCCACACGACCCACATACCACAGATAGCCGTCTTCGTCGCGCCACGCCAGATCGCCCGTATGATAATACCCTCCCCGGGTGGCATAGGCCGTCAGCTCCGGATCGCGGTAATACTCCTTGAAGAGTCCGGCCGGACGGCTTCCGTCCTCCGGCAGTTTCACCACGATCTCGCCCTGCTCGCCATCCTCGGCCGGAGTGCCGTCGGGAAGCAGAAGTCTCACGTCATAGCACGGATTGGGCACACCCATAGCTCCGGGCCTCGGCTCAAGCCACGGCATAGTGGCTATCGTAAGGGTGGTTTCGGTCTGGCCGAATCCCTCCATAAGCCTGATGCCTGTCTGTTTCAGAAAGGCGTCGAACACCGCCGGATTGAGCGCCTCGCCCGCTATGGTGCAGTGGCGCAGCGACGACAGGTCGTAGTCGGACATATTCTCGCGAATGAGGAAGCGGAATATCGTCGGAGGGGCGCAGAGGGTGGTGATGCGGTGGCGCTCTATCATGCGGAGCATGTCGGCCGGAGTGAATTTCTCATGTTCGTAGACAAACACCGTCGCTCCGGCTATCCACTGTCCGTAGAGCTTTCCCCACACGGCCTTGCCCCAGCCCGTATCGGCTATCGTCAGATGCAGGTCGTCCGGACCGAGATCGTGCCACAGCGAACCCGTGGCTATATGCCCGAGCGGATAAGTGAAGTCGTGAGCCACCATCTTCGGTTCTCCGGTAGTGCCGGAGGTGAAATACATCAGCATCGTGTCGCTGTTGTCGTTCTTCGGTTCGGGTCGCTTCCACTCCCCTGCCGAGGCTATGCCGTCGGCAAAACTGTGGAACCCCTCCGGCACCTCAGGCCCCACGCTTATCAGAGTGTCGACCGACGGAGAGTCGGGCATGGCGGCCTCCACATGAGGGAGCACATTGCTGTCGCCGACACACACTATCGCCTTTATAGTGGCCGCGTTGCAGCGATACACTATGTCGCCGGCCGTCAGCAGATGAGTGGCCGGAATCGCGACGGCGCCGATCTTGTGGAGAGCTATGATCGACAGCCAGAACTCCACACGCCGGCGGAGTATGAGCATCACCATGTCGCCGCGCCCTATGCCGAGACTGCTGAAAAACGAAGCGGTGCGGTCGGTCAGATCCTTTATCTCGGCAAACGTGTACGACCGTTCATGCCCCTTGTCGTCGGTCCAGAGCAGAGCGCGCTTGTCGGGCTGCTCGGCGGCCCATGCGTCGACCACATCGTAAGCGAAATTGAAGTGGTCGGGTATGTCGATACTGAAATTATCGATAAAATCCTGCTGCGACGTGAAGCGGCTACGTTTTGTGAAACGTTCTATCATGATGATGTGAGATTTTGCGTCAGAATATTATTGCGAGAAATTTCACCGGCTTGCCTCCGGTGGCCACCACGCGGTGACCCAGTTCGGCGTTGAAATATATGCTGTCGCCGGTGGCGAGCTCGGCTATTCGGCCGCCGATATGAAGCTCCATCGAGCCCTCGAGCACAATATTGAACTCCTGTCCGGCATGGGTGGTCTCAGCCGGAAGCGGCGCGCCTGCGGGGAGAGGATGCACAGTGACGATAAACGGATCAGCCCTCCGGCCGGCAAAGCCGGCGGCAAGCGATCGGTAGCTGTAGGCGCTCGACCGCTCCACAAGCGCGCCCTGTCCGCGGCGGGTGATGAAATAGCTGCTCATGCGAGGCTCGTCGCCGAAGAGAAGCGCCGGAAACTCCACGCCACACTTCGTGGCTATGCGCTGCAGCGTGCTCATGGCTATATCATGCTCGCCGCGCTCCATCATGGCGTAGGTGGCGGTGTCCACCTCACACATCTCGGCCATGGCCTCGACGGTTACGTCCATTGCCTCGCGCAGACCTTTGAGCCGCTGCGCTATCTGTTGAAGATGATCCATAAACAATAGTTTGATCGTGAGAATAATCCTGCATCCGCCCTCAACGAGGCTGTACGCCCTTTTGAGTATCGCGTGATAGGCTATAGGATGAATGTCTGTGGTATGAACCTGTTATAAAAACGACCGGGCGGGGTAGGTTGTTCCGCAAAAAACACTATATTCTCCACTCCGTACCGCATCCGGCTACATGGAATGATCCGGCGGTTCACCGGTCGCGCTCTATGATGTAGCGGAATATGTCGGCAAGAGCCTCGGCCGCTTTGCCCGACGGCGATGCCACCCGCTCAAGCTCGGCGATACCCTCCGATGCCAGCTCCTCCATCCGTGCGTAGGCGTAGTCTATGCCTCCGCCACGGCGGGCGAAGTCGATAAGCACGGCTATCTCGTCGTCAGAAAGTTCATCCTTGCCCACAAGCTCACGCATCGACGCCGCTTCGGCGAGATCCGTGCGGTTGAGTGCCGACAGCAACGGCAGCGTCACCTTGCCTTCGCGCAGATCATTGCCCACAGGCTTCCCTATGGTCGCAGCGTCGTCCGAATAGTCAAATATATCATCCCTGATCTGAAAACAGAGACCGAGAAGCTCGGCATAGCGACGCATCGGCGCAAGCTGCTCTTCGCTCGCCCCGACGGCATAGCCTCCGATCTCCACACACGACACAAACAGCGAGGCCGTCTTGCGGCGGATCACTTCAAGATAGGCCGACTCGTCAAGACAATGATAGCGTGCGTTGTATATCTGGTCGATCTCTCCGAGCGAAAGCAGACGGCCAAGACTCGCTATAGAGCTGACCACGCGGATATCCTCGGTCGACAAGGCCTGCTGCAGCGAGGAGCTGACGAAAAAATCACCAACCAGCACCGCTATGTGATTGTCCCACCGACTGTTGACGGTTGGCCGACCGCGGCGCATCTTCGACTCGTCGATCACATCGTCGTGGATCAGCGATGCGTTGTGGAGCAGCTCCACGGCGGCAGCGCCGGCCATCACACGGTCATTGACCTCCCCGAGCATCTTCGCGGTCAGTATCACCAGTATCGGACGTATCATCTTGCCCTTCGACTTCAGATAGCCCTCCACAACACTGTTCATCAGCTGATTGCCCGAGCCGAGCGCACTGTCGATACACCTGGCGAGCGCTTCAAGTTCGGGAGCTATGGTGTTTCTTATCTCTTCGAGGGTCATCATCTGTCAAGGGTGAAAAATGAGTTGCAAAATTACAAAATATCATGCGAATTCGCCCTATTTTGACCACGAAGATTATTGCCGCCTTGACAAATATCGATAAATACCGACATTTTTACCACTTCTCCACGGCGCTGACGCCGCCGGACCTCGCGAAATCCGACCGCACTCACACCCGCGCAACCGAAATCGGTCACATCAGCGCAGCAAGACCGGCATCCCGCCACGCCAAGAGCCGTCCTCTAAGAAACTGTTTAAATTTAATTGTGAGGTTCATTGAGAGGATTTTATGAGGTGTTTTTACGAGTCGAAGAGGGAGCATAGCGAGCTATGTGACCGATGAGACTCGGTGAAAACATCCATAAAAGACCTCAAGGAAGCCACAAGATTCACTATATAAAAAATTTCGAATTAATTTTAAACAGTTTCTAATATGCGGAATTCGGCAGATCGAGCTCCTTTTTTATGCGGGCCACCTCCTCATCCGAGGGCATATTGGAAAAGCCATATCCGTCACTTTGTGGATTCAGTATATAATACGCCCTCACGAGTCTGTGCGGATCGTTGGTTATATAATCCGGCAACGTTCCGGAAATCTTGTTGTTGCTCATCTCAATACAATTTTCAATCCCCCAATGACATCTGTACAGCCCTATCTGATGATAGTCAACACTTGTATCTCCATTACCTTTTATTTGGATACAGTACCGCTGCTTGTTCTGCATATTTATCGACGGGACTTGGCCGGAAAGATTTTCATTATTGGTTATAACCACGTTGAACTCTTGGCGATAATCCAGATCACGACCCAAAGTCGACAAATCGGGGAGTGTGTTCAACAATGGATTGTCTTGTATGAAAAACTGCCACATTTCCGCTAAATTCATATTGCAATCTATTGAGGTCAACAAGGTTTCCTTCAATCCTAATCCGGTTATATTTTTTCCGAAATTCTCAGGCAGCTGACCCTCCCAGCCCGGCCCCATGATGACGACAGTCTCAAGATACTCGAGATCGGCAAACGCCTCGGAAACACGCCCCGGCAACCTGTAGTCATAAGCGCAGACCACCATTCCCACAATATGATTTTTCCCATCTTCACACATCCGCCAATACACCTTCCAGTCAGGTGGAAGAGAATTGATTTTTTTTGGATCCCATTTATGCTGATACTCATAATACACCGGCCCGGCAGCTATGATCTTGCACAACGCTATAGAATCAACCTCGCTATTGATACGATCGACAACCGGACCATCATCATTACACCCTGTCGCAACCATGGCCAGACACGTTGCGGCTATCGCCACCACGATCACATGTAAAAGATATTGCATTTTTTTCATGGCTATATTTGTTAAATAGTTACATCGGTTAAACAGCAAAGTGTACTGCCATCAATATCCATAAGACATCATAATGTTTTGCCTTATAGCCGGCATAATACAATTCTCTCCCTAAGGAATATTACACCTATGGATGCCCAAAGATAAAGATTCGCATCTATCAAACCAAAATAATTTGGTTAACAAATGCAAATCAAGGTAAAGATATCAGATGTCAGAGAAGATTGTCAGGAAAACGCATCTGTATATAGTGGCGCACGAGAGCCACTATGTCGTCGGCAGAGAGAAGCGATGTGTCAAAAGTCAGATCATAACTCGATGCGGCTCCCCAGGTCTTGTCGGTATAGAAATTGTAGTAATTGGCTCTGAGGCGGTTGATCTTTTCAGCGCGTGCACGCGCCTTTTCGCGGCTCAGCGACGGATCGCGTGCCACTATGCGGTCGATACACCGCTCCATCGGGGCATGCACAAAAAGGTTGACCGTGCGGGGATGATCGCGGAGCACATAGTCCGACGAACGGCCTACTATCACACACGAACCGGTGTCGGCGAGCGAATGGATAAAATCGGACTGTGCGCGATAGAGCGAATCGTCGCTTATAGAGGTGGAACCGGCATATATATTGCTCGGCGACATACCGAATGCAAACGAAAAAATACCGTTGAGAAACGACGGAAAGCGCTCATCGTTCTTTTCAAAAAACTCAGTGCTCACGCCGGCGCGCTGTGCGGCTTCGTGGAGCAGTTCCTTGTCATAATACCTGAATCCGAACGCATCGGCCAGTCTGCGTCCTATCTCACGGCCGCCGCTGCCGAACTGGCGTCCGACGGTGATCGTCACATGTCTGTTGTCGGCTGAATTGGTCTTGTCAGAGTCTTTCATGGGAATACATCCGTTTTTATTCGTTCAACTTATACAAAAGAGCAACACGAGCAACTGAGCCACGACCACACGCGAAAACATGGCGAGCGGATAGGCTGTGGCATAGCCCACCGACGGAGCGTCACACTCCATCGTGGAGTTGGAATAGTCGAGAGCCATAGGATTGGCCATGGCTCCGCACAGCATTCCGCACGCCGTAGGAAAATCAACCTTGGCCCACCTTACCGCCACGTATGCCATGAGAAGCGTAGGCAAGAAAGTGATCGCCAGACCGGCGGAGATCCATATCAGTCCATCGGAGCGCATTATAGTGTCGAGAAAATGCGCGCCGGCATCCAGTCCCAGACAGGCCAGATAGAGCGACAGGCCTATGCCGCGCAGCATCAGGTTGGCCGACCGCGTGGTATATGTCACGAGGCCGAAGCGGGGTCCGAACCGGCTTATGATTATACCCACTACTATCGGGCCGCCGGCCAGGCCGAGCTTTACCGGCGTTGACACTCCCGGAATGGCGATAGGCACCGATCCGAGCAGCAGCCCGAGGGTCAGACCGATAAAGATGGCCGCCATGTTGGGATCGCGCAGCGCAGTGGCGGTGTTGCCGAGCACTTTCTCGACATTTTCCACAGCCTTGGCTTCGCCGACGACCGTCAGACGGTCGCCGATCTGCAGCACGAGTTCAGGCGTGGCGAGCAGCGTCACACCCGAACGCAGCACACGCGATATATTGATTCCATAACTGTTGCGCAGCCGTAGCGATCCGAGCTTCTTGCCGTTGATCTCCGGCCGTGTCACTATGATATGCTTGGATATTAGCGACGAATCGATGGCATCCCAGTCGATATCGTCGGCGTTCCAGTCGGTTTTCTCCTGCGCACCGAAGAGGATGGTCAGCGCCGGAGCATCGTGTTCCGTGGTGATCACCAGCAGCCGGTCCCCCTCCATCAGCTCGGTGTCGGAGGTCGGAATGCTGACATGGCCCGAACGCCACAGACGCGAGATGACAAAATGATGGTTGATCAGCTCGGCCGCCTCCCTCACCGTCTTGCCGTAAACGGCCGGATTATGCACCTGGAAGGCGGCTATATAGGTCTGGTTGGTTTCTTCGCTGACCGCGCGCTTCATGTCCGACGGTCTCACGAACAGCTTGCGGGTCACGATTATGGCAAGGATCACCCCCACCACACCCAGAGGATAGGTGACCGCACACGACAGTGCGGCACCGTTGGCCGACAGTCCTATCTGCTGCAGAGCCTGCTGCGCGGCGCCGAGCGAGGGAGTATTGGTGGTGGCCCCGGCTATTATGCCCACCATATCGGCCATGGGGATGCTGAAACCCAACGTCATGGCCACAGCCAGCAGCGTGCCGAGCATCACAAGCGTCAGACCGAGCACATTGAGTTTCACTCCGCCGGTGCGGAAAGAGCTGAAAAATCCCGGACCCACCTTCAGGCCAAGCTCATAGACAAACAGCACCAGTCCGAAACTCTCGGCATAAAGAAGCATCTGATGATCGATCGACAGCCCCACATGCCCGGCCAGAATGCCAGCGAAAAACACCCAGGTGACGCCCAGAGTGATGCCGCAAATCTTTATCTTCCCCAGACCGAGCCCCACTGCCACAATGAGCGAGAGCACTATCACGGCCTGCAGAGCCGAATGCTGCAATATCGCGCTTTCAAGCCATTCCATGATGCAGTGTCATTAGCCGCGAAAAGGGCGTTATCTGTCGGCGAATCCGGCCAGACGGGCCAGATATTTGCCTATGATGTCAAACTCGATATTCACGCGGCTTCCCACCCCGATCTCGCAGAAGTTGGTGTGATCCATGGTATAGGGGATGATTGCCACACGAAACGACCGGGCCTCGGAGTCACACACCGTCAGGCTCACGCCGTTGACCGTCACCGACCCTTTTTCGACTGTCATGTAGCCCCTTGCTGCCATGGCCGGATCGATGTCATACTCAAACTTGAAATAGCGGCTGCCGTCGGCATCCTCTATGCCGGTGCACACCGCCGTGGTGTCAACATGTCCCTGCACGATATGGCCGTCAAGACGTCCGTTGACAGGCATACTGCGCTCCAGATTGACGAGCGAGCCCTCGCGGAGATCGCCGAGATTGGAGCGGCGCAGCGTCTCGCTGATGGCTGTGACCGTATAGGTGCCGTCGCCCGGAAGGGCGACCACCGTAAGGCACACGCCGTTATGGGCAAGCGACTGATCGATACGCAGTTCGTCGGCCAGATCCCACTGTAGGGTGAGATGCACGTTACCCTCGTCGGCCACTACCGACACCACACGGGCGGTTCCTTCTACTATTCCTGAAAACATGTCTATTTTTTCGGCATTGGGTTATACACAAGCGTCAGACAGCCGGCATAAGCCGCGTGACGACCTAACACGCTACGAAAGTAATCATTTTTTTTAACTTGCCAAAACAATAATGCCGCACCCGACACTCCGCACGCCGCCCACCGGAAAATGTGACGCCCCGGAAAGCATCGGATTAAGGGATGCTCTCCGGGGCGCTGTGATTGCGACGCCACGCGGGCGCGGATTATCACTCAAGATCGCGGGGTATGGCCACGATACGGAGCTTGCAGTCGTTGATGAAGCGCATGATATTGTCGCGCACCTCCGAGGGAGCCACGTCGGCTTCGATACGCTTCATGGCGTTGAACACCGATGTGCCGGTCTGGTACACATGACGGTAGGCCTTGGCCACATCATCGACCTGATCGTCGGTGAAGCCATGCTTGCGCATCACCACAGCGTTGACACCGAAGTAGCTCGTCGGGTTGTGGGCCATGATCACGTAGGGAGGCACATTGCCGGTAATGCGGCAGCCGCCCTTGATAAGCACCCAGTCGCCCACGCGCGAATTCTCGTGGAGCATCACACCCGACGAGAGGATGGAGCACTCGCCCACCTCGGCGTCGCCGGCTATGGTCACGCCGTTGCCTATCACGCAGCGACCCTTGATGACCGTATCGTGCCCTATATGGGTGTCGGCCATGATGAATGTGTCGTCGCCCACACGGGTGCCACCCTCGGTGCCTATGCCGCGGTTGATTATCACATGCTCGCGTATCACGTTGTTGTCGCCCACGTAGCAGTAGGTCTTCTCGCCCTTCCAGCGGAAATCCTGCGGGTCGGCGCCGATGATAGTGCCCTGATACACCCTGTTGTTGCGACCCATGCGGGAGCCGCGTATTATGGACGTGTACGACATTATCTCGCAGCCGTCGCCTATCTCCACGTCAGCGTCGATAAACGCGAAAGGATGGATGGTGACATTGTCGCCGAGTTTGGCCGTCGGATCGACATGGGCCAGTGGACTGATGTTGCTTGCCATGATGGAAATGATTAAGGTTGATACTCGATGGATAATTACCGGCCGCCGCCGAGCGACTGATAGAGGTTGATCACAGCCTGGGCGGTGGTGAGGTTGCACGACAGCTCCGACATCTGGGCCGACAGCAGCTGCTGCTGGGCCGTCAGCACCTCAAGATATGTGGTCGACATGCCGCCGAGCTTAAGCAGCTCCTCGGTGATCTCGACCGAAGTGGCGAGCTTGCCCACCTGCTCCTGAAGCAGAACGGCCTTCTCGGTGCTCTTCTGATAGAGCATCATGGCGTTCGACACCTCGGCCGATGCCGACATGAGCGCATATTCGAAGTTGTTCATCGCCTGCTCCTGCTGGGCTTTTGCAGCCTTCAGGCGGGCTATGTTCTGTCCGCGTGCGAAGAGCGGAGCCGTCAGCTGTCCGGCGAGCTGTATGAACCACTTGCCGGGGTTCATCACCATGCCTCCGACGAGATTGGTGAAGCCTCCGTTGGCAGTGATGTTGAGCGACGGATAGAAGGCCGAGCGGGCGCCTGCCGTAGTGTAGTAGGCTGCGGCCAGACTCTCTTCGGCGGCGCGTATGTCAGGACGGGCGGCGAGTTCGCGCATCGGTATCTCCTCGCGAAGCATTTCCGGAGCGGTCAGAGTGGCGCCGGGCGATGTCACCCATTCCATAGGCATGGTGTTCATCAGCAGCGACATGGTGTTGTTGGCCTGATGAAGATTGTCCTCCAGGTCCTTGATCGAGCCGAGTATGCTCAGATACTGGGCCTCGCTCTGCACCACGGCGGCCTCGGTGACGCGGCCGGCCTCCTTGAGGTCCTTCATCGTGGTGACGTTCTCGGCCCACAGTTCGGCCGTGCGGCGGCTCAGATCGAGTTGCTGCTGAAGCATGGCTATGGTATAGTAGCAGTTGGCCACACCGCCGATTATCTGCGAGCGCACAGCCTGACGGTAAGCCTCCGTCTGGCGGTAGGCGGCCTCAGCTCCGCGCTTGGAGTTGAGCAGACGTCCGAAGATGTCCACCTCCCAGCTTGCGGCGGCGGGTATCTGATAGGTCCAGCTCATGTCGGTGACGTCAAAATACTTGGCGCCGGCGCCGTTGGGCGCGAGCGACAGCGAGGGGAGATAGGCCAGACGCGCGCCCAGACGGTTGGCTGCGGCAATGTCGACGTTGAGCTTGGCGTTGCGCAGATCCTTGTTATTGTCGAGCGCCTGATAAATTAGATCGGTAAGCACCGGATCGGTAAACACCTCCTGCCAGCGCAGATTGCCGAAGGCGGCGCTGTCCACCGGAGCTTCCTTGGCCTCGGCGTAGGCTTTTCCGAGCTGGGAGTCGTCAGGCATCTTGAATTTGCCGTACATGTTGCAGCCGGCCAGGCCCGTGAGGGCCATGGCTGCTGCCGTAGATATTATGATGCGATTGATTTTCATTTGATGATATATGTGAATTGTCCCTCTTTGAGATCGTCTAAATTTATATTATACGGATTTTGAGAAGGATTGTCAGATGGATTTTTGTTTGTGATGAGGGAGTGTAGCCGTAGCTACATGACCTGGGAGCAAACAAAAAGACGCTGAAAAGACTCTCAAAAGCAAAGTGATATGAATTTTAGACAATCTCTTAACGCGAATACTGCTCGATCTCGTTCTCGATGCCTTCGTTGTCGGTATCCTCCCACTTTATCGGAGTGATCTTCTCCTGGATCTTCTGGAAGATCACGAAGAGGGCGGGCACGATGAATATCTGCAGGAACATACCGATAAGCATGCCGCCTATAGATCCGGTGCCGAGGGCACGGTTGCCGTTGGCGCCGGCGCCGGAGGCGAACATCATCGGGAGCAGACCGATGATCATGGCCAGAGAGGTCATGAGGATCGGGCGCAGACGGGCCGACGCACCCTGGATGGCGGCGTTGACCACCGACATGCCTGTGCGGCGGCGCTCGATGGCAAACTCCACGATAAGGATGGCGTTCTTGGCCAGCAGACCGATAAGCATGATCAGGGCAATCTGCAGATAGATATTGTTGGATACTCCGAAGATCTGGGCGAAGATGAAGGTACCCATCAGACCGAACGGTATCGACAGGATGACCGACATCGGCAGGATGTAGCTCTCATACTGGGCCGAGAGCAGCAGATATACGAAGAGCAGACAGAGACCGAAGATCACGGCTGTGGTCGACCCGGCGCCGCTCGAAGCCTCCTCGCGGGTCATGCCGGAATACTCGTAGCCGTAGCCCGGCGGGAGAGTCTCCTGCGCCACGCGGGTAATGGCCGCCAGACAGTCGCCCGACGTATAGCCCGGTGCGGGGTTACCGTTGACCGAGATCGACTGGAACATGTTGAATCGGTTGAGCAGGTCGGGGCCATACACCTTCTGCATGGTCACGAAGTTGGAGAGCGATGCCATCTCGCCGCCGTTGCGCACCTTGATCGACGCAAGGGTCTCGGGGCTTACGCGCGCCTCGGGCGAGGCCTGCATCATCACGCGGTAGATCTTGCCGAAACGGTTGAAGTTGCTGACATACATACCGCCGTAGTAACCCTGCAGCGTGGTCAGAATGTCGCGGGGCGACAGTCCGGCCTGCTTGGCCTTGGCAGCGTCGATATCCACCAGATACTGCGGGAAGGTGGGGTTGAACGTGGTCATGGCCACCTGCACCTCAGGCTGCTGGTTGAGCTGTGCGAGGAAGCCCTGAACCACAGCGAAGAAGTCTTCGACACTGCCGCCGGTCTTGTCCTGCATCTTGATCTCGAAACCGTTGGTCAGCGAGTAACCCGATATCATCGGGGGCGCGAACATCACCACGCGGCCGTCCTTGATCACGGATGTCATGGCGTAGAGCTTGCCCAGGATGGCGTCCGACGACTGATCCTTGCGCTTGCGCTCCTCCCAGTTCTTGAGCTTGATGATGACTGTGCCGTAGGTAGCGCCCTGGCCGGCCATGAAGCTGTAGCCTGAAATTTTCTGGCGATACTCGATCTCCGGCACCGTGGCCAGAATCTGGTCGAGCTGCTCAAGCACGGCGTCGGTGCGTTCCTGCGATGTGCCCGGGGGCATGTCGACCATGCAGAACAACGTTCCGGTATCCTCGTTGGGCACAAGAGTGGAGGTGGTGATGCTCATGAGCCACACCAGCGCGGCCACTGCCACTGCCACCAGCGAGAATGCGGTGATCTTGTGGTTGATAAACCAGCCGGTGACCTTATTGTAATATTTCATGATACGGCCGAAACCGATCTCGAAGCCTTTGTGGAAGCGCTTGCCGAAGATGCCGAGCACTGCCACCACGGCACATACCGAGGCGATGGCCAGCTTCACCGGATGAGCCACGTTATACCAGCCGAGCACCATGAAGGTGATCGTGGCGGCCAGGAATGCGAAGGTGATCAGCGGGGGAAGATCGAGTGTGAAGCGACGCTTGGCCTGACCTACGACAGCCTCGGCGGCCGCTCCGTAGGCTTTGCCCATGCGCTCCTTGAGCGACGAGTCGTCGCCGTGGGCTTTCAGGAACACGGCGCAGAGAGCCGGCGACAGCGTCAGGGCGTTGAGCGCAGAGATACCGATGGAGATAGCCATCGTCAGACCGAACTGACGGTAGAACACGCCCGTGGTGCCGGTCATGAACGATACGGGGATAAACACGAGCATCATCACCAGAGTGATCGATATGATGGCGCCGCCTATCTCGCCCATGGCGTCGATGGCTGCGCGGCGAGAGCTCTTGTAGCCGACATCGAGCTTGGCGTGGACAGCCTCCACCACCACTATCGCGTCGTCGACCACAATCGCGATCGCAAGCACGAGAGCCGACAGGGTGATGAGGTTGATCGAGAAGCCGATGAGGTTCATGAAGAAGAACGTACCCACAAGAGCCACCGGGATCGCGATGGCCGGGATGATTGTGGAGCGGATATCCTGCAGGAACACATACACCACGAAGAACACCAGGATGAACGCCTCGATGAGGGTCTTGATCACCTCATGGATCGAGGCATCGAGGAAGTCGTTGTTGTTCATCGGTATCGCTATCTTCAGACCCGAGGGAAGCTCGCCCTCCATCTTCTTGATCACGGCCAGACAGTCGTTGATGATCTGTGTGGCGTTGGAGCCGGCGGTCTGGAAGACGATACACGACGTGGCCACCTTGCCGTTGAGCGAGTTGGAGAATCCGTAGGTCAGACGTCCCAGCTCCACTTCGGCCACATCGCCCAGACGGAGTATCTCGCCGGTGGGCTTGGCGGCCACCACTATATCCTCGAACTGCTCGGGAGTGGTCAGACGGCCTTTATACTTCATCGTGTACTGGAAGCTCTGGTCGCCCTGTTCGCCGAACGTACCCGGAGCGGCCTCGATATTCTGCTCCGAAAGAGCGTAGGTGACATCCGAAGGCATCAGGCCATACTGGGCCATCACCTCGGGCTTGAGCCATATACGCATCGAGTAGTCGGCACCGAACGACATGACGTCGCCCACGCCCGACACACGCTGCAGCTGGGGAATGATATTGATCTTGGCATAGTTGTCGATAAACTCCATCGAGTAGTTGCCCGAAGCGTCGTAGAGCGACACCATCAGAAGCATCGACGACTGACGCTTGGCTGTCTGCACACCCACCTGAGTCACCTCGGCGGGAAGCAGGTTGAGAGCCTTCGACACACGGTTCTGCACGTCGACGGCAGCCATGTCGGGATTAAAGCCCTGCTCGAAATACACTGTGATGTCGGCCGAGCCGGAGTTGGTGGCGGTCGACTCCATGTGGGTCATGCCCTGGGCGCCGTTGATCGACTCCTCAAGAGGAGCTATCACGGAGTTGAGCACAGCCTGGGCGTTGGCGCCCTGATATGTGGTCGACACGCGTATCGTAGGCGGCGCTATGTCGGGAAATTGGGTCACCGGCAGCGAGAAGAGGCCGATCAGACCCAGCAGCACGATGAATATCGAGATTACCGTCGACAGCACCGGGCGGTTAATGAACGTATCTAATTTCATCTGTCAAATACTAACTTTATTCTGAATATTTGTGTGTATGAGAGAGAGTGGCTCACTCGGCTGCCACACCCTCGGCGCTCTGCTGCGCGGCTGCCGCCTGCGCGGCCTGATCCACCGGAGTGATGGCCATGCCGTCCTGCAGACGCGTGCCCACGCCCTCTACGGCTATACGCTGGCCGGCTTTGAGACCCGAAGTGACGATGAAGGTCTTGCCGTCGTTGGAAGCCTCGATGGTGATCGGAGTCGACACCACCTTGTTGGAGTCGTTGACCACATACACAAAGCGCTTGTCCTGAAGCTCGAAGGTGGCCTTCTGCGGGATGATGATCACATTGTCCTGCACATTGGGGATGATCACCTGGCCCGTACCGCCGCTGCGGAGCAGTCCGTCGGGATTATTGAACAGCGCGCGCACGCTCGAAGAGCCGGTCGAGTTGTCGATCACACCGCTGACTGTGGCCACAGTGCCCTCCAGAGGATAGATCTGGCCGTCGGCCATGCGCAGCTTCACCTTGGGCATCGCCGCGATAGCCTCCTTGAGCGAGCGCTTGCCGCCGTCGGAGAGCGAGAGCAGATCGCGCTCGGTCAGCGAGAAGTAGGCATACACCTCGTTGTTGTCGCTCACCGTGGTCAGCGGCTCCACCGACGAGGGCGACGCCAGCGAGCCTTCGCGGTTGGGTATCGTGCCCACCACACCGTTAGAAGGCGAAGTCACCACCGTATATGCCAGATTCTTGCGGGCGTTGATCAGCTGAGCCTGAGCCTGCGAGAGCTGTGCCTTGGCGGTCTGGAGCTGATTGTCGGCCACCTGATATTCATACTGGCTTATGATGTTCTTGTCGTAAAGCTTCTTCTTGGTGTCGGCGGTCATCTGGGCGGTCGACACTGCAGTCTGGGCTGCGTTGACAGCCGCCACGGCCTGATCCACGGCAGCCTGAAACTGCACCTGGTCGAGAATGAAGAGTGTCTGGCCCTTGCTCACCTGCTGGCCTTCGTCGACACACACTTTGGTGATGAAACCTGTCACCTGCGGACGTATCGCTACGTCGCTCTTGCCCTTGATCAGAGCCGGGAAACTGCTCTCGAGATCCGACGTGCCCTCCGCGAGGGTGATCGTGGCTATGCTCGGAGCCATCTGCTGCATCTGCTGCTGATCGCCGCCACTGCATCCGACGGCTACTGTTGCCACTGCGCCGGCCAGCATCAGGCCGGCCAGATTCAACATGGTTAAATTCATACGCTTATTATTTATCGTGTAACTTACTATTTTCCGATTTATGCTAACATCTCAGTGATTGGTTCCAGATGCGAAACACTCCCTCCGAAAAATACGCGTGCAAAGGTACTCAACTATTTGCACCTGCGGAAACGCCGCCCACAAATATTTCACACAACTTTAAGCATCATTAACACCATTCGACTTTTCTTCCAATTTTCACACCCTATCGGCCACTCACCTGCCCGACATTGCCACACCATTTACCCGATCAGTCCGATTACATTTCCAAGGCCGCCACAGGCCGCCCTAATACAATCGAACCTGATATACTATTTTTATTCCTATTAAATACACTATTCTCACAAATTCCCATTTCGCAACTCACGCGCACGTTTGTGCGCTTTAGTAAACAGTATTGTACCCCCCCCCTGACACACTTTTACAATCTTGTTAAACTTTTCTCCCAAAATATTCGCACTATTATCCAATTTTTAACTTCACAACCGATTTTTTCGACCGATCAGACGGCCATGCTAATTCTGCATATTCATAAATTTTATACTATCCAGTTTTAATCATTTTTCTAATCAAACAACAGGACAAAGATTATGAAACAACTTCTACTCACCCTTCTCGGGGTGGCAGCTCTCTGTGGCCTATCGCCACACCACGCCGCCGCCCAGACCACGCCTGAGGTGAAGACCGCAACCTTCGAGATCACGGAGGATGCATTCACGCAAGGCAAAATCTCGGTAGGACACCGAATCAAAGGAGCGCACAAGGATGCCCCCGATCCCACAGACTTTACTCTCGACCTCAATGACCAGCCGACCACGCTTCACGAACCGCTCACGGGAGTGAAAGGCTTCGGATGGGGACTCATTTATATCAAAGCCGTCGACAACGACGACGCCACAGCCCGGATAGACTTCGACTATTCGAAAAGCCCTGTGATCAAGGATGTCGTGCCCTATCGCGGCACCAGCAAGCTGCAGACCGGAAGCCTTGAACTTTACAAGACTGACGACGAACCCTCGACCGCTTTCAGCATCTCGCTCGGCGAGGATAAGCGAATAAAATCGGTCGAGTTCATTCCTACTGCGGGAACCACCGGCGGATTTTACGCGCAGCGCACATCAATTGTCACCAAATATATCAAAGCCGTAGAAAACATTCAGAGCCTTGATGCATCGAAAATCTACAGCCTGACTGACTCGACAAAGACAAGCAACTCTTATTACACAACCTTCACTTTCAGCGCCGACGGCCCATACGGGAGCGAACAGCCGCTATGCCTGCGCACCATGTGGGCTACCAGCGCCTACGAAATGAAGTTAGCAAAAATAAAGGTGACATATATCGATGTTACCGACGACATTCCTTCGGAAAACATCACATACAGCTACGGCAAGAAATACGGCGACGCAATCTACTACATGCAGGATGACGAAACCGAGTGGACCGCAGCCGGACTGTCAACCGTAAAACTCGACGGTCAGACCGTAAAAGTGAAAATCGGCGAATCGATCACCGAGTTCACCCGCCCCGAAAGCCCCAAAACCGGCCAGCCTACAGTGATCATCAACGGTGGCGACTACTGGGTGGGCACCACCATCAAATGCACATTCCGCACCTATCTCGACCCAGCACTCATTGCCGACGGAGCCAACGAGGCCTATCGTGTCACATACGCCATCTCCGGAAAATTCTCCAACGGTTGGAACAGAGGATCTCGCCTTTCAAGCAATATAACCCCGCCCCCAACCGGTGTTAAGTCTTCGGGGACTACCACAGAAAACATCGTCACGATTACAAACATTTCCGGACTCACAACCGACGACAAAGTAACCGTAATCGGAGTTCCGACAGTCGACTATGCGACATTTGCCACAGCCACTACAGCCCAAAAGAACGGAACTGACGCAGCCATAATATTCGACCAGATCCGGCTCACCTATACATCGTCAAAGTCCCACGAAGCGCAAGGCCCGATGGCGCCGGATGTAAAGATTTCATCAGGAGCGACACTGGACGCCACCGCCGGAAAATACCGACTGTTTGGCAGTGCCAAGGCCACAATCGGAAGCTTTGACGGCTGCACAGACACCGGTGTGAAACACTACTACATGCTGAGCGACGCTCCGGTCGATGCCGCATCGTTCACCACCGCTGCAGCCACCGAAGCCAATGAAGTGACCATCGACGGCTCCAAAGCGTTCCTCGCCGTGCGTGCATATACCACCGTCGACGGCAAAGAGGTGGGATCGGCCGTGCGCAACTTTGAGTTTGTCAAGACCGACATCATCAACCTCGAGAGCGCGGCAGAGATCACAGCCGACCTGAAAGGAAAGACCGTGCGCCTCGGATTCCCGCTCAATATCATTGCCGACGGCACTCTGGGCAGCGACAAACTCACATACATGATCTACGCGCGCGACCCCGAAAACAATCCCGTGGTAATGAAGTCGCGCCTTGCCGCAACGACCGATGCCAAGACACCCGGAGCGGCATTCCAGATCACTAAGACGGCAACACCGGATGGCGAGATATTCACACCCGCCGCAGGGGTCATAGCCACTGTTGACACCGACAAAGCGGGACATCCGATTCTCGTGCTGAAAGATGCCGACAACGGCATAGACCACTTCGACGAATGCTACACAGGCGCAGCATTAAAATATAAAGACGCCGACATTAAAGACGCCGGAATCGACCTCTACTACGCTCTGACCCTCAATACCCACAATCGCGTCGAGGAGATCAGCGAATCGCACTATGGCCGCATGGTCTACATGCGCGGAGTGACCTACAACACCACCGACCAGCGTTTCGAAAAAGATGGCAAAGCGATACCTGTCGCAACAGTCAGCACTGACCTCGACAAATATCTTCATAATAGTTACTATAAGAAGTTCAGTAGCCTGCCGACTGACGCCACCATCCTTTACACCATCTGCGGAATAGTGGAATATGACCCCAACGCCGAAGCCGGCTCGCAATACTACATGATGCTCAGGAATTGTGTGGCTACACAGGAACTGACCGGAATAACATTCCCCACCGACGGACAGGTCGTCACAGGATCGCTGACAGAAAACAACGACAAGACCGCAGGATCAATCGACATCATACACTCTGCGACAACCATAGCCGTCCACCCCACAGGGGCCACCTCGGGAGGATATATCTGGAGCTATACAAACCAGTCGACCGGAGCGGCAACAATTGCTATCGTCGGCGCATCATCGAACATTTCTGTAACCAACAATGTCTCCTTCTTCAAGGATGGAAAATGCGAGATCCGGATCGAAAGCACCGATGCCCTCAACACTACCACCTACATTCCATACGACCGCAGCGAAACGTATACTCTGACTCTAAACGACGAGGCCAAAGACATGCCGGTCTACAGCGCATTCTCACAGATCGACCCGGCCAACGACAAAGGATTTGTCAGGATCAAGACCCCATACTCTCTTCCATACAAAATTGGCAACGCATCGGGCAACTGGGACTGGCCGATAGCCATGACCGCCTACCTCAAAGGCAACTACATCCTTGTTAGAGATGTGGCCACCAACGATGACGGACAGCCTGCGGCACATCAGGATCAGAATCCCGACTTTTATCTTGTATATTCTGCAAAAGGCTGGGGCACCAACGTAGTAAGAAACCATTATCGCACCAGCAATACCGGCAGAAGAGCCATTAGAGAAGGTGACGGCGTCGCCATCCTCACATTCCAGATCGGCGATGATGACATGGTTCTTGACGCATCAAATATGGCCAAACCTGCATCATCAAAAACTAATTCCACCAATGACTGGCATTTCACCAGCCCTGTTGGCTCATCGGAAAGCGCCTATAAAGACCACCTTGACGACTGGAGAGTATCGTCGACAATCAGTGATCCGAAACAGACGCTGATCGATGAGTCATACCTGCGCAAGGTCATAGCCATCAACGGAGCCAAAATCAAGCAAACGGCTGACGACAAAGCAGCAATCAGCCTTAAGAACGACGTGGCTCTTTCATGGGACTGTCTCGGGGCTGCCGACAAGGATACACATAAGGCTGTCATTGCAAACGCCGGCGACGACGCCACCTACAACGTCACAGCCTACGTGATGAAGGACGGCAACGGCGGCTTCAAGCTCGAAGTCATATCGCTTGAATGCCTCACCGGCATCATCAGCGTGTGCGAACACGAGCACCACGACACATATTACGGCAAGGCATCGCTCGACCGATTTGCCGACGGCGACATCGTGACACTCCGCGGAGTGAAGGTGACCAAGACATTCGCCGAGGGATCAACCACCGACTACACACTCTCCACCACCATCGGCAACGAGGAGATCGACTTCGTATGGGAAACCAATGCTTCATTGGAATACACCCATAAGAACACTATCAACAAAGACATGGGCGCGAACACCGTCACCCCGTCGACATTCAACATCTCCGGCAATCTTAAGATCGACGGTGACAAGAAATCGATAGATCTGGCCACGGTGGGAAAACAGAGCCAGAGCAAGCTCACCGTTTATTCCAACGGCGCGACGATACCCACAAGCAAGAGAGTATCGTTCCAGTCCTACGCCAGGATCACCTTTGACGCTCCCAAGGGAACCGAAATAGCCTACAAGATACTGTCGGTAGAGGGCGAGCCTGTGGACGACGGCAAATGGCTGCCGATCACCACAAGCGACACCCTGACCATAGACCGCACCCACGTAATACAGATAGCGGGCTGCGCCGCCGGCAGCAACGCCCAGACTTCGGCTAACATCAGCTTCACGAAATCGGCCAAAGAAGCAAAAAGCATCGACGACATGCTCGCCGCCGACAACACGACCAACTATCTGCATCTGCGCAATACGGTGAGAGTTTCATCGGCGTTCACCGCATGGCCCTTCGGCAATATACTGACCGTGACCGACGGCGCCGGACACCATCTGCTCCTGCACGTCGACAACTACTCTCCGCTGCCCGAAACAGGCTCACTGCTCAAAGACTTCGCCGTGCAGCGCGTCACCTCTGACCACACTCTGACCATAGGATCGCTCAACAACAGCTATCAGTATCAGTTCATAGGCAACACGGCTGACTACACGGCCACTCCGGAAGAGGGCGACGACCTCCCATCCATCGAGCCACTGATCACCGACAGCCCCGAGGCTTCCGACGTGGAGAAGCTCATCCGCATCACCGACGCATTCATCACCGGCGAAAACGCCTCGAATCTCACCGTCAAGACTGCGGGCGGCAACACCATAGCGCTCCGCAACGCCTTTGAATGCGAGATAGCCGACAACGGCCCCGAGAGCGGATATATACTCACCGGCCTGCTGCTGCCGCGCAAGGGCAAATCTGTGCCCCGCAGCGAGGCTGCCGTCGTAGCCGACGAAGCCGACGAAGCGACTCCGCTGACACTCGACGATATGGAATTCCTGCCGATCAACATAGAGAAGCGTCGCGCCGCCGCCACCCCCCGACTGGAGGTGACCGGATATGAGAGCATGGAGGACAACACCGTCGTGACCATAGAGGACGTGACCGTCAGCATGACATCCGACGAGGCTTACTCCACAATCGAATACTCCACCGACGGAGGCGCCACATGGACCGTCTACGACGGCAAGCCTCTGACGATCGGCAGCTCGACCGAGATTCAGGCACGCACCATAGTCAAGGGATTTGATCCGAGCGCCATAGCCAAGCTCGACATCCGTCGCGAATACTACTCCGACGCCGCCAAGGTGGTGACAGAGCAGAAGGGTGGCTACACACTCGTGACACTCCTTCCCGTCAACGATCTGCCCCAGGGCACCGGCTATACGATCCACTACACTCTCGACGGATCGGAACCCGACATAAATTCGGACGTCTACAGCGCACCTCTGGAACTGACAGAGGCCGCTACAGTCAAGGCGCTGATGATAGAGCAGGGCAAGCGTCCGGCCAAGACCGTCGCATCGCAGGCACTGACCGTGCGCGCCAACGATCTTGACATCACCGCCGACAAGGGCGAAGGATTCACCACCGTGGCCATCGCGCCCAAGAATGCCAAGCATGTCGATCCCAAGGCCGAGATACGCTACACTACCGACGGCACTGAGCCTACAGCCTCATCGCAGCTCTACAAGGGAGAGTTTGAAGTGGAGGCTGCCGACAACGGCATGACCATCAAGGCCATCTGCATTGAGCCGGGCAAGACCGCCGGCAATGTGGCTTCGGCAACAGTGGCCGTGGAGGGTCTGCGCCCGAGCTGCGACGTGACAATCAGCTACAAGGAGGCCGAAGGTGTCTACACCATCACGCTCACCGCTCCGGCCGGCAAGATCTTCTACGCGCTCAACGACGCCACAGAGTTTAAGCTCTACGATCCGGCCAAGCCGATCACCTACGTCTCCGACACCGACGGCACATGCCGCATCCGCGCCTACGCTCTCGAAGAGGGCAAGAAGGAGGGCCGGATAGCCGAACAATCGTTCGCCGTCACGGGCATTGACGGCGTGGAAGCCGATCAGGAGGCCGGAAGCGTGCGCGTGGAGGGCAACTCGATCATCGTGCCCGAGGGCGCGCAGACCTTCGACATCGCCGGACGCCGTGTGAATCCACAGGGACTCCCCCGCGGCATCTACATCGTGCGCCTCGCCTCGGGCAAGGCAGTCAAGGCGGTGGTGAAGTAAACCGGCACGACCATCCATCCAGTCTTTTTGACTGTTTTTTTAAGTTAGTATATGCGGCGCGCTCCGATGTGAATCGGGGCGCGTTTCTTTTTTGAGGGGCATTGCTATGAGCTGACTGTCCCTGCGGCTCATCTACGAAGATCCGCTTAGCGGGCGATCAGACAACCCCACCAAGCCGCCCTGCGGGCGTCATGGCGGGGTTTACAGAGGTCGGTGGTCTACGACCACCCCAAGCGGGCGGGGCGCGGGGGTAGAGGGCGCTATGTGGCGGCGGGTGGCCCGGGCTGGCGCGGGCGGCTGATCTCGCAGGCTCCGCAGCTCGGCCGACCGGGGGGGGCGCGCTCCTCTCCCCCGGTCTACGCGGCGCGCTCCCCCGCCCCGCTGACGCGTGGCAGGTGGGCGGTGCTCCGCTCCGAACCGGGGATAACATCTGCCCGCACGCTCCGCGGCTCCGAGGACGCCACCCCATCCGGCAGGAGGAGAGAGCAGGAGGAGGAGAGAGAGCGGCGGGCGGCGGGGATAGAGCGGGGCACACGGCAGGGAGGAGGAGAGGAGAGAGAGGCAGAGGAGGAGAGAGCGGAGCCGCGGAGCGTGCGGGCAGACAGTAACCGGGGTTCGGAGCGAGACGCGGGCGACGCGAGGCGATAGCGAGCGGTGACCGCGCGAGGCGGAGACCCCGGAGGGAAGTGAGGGCACACGACAGCGCGGCGAGTCCCGGAGGGTACGAGGCCGCGCCACGCGTCAGCACAGGGCGACGAGATGGGTGATTGAGGAGGTGAACTGGTATTAATATTCGGTATTTATACCCATATAATGCAAAATTGAGATCTACGGAGAAAAGGAGAGGGAAGCGCACTACTGTGCGCTTTAGTCGACAAATATGTACCCCCCCCCGACACACATTTACAATCTTGTTAAACTTTTCTTCACAAATATTCGCACAAAGCAGCAATAATTAATTTCATGCCGGTTTTTTTTGAACCGAAGCCACGACTTGCATAATTCCTGAAAATTATCTTTTTATACATTTTCATATTACTAACAAAACAGGACAGAGATTATGAAACGATTTCTACTCACCCTTCTCGGGGTGGCCGCTCTCTGTGGCCTATCGCCACACCATGCCGCCGCCCAGAGCGTCGAGAAACTAAGCATGGATCTCGGGTTGCGAACAGCAGACCACAACACAAAGCTTACCTATACAATCGACGAAACACAAACAGCATGGTTCGATACAAAACCAGCCTCACCTACCACTTCATCGATTGGAGGATTTACAAAGATTGAGAACGACACTTTTCTCATAGAGTTCGATTACTTTGACCTTTGGACACTTAGCCAAGCTTCGCTAAAATCAAACTATACGGCGGCCTACGGTTCCAAAACCAAGCCCGGCATATGCCTTTATCCCGGCACAAGATTCAGAATTTCACTCAAGGATCCAAACAAACGTATCTTAACACTGAAAATAAACTCTGGATCAACGGCCGTCAAATTTATTGAAGCCACCGTCAGAAACAACACCCATCCAATAAATTCACTGACAGATATAACTGCCAACGACAAAGTGAACATAGGATATTCAAAAACTGAAGAGACAACCCCTATTTCAGTAATAACATTCAGCAGCACACCGATAGGATTTGAACATGGCATAACTGTCGAATTGCCAAAAACAACATGCAAAACCGTAGCATACAGCACTACAACTGTCAATCAAGCATCCTACAACAAATTGAATAATTTCGTCTATTCAATCGCCGGCATAGAGGCCGAAGTGATCGACGTAGCCGACATACCCAAAACCGGCAAGATCTACGGCTATGCAAGTGAAACTAAAGTATGGGACGGTGCTGACTGGATCACTCCGACGCAGTCGACTTACGACGACCAGACTGTAAAATTCCGTCTTGGCAAAGTGATCACCGAATTCACTCGTACAGAAAACACTCCTGCCGGGAAACCTACAGTCACCTACAGTGCTGCATCCAAGACCCTCGGCGCCCACATAGGCGTGGAGGTCCGTTCCTATCCCGACGAATCGGTGATCTATAACGGCAAACCGTCGGCCACATACACCGCAGAATACCGGCTGAACAATCCATTCAAAACCACTCCCACCAGTAACGTCTCTTCAGCATATGTGTCGTCGCGCAACCTTTATGGAGGAACGAATCTCGCCGTCAGCACTGTTGCCAACTGGAAAAATTTTGTGAAGAAATATGACGACGGAACCGTTTTTAGCCTGACATACGTTTCACACATGGCAGCCGCGACAGCCGACAAACCGGAAATAGCCAAGTCAAAAAGCATAGTCAAACTCTCACGAACGGCCGGAATCTCCGACACCACAACCATCATAGTCCCAACCTCGTCGACTATACAAATCCAATATATGGATCCGATGACAAACACAGGAGCCAGCGCTTCCTCTATCGCTTACCCGACTGTAAAAGACGGAACTCTGCCGGCCTTTGTCTTCGACGAGGTGGATCTGACCGTAGCTACCGATGAGCCTACCGGATCGAGAGCGCCCTCGCTGACCGTCAGCGCCGCCACCGATGATCTGGCCAACCTGCAGGGTGACGGATCTTATCTCTTCAAAAAATCCATCAACATCAAGGCTACGCTCGACGACGAGGACTTCCCCGACGCCAAGTTCTACTACATGACCGGCGATGCTCCGGCTGCGTCATTCGACAAGAGCAAGGCCACGGCCGTTGGCGATGACGGCACAATCACCGCCAACGCCACCGGCTATGTGAGCGTATTCGCCGTGGTGACCGTCGGCGACAAGGAAGTGGCAAGCGCGCCCGCCACCGTGGCACTGGAACGCTTCCAGTCGACAGTGATATCGACCTACGCCGATCTGCTCAAACCCGAAAACAACGGCAAGGTCATAACACTCGACATCACCACCCGCACCCGCTACACCGGCTACTTAGGAAGAAAAGTAACAAAGGATTCACCCTATTTGCCATTTGCATTTATCTACGACAACGACGGCAACCCCATAAAGGTCTCAGCCGTACACTTAGATGTTTCTCCCACTACTGTCTCGGCATTGAACTATCTGGTAACCGGCCCCGGAGAGCCCAAGTCAAAAGCCAAGACGCTTTTTGTCAACCCGTCTACGACACTCGACGATGACAAGTTTATTGAAGCCAAATCCATAGTAGGACGCCTGCAAGTAAAGGACGGACACCCGGAGATAATCCTCGTCGACGAATTCAACGACGACAAATTTGACTGGCGCGACTTCTGTGCCACCAAGACCAAGACATCGGACGAGATACGCATGACTGCAGAAGACAAGAGCAAAGCCGACGAGGCATTCAAGCGCGAATACAAATCGACCGAACTTCTGCCCGGGCACTGGGGCCGATACGTGACTATCGAACGGCTCAGCAAATTCGACAATTCGAGCGAATCGACCGACACGACCTTTACATCAACCGAAGGCAACAAGATCAAACTGATGTATGGCGCCGGCTATCCGTCGATAGCGGGTTTCAGCGAGAGACATTGGAAGACAATGCTGACTGCCATCCCCAAAGGAAACACTGCAACCAAATATGCGCTAAAAGGCATGGTTGACAACAACCGAGAAGCAGAAGGGATGCAGGTATTCGTCAAGGACGCATACTACAACATCAGCAAGCCCTATTTCACTGCCACACGCACAGGAGCGACAATGACACTGCGTGACACCCCCGACGCGGATGCCGACCAGACGTTTGAATTTATAGGTTTGACTATACCCAATGCAAACGGCAACGCCCTGTCATTCAAGGTAGATCAGACAAAAGAGGATCAGCCCAGCGCTGCACAGATCGCCTTTGCAACTCCGGCAGGATACTACGACATGAACCAAGATGGCAAAAAACTCAACAACGCCACCGAAGCCATTGCCGTAGACGGACGCTATCGCATTAAAATGGCAGCTAAAATACCTGGCACCACCACTCAACCCGAACAGAGCGACACAGCGATCGTCAGTCTGCACGATATCGTCCAGAAGGGTGTTGTCGGCAATTTTATCAGCGACTTCGACCGTATGACTCCGGCCGACATCGAAAAGAATCCTTATCTGACGATAAGAACACTTGGCAACAACGCCCCGAAATACCCTGATACCTACGTCTTCTATCCGACGATGATGGTCTACGACACGTATGGAGAGTATATTCTTGTTCGTGAAATCATGCGCGACACCACGGCCACAGACAAGCCCATCATTGCAGACACACACTATCCCCGGTATTATATAATCAAGTCAACTACTACCAGAAAACCAAGCTATTACAAACAGCAATCTAACAGCGGAATATACAGATGGAAACATGATACCAGATCAACTGCCATCACAGCTGCCGACGGTATAGAAGAAATCATTGCCAAAGCAATAGTCAATGAGCAGGGCAATGTGATATTTGACAACAGCGGGGCACAATTCACAGCCCACTGCCTGCATATCAGCATTAACGACTATCAGAAGCCGGCCTTCGTCAGTCAGTATGATGAACTGGCCACGGCGGTTGAATTTGACAACATTGCCACAGCCACGATAGGCAAGGAGCAGCTCAACATGATCGTGGATCTGCCCGACGCGGTGATCACCAAGGATGCCGACGGCGAATATCGCGTAAACACCGCCACGGCCAACGCTCTGGCGTGGAACATACTCCGCGCCGCCGACAAGGATACCCACACCGGCATGATCGATCAGGCTCAGGAGGGTGACCGATTTGCAGTGAAAGCGCTCGTGCTCAACGACGGCAAGGGCGGATATGCGCTCGAAGTCATCGACTTCAAGGCCGGATATGCCCGCAGCCTCCACGTATGCCGCCATCCGGGACATGACAGCTACTATGCCGACCAGAACTTCGACGGAGTCGACGCAGGCAAGCAGGTGGAGATGCTCGGAGTGGAGCTGACCAAGGACGCCGACGGCAATGTCACCACCGAACTGTCATCTACCGTGAGCCTCGTGTGGACATCGTTCCCGGATCTGGAAGCCGACCACAAGGCACTGATCGTGGAGTCAGACGGCCAGAAGACACTGACATTCAACGTGGCCGGAACTCTGGTGCGCGGCGACGACGGATCGGTGTCAATCGACGTCAACGAAATGACAGCCGTGCCAAGCTATCCTTACTTCGATGACTACAACAACAAATTTGTCTTCAACGACGCGCCCTACAACCATTACAACGATCCGCAGTACAACAACTTCCTGGACTATTTCAAGGTCGACGTGCGCGGCCCGGGCTATCTCACCGCCTACTACCGCTTCGCCACGACCGAAGAGGGTCTCGCTGATGCTCCGGAAATGAAATTTGACGAATCAAGGACAGCCAAGTTCTCCGAAGCCGGATATATCGACGTGTACACATGCAACCCCGGCAAACGCGGACTCTTCCACGATAAGGTGCGCAAGTTCAACAAGATCGCCACAGTAGCTCCGTCGCTCTCCGACATACTCGACGCCGAAGAGTCGGCCGAAATAGCCCGCTACCACCTCACCGGATCGCTCCTGATCACCGGTACGGCGCAGTATGAATACCACAAGACGGATGCGCCCGATATCACAAAGATCGGATATATCGCAATGGCCACAGATGCCGACGGACGCCACGTGCGCATACTGTTTCAGGATGCCTACAAATTCATCCCGGAGGTGGGACAGCATATAGCCGACTTCGGACTGGCACAGACCACGGCAAGCTTCTTTGACGCCGAACGCACACATCGCAAATACAACCTACTGGCCACCAGTAATATCAAGCCGTTCAAGCCATTCGAACCGGAGGCCGGCCAGGAGATAGCGATGCCCCGCTCCATAGCCCGCACAGCTATTGACGCTGCCGACAAGAGTCGCCGCGTACGCCTCATCGACATGAAGATCGGCGGCAACGCCACTGACGGATACACGCTCACACCTGCCGACGGCACAGAGCCGATACGCCTCAACAATGTGCTCTACTGGACTCCGGCCGACGGCTTCGATCCCGACGCTGAATATGCGGTCGAAGGCTACGTGATGCCCGCCAAGCCTGCGGAAGCCATAGCCTCGCTGACGGCCAAGGCAGGCACGGAGGAGATGGAGTTCTGGCCGCTCTACGAGGAGAAAAAGCGTCAGACCGACACACCCGAACTGCTCGTCAGCGGATATGAATCGGCCGACGGCGACAGCTACGTGGCCGTAGAGCCTGTCACTCTGACAGCCACCGTGGAGGGACGCGACGCCGACGCTCCGATAGAGTATTCGACCGACGGAGGCGCCACATGGACCACGATGACCGACGGCAAGCTGACCATCGACCGTTCGGCAAAAGTTGACGTCAGAGCGCACTTCCCCGGATTCTCGCCCAGCGAAACGGTGAGCGTGGAGATCAAGCGCGAATATTACTCTGCCGAGGCTGTGATCACACCGGATCAGCGCGGAGGCTACACTACCGTGACATTCGCGCCCGGCGAAAACGCAGCGGACGGCACCGACTTTACCGTCTACTACACTCTCGACGGATCGGAACCCGACATGAATGCGGCCAAGTTCACCCCGGGCATGAAGCCTCTGGAGCTGACAGAGGCCACTACGGTCAAGGCGCTGATGATAGAGCAGGGCAAGCGTCCGGCCAAGACCGTCGCGTCGCAGGCACTGACCGTGCGCGCCAACGATCTTGACATCACCGCCGACAAGGGCG
>ERZ778497.494-NODE-494-length-33404-cov-4.492009_pt1 | contig 33404 bp, 24 predicted proteins | sample MGYA00509938_ERZ778497 | MGnify/ENA primary metagenome ERZ778497 (study PRJEB29527, sample SAMN07138969) | mouse gut metagenome | material: feces | host: mouse | place: China:Nanjing | collected 2016-01-25 ... | reverse complement strand
CATTGAAACCAAGTCTCATAAGGTCCCTGTCATCTGAAGACGGACCTACCATCACGATGAACTCTCCAGGCTCTACTATAGGTCTCATCTTCTTGTCAAGGAACATCAGCTTGTCAGGAGTTATCGTAAATTCCACCTCCCTGGACTCGCCCGGCTCAAGATGGACACGCGCGAAATCCTTCAGTTCCTTCACCGGCCTTGTCACCTGGGAGAAACTGTCACGGATATACAGCTGCACGATTTCATCTCCCGCCATTCCGCCTTTGTTGGTTACCGTCACGTATGCCTTGACATCCTCTCCCGCCGATATCTCCGTCTTGTCGAGACGGAAATCGGAATATCCGTATTCAGTGTAGGAAAGTCCATACCCGAAAGGATAAAGCGGAGTGCTTGGAGTCACCGCATAAGGATGGAAATACTGGGAAGGCTTATGGTTGTATATCATCTGAATCTGCCCCGCGGACCTTGGCATAGTAACAGGAAGCTTGGCAGACGGATTGACTTTGCCATACAATATCTCGGCAATGGCCTGACCGCCATACATACCGGGCTCCCAGGCGTTCACGACCGCGTCAAGGTTCCCGGCAGCCCATTCCACACCGAGAGGACGCCCTGCGACAAGCACAAGCACTACCGGCTTGCCTGCGGCATATATCTTCCTTATGAGCTCATCCTGAAGTCCCACAAGGCTGATATCCGACCTGTCCGTATCTTCCCCGCAGGTCCTTTCTGTCCATCTGTCCCTGAACATATATTCTCCTGCAACGACAATGCTCAGGTCACAGTCCGAGGCTGTGGAAGCCGCCTTGTCAACCTGCGCACGTGACATATTGCGCGGATCCCAGTCCTGGTCGACAAAGACAAACTCCGTCCCGGGAGATACCATCTTCAGACCTTCAAGCACCGTAGTGACATTCTCAGGGCGTTGGGCAGCACTCCAGTCTCCGAGGATATTCTGGTCATCGGCGTTTATTCCGGTAACGAGCACCCTCCTGTATTTCCTGCTCTCCAATGGAAGAAGACCGTTGTTCTTCAGAAGAACGATTCCCTCACGCGCAGCCTCAAGAGCAGTCTGACGGTGCTCTTCACAAAGACGCACATCCATAGTGGTCTCCGGATCCGCGTACGGATGTTCAAAAAGTCCGAGACGGAACTTGATTTCCAATATCTTTCTGACAGACCTGTCTATCCTCGACTCGGGAATCCTCCCTTCACGTACGAGTTCACAGACCATCTCATTCCAATGGATTCCGTGCATGTGCATATCCATTCCGGACATTATCGACTGGAAATATGCCTCCTTGAGATTCTCTGCCGTAGCGTGCAGGTCGTGGATATGCTCTATATCCATCCAGTCGCTCACGACAAACCCTTCAAATCCCCACTCTCCGCGCAGGACATCCTCCATCAGCCATTCATTGCTATGGCAAGGTATTCCGTTGAGTTCGTTGTGGGCAGTCATCAGAGACATAGCCCCGGCCTGCACACCTTCGCGGAACGGAGGGAAAAACACCTCACGCAATGTCCTTTCCGACAAATCTGTCGGAGCACCGTTAGTTCCGTTGACCGGCTGGCTGCCTCCTACGAAATGCTTTATGCAGGCAAGCACATCGTCTTCGCCCAAATCTCCCTGATAGCCTTTCACGGACTCCACACCCATCAGCGAAACAAGATACGGGTCCTCGCCGAAAGTCTCTCCGCAACGTCCCCAGCGGGGATCTCTGGCTACCTCGACATTAGGGTTGAATGTCCAGTGCATATTCATAGCACGCATTTCAAGAGCTGTCTGGCGAGCGATTCTGCGGGCCATTCCAGGATTGAAAGAAGAGGCCAGTCCTATATTTGTCGGATATACGGTATTGTCCGGAGCGTTGGCGTTGCCGTGAATGGCATCGATTCCGAAAATCACAGGTATCTGCAGACGGCTCTCCATAGCAAGCGACTGGAGATGGTTGGCCTCTTCGAGGGTAAGTACGTGGAGAAACGAACCTATACGTCCCTCCTTTGTCCATTTCGCTATGGTATCGGCCGGAAATCCGGGATAGAAGGCCTGGGCGGTATTGTTCTTCAGGTCCGCCTCAGTCAGATGGGCTTCATTCCTGCGTATATGTTCAAGCCCTACGAACTGGTTCATCTGTCCGACTTTCTCCTCGAGAGTCATCCTTCCGAGAAGATCCTCCACCCTCCTGTCCACAGGAGCGGAAGCATCCTTATATACCGGCTCTTTCCGAGAGCAGGCACAAGCCATTGTTCCCGTAAGCAATGCCATTGTTATTGTCTTTATATTCATCAGTTCAATCATTATTTTTCATACAAGTCATCCGGAAGCCCTGAAAGTCCTACGACATTTTCCGATGCAAACGCGGCATTCCACCACGAAATTGTAGCATGCTGATGGGCAAATCCGGAAGTCCAGTCATTTTCATAGTCATACCACGGCATAAAATAAAGCCACCCCGCCCCGGCATTCCACTGGTCCGCGATACCGGCCACATTCCCGTTCTCTGAAAGCGCGACCATCTTGCGCGGAGTCATCCTCGCTATCGTTTCAAACTGCGACGCGATGTCGGAAGCGGACGTAACATTATATATATCCCTTCCTACAATGTCCACGTATTCGTCTCCCGGATAGAATTCATAGTCAGCATCCCCTTCCGATGAGGTCTGTGTAGTCCAGACCCATATAAGGTTGCGCACACCTTCATTCTCAAGGAAATCAAACATATATACCCATAATTCACGGAAAGCCCGGGCACCGTCCGCACCCCACCAGAACCAGGCACCTGAATGCCACTGGGTATAAGTGTTTCCGGCAGCCTCGTGAAGCGGTCTCCAGATTACCGGGATACCCTCATCCTGAAGAAGTTTCAGATAACCTGCAAGTTTCTTCAGGTCCGCCTGCACCACACCGTTTTCCCAAGTTCCTTCCTTTACGGCATCCGAAGCGTCAAATGTAGTCTTGGAAGGTTCGAAAGTCAATTCCTTCCCGCCCTCGGAAACCGGAACATTCCAATGCCAGCAAGCACTGACAATGCCTCCTCTGTCAAACCATCCTTTGGCAGGGGAAATATTTCCATAGTCAATCCAGCTTGAGGGCGAATCATTCAGATGAATATAGTCGAAAGTCGCTATGGCCGGGTATTCCCCTGTACATTTACCTATCCATTCGGCCTCGTCCGTATTCCAGTTTACTTTGGCCATAGCACCGGAAAGGGTCTTTTTCCCGTATATGGAAAGCAGATAGTCATACAGCCTCACCGCATTCGGGATAGGATCAGCCGTAACGAGCGACTCTGAATAGTCTCCAGGCTCGCCGGGAACATACGGAGGGTTGGGATCTACCGATGTAGTCACTGTCCTGAAAGACAGCGAAAACTCTTCGCAGCCTTTACCTGAGGACTTGGACAGGACGGCACCGGCACCGACGGTCAGACGGTATTCTCCGTTATATTCAAGTCCGCCGAATGTTATCCGCAGTCTCTTGTTCGTGACAGCGACTTCGATTCCAGTGTCGGAAAGGGTGATCTTCGAGGCATCGGAGAGCATGACAGGCACATCATAGAGAATATCTATGACACCTATATCCAATGCGACTCCTTCCGCACCGTCCGTCACCGTCACGGACTCCACCGCAGGAGCCGGACCTTCTATGTTTTCAGGTCCAGGTTTACCGCAGGAAACCAGCAGCGTAATCAGGGAGAGACAAAAAAGCAGGAATTTTTCCATTGTCATAACGATAATAAGAAAACAGTTAAAGCCAGGGACAAGGCGGCATAGCGATGTCCCTGACTGCAAAACAAATCAATTATTTGACAGACAGTCTCAAATTGTCAAAACACATTCCGGCGGGAAGTCCGGAAGCCGAACTTCCGTCAAGATACAGTCCGATTTCGGAATCAGCATCTATCAGAAGTTCACCGGACTTGTTGAAATAAGTCATCGGTATCTCCAATGTCTGCCATTTTCCGTTCGCCTCAAGGCTTGACAGCATCCCTTCTCCATACCAGTTCCATCCGGAAAGGACTACCTGGTATACAGGGCCTGAATCAGACCATCCTGAAGGGACGAGCACGTCAAGGCAAAGGTTATAGTTCTCTATATTGTTCACAGTCCTTGCATCCGGAAAATCATTGCAGTTGAGAATCCATCCTCCGCCAGCACCGACTTCACCGGTCACACGAAGATATGTATTCCCGCCTTCCGAAACGAGCTCCGTATTACCTGCCCAGGCGGTATGACCGTGAGCTCCCTCAAAATTCATCAGCATCACGTCTCCCGGCCTGAGAGGAGCAGTACCTTTGTTCTCGTATGTGAGATATACCTTGGTCACAGCCGTGATATTCTGTCCGCCGATTACAGAGCCTGTAGCATACAGGGCATCGACATCGGCATCGCTGAGAAGATAAGAGACGTGGGTTATACCAGGCACATCCACAGTTCCCCACTCCGGATGCGCGTCCGTCACGCTTGACAGCACATTCCAGTTGCCGTCCATAATCTTAAGCTGAGGATTTTCGGCGGCAGGCTCAAATTCTATATGCAATGTGGCCCCGTAAACGATTCCATCAAAATAGTTGGACCAGGCAAGATTGAGATTTGAACTCCAGTCAGGAATAGCCTGCGCCCCTTCAAACACTCCGATCACACTGACCGCCCCTTTCACTTCAATGGAAACCGGACAGATTTCCTCCTCACCGGAAGTCAGGACAAACCTGATGTTGTACACTCCTGTCTCAACGGCTGCCGGGATCGTGAAAATCATCTCATCGTCAGCACGTTTGCTATAGCCGGTCACCTTGACTTCCCCGAAATGGATAGCCTCTATCATATTGAATCCGCTTCCGGACATAGTGACTTCCTCTCCGACCGAAGCGGAAGAAGGAAGTGAGTTGACCACCACGAACGAATCGTATGTGATGACGATTTCAGTATCAAGTTCGACGACCGTGCCGTTTGCTGTCTTCACTGCCACTTTTCCAGTGACGGAATCAGGAGCGGTACGGACTTTCAGTGCAGACGGGTCAATCACATCGAACTCGGTCTTCACGCCGTTCAGCGTCAGTTCCGTCACAAGGTCAAGGTCATCACCGTTCACGGTGAATTCATTACCGGCCACCACTTCTGTCATATCAGCAGAAGCAAGCACCGGCCTTACAAGCTCTATTTCCTCCGTAACGACAGACTTTTCCGCCGCCGTAGAAAGAGTTACGCCTCCATCCTTTGCTGTAGCAGGAATCGCAACGGTAATCTTTCCACCTTCATAGCCAAAAGTCTCCACGGTGACATCACCGAAAGCCACACCTGTCACAAGGTCAAGGTCATCGCCCTCGATCATGACATTAAGACCGGCCTTATACCTGCTCTCCGCCGAGATCTTCAACCCGGAAGGAACAACCATCTCAAGGGAGTTCTTTGTCACAAGTTCTTCTCCGGCAGCGGAGACAAGCACGAGAGCACCGTCGTGAGCATCGTCCGATACGGTCACCACAATCTTGTCATCAGCCACAGAATCAAAAGACTCTGCATCAATTGTCACCGACGACCCGGCAAACTTGACAGCGTCTATGCTTGTCAACAGTGTTCCGGACACAGTAACCTTATCCCCGGGACGTACATTCGCAGGGGAAACGGAAGCGACAGCAGGCTGCGCCACCTTGATTTCGTCATCAGAAGATATCTGGTTGCCGTTCACATCAGAAATGATGAGTTTTCCTGAAACCGCCCCTTTAGGGAGGGCGAACACGAACTCGTGACGTGACTGCTCCTCAAAATCCTCGCTTAAGACCTCGACACCCATATTGCCATAAAAGCTGACTGAAGACACGTTGTTGAGATATTCACCTTTGACGGTGACCAGATCTCCCGGAACAAGAGTCTTGTCCGCCGGAGCAACACTTTCTATTTCAAAGGCTTCCGTATAGGAAAGCGTAGTCACGGCCTTGATGGAGCCGTTGCCGTATTTCAGTATCACCTCTCCCGGTTCCACTTCGATCGGGACCTCCACCTTGAAACTGTTTGCGGAAGCTTCCTTGAAATCGGACGCAGGGATCTCCACATCCACAGGAAGCACTACCGAGGTGACCCTGTCAAGATTCTGTCCGATAAACGTGAGGTCATTGCCCCTCATCAGCGGATTCGGCCCGTATGCCTCGAGCACAATGCCCTTTTTGTCGTATGTATATCCGTCAGGACCTTTCTCGCATCCGGCTGCCGTCATAAGGAGGGCAGCTGCGGCCAGAATATAAAATTTTATATTTTTCATCATTTTGTCCTCCTTATTTTACTTTGACCAATCTAAAATTGTCAAGCATAATATCCAATTCTCCGGCACCGTCAGCCGCGCCGAAAGGCATAATATGGAAATTGACCATATCATCGAAGCTCCTGATGCTCCTCTCGGAAGTTTTCTCCTCCTTGTCCCATTTGAACTCGGTAACAGGAATAGTCACTGTCCCCCACACTCCTGCATCAAAACCATCCTCGTACAGTTTCCAATGGCACTGCGCCTCTTCACCGTCCACACTGTGTTCCTCCTTGTCAGAATTGAACCACATTATCATCGGAGTGCAATCCCATTTGTTGCAGCAGTATTCGAAACTGAGAGCATAATCCGAAGGCTCGCCCTCGGTCAAAAGAGGAGAATGGTCAGGATTGAGCCAGAAAAGCTGCATTTCATTTGCAGGCCAGGCCCAGCTTCCTACATTGCCGTAAAGATGGAGATACTGCCCGTCACACCCGTTGTCGGAAGCGAAACGCCCGGTTCCCCAGGTGACATTCGCGGTGGACGTGAAATTCTCGAACAGTCCTTCGGTGCTCCTCCAGTTGAATGAAGAACGGCCTGTACCGTACTTTGAAACAACAGAAACCGGTCCCTCGACAACGGCGCCCTCAGGAACCGTACAGACGACTTGCGTCTCCGTCACAGACTTGACCTCCGCGGCAAGTCCTCCAGGGAAAGTGACATCCACAAGACCGTTGTCCCTGGCAAAGAAATATTGTCCCGCTATCGTGACTTCAGAGCCCACAGGAGCATAGGCACAGCTTATAGACTTCACCGACGGCGCAGGTATCATGACAGCTATACCGAATTCAGCCTTTTTGCCTGACTTAGTCTCAAGATACATCCTGTTGGTAATCTCCGAAGGCATAGAGCTCGGTACCGTGACAATAATTGAAGTCGGAGTCACATACGCAGGATTAAGTTTCGCTGTCTGGTCATTGAAATCAATACGGCAGACATCACCGAGACCTTCACCTATCACGGCTACCATACTTCCCATAGACACTTCCGTCAGAAGCTTGTCTTTCATAGTGGCGTCCACAGGCCTGACAAACCTGACGACAGGCTCGGCCGAGGAACTCTTCATCTGCTCGCAGGATACTGAAACAAAGCCTGAAACGGCAAGCAGAGCTATTGTAATTATGTTGAATATCTTTCTCATATCTATCATTGTTATTCACCGAAATCATACTCCACGGCAGGTTCCCTCAATATAGGGGCAGAAGTCACCTCGGCCTCAGGAACAGGCAACACCATAGAGGCATCGTTGAAGTTGAAATTGTTTGTCCTGTGCCCGTGCTCCTCAAGCCATTCCGCACCTTTATAGTAGTCATCGTTCATCGTGCCGTCCGGATTTTCCGTAGAAATGTCCATAGACTCCCATACGGTCACATACATCGACTTGTCATTCTCCCAGACATACTGGTCATCGATGATATAGGACGGAGCACCTGTGCCCGGGTCGTATGTGAACCTGTCACTTGACCAGTTGAAGGCATATTTAAGGTCACGGTCCATATCTTCAAGGTATTTTATTCCAGCCGCGTGGTCACGGTACCATACCCTCTTGATATCATACCAGTTGATTCCCTCCATAGCGAACTCCTTGCGGCGTTCCCTGATGATATCCTCAAAGGAAATTGAAGAATATTCACTTGAAAGACCTGCACGGCTGAGGATACGTCCCATATAGTCCAATGCGTCAGGATCGGATGTCGTGGTACCGTTTCCGATACAAGCCTCTATATAAGTCATCATCACATCCGCGAACCGGAGAAGATAGATGTCATTGCCTGCAGCCTGGTTCAGTCCCACATTGCCGCCGCAGTCGGCAGGCTTGCCTATCACATATTTTTTCAGATGCGCGAGCATTTCATTTGCGGATTCTATCTGGACATCAAGGTCATCCGGATTGCGGTATGAATACTGATAGTCATATCCTCCGTTTGCAGAAGCAAGATTTGCATAATGGTCCCCGTTGGTCATAAACACCGCCTTGCGTCTCACGTCCCTGTCCGAATAGAGCGACTGGAGAGAGATTGTAGGGCCTTTTCCCGCACCCCAGGTCTCGTCGGCTATACGTGAGCTTCTGGAGAAGTTTGCATTCCTCGCATTTCCCTCTCCATATCCTCCGGACTTGCAGGCTATAGCGATCAGGGATTCATTGCACATTCCCTTGCCTGTCAGCTCGAACATCTCCTGATAGTTTCCATACAGTCCGTAACCGTTCTCAAGACCTTCCTCTATGGCTTTCCTGGCCCATTCCTTTGCGGAAGCATAAAGAGCGTCATCCTTTTTGTATGAGGCATACTGAAGATATACCTTCGCAAGAAGTCCCATCGCGGCAGTCTTTGTAACACGGCCGTCGGTGTCAGTGTGAGGAAGAGGGCCGACAGCACGCTCAAGGTCCCTGACCATAAACTTATAGAGAGATTCCTGAGTGTTTCTCGGAACATAGATGGCCCCGGGGTCGCTTGAAGTTATAAGCGCGGTGGCATTCTCCACTATAGGAGCCTCTCCCCACAATTCGGTAATGAAATAATAGGCCATCGCCCTCATAGTATAGGCTTCACCGAGAGCTGCCTGTATATCAGATTCCGCCACATTGTTGGCACGTGCGGCATCAGGCATATCGTTGATGATGGAATTGGCGAAGGACACTATACGGTAAAGACCTATCCACCCTTTTCTCAGATGGGAATTTGTAGCCGTAACCGAATTATAATAATAATGTCCCTCCTGATCGTATGTATAGTACATGTCACCGGCCATCATATCCCCGGCGTAGAACATGAAGTTCGAATGGAAGTCGAACCACGGTTTGCTGGCGTACAGGACGATCGTATTCGCCCTGACGGCCTCCTTGCTCGTATAATAGTTGCCGGCCGCGAGCGTGTCCTCAGGCACTACCGTAAGGAATTTCTCACAGGAAACGACACCGAGCAGAGAAAGTGCCGCAAATGCTGAATATATAATCTTTTTCATTTCTTGTCCTCCTTGTTAAAATCCTATATTGACACCGAAAGTGACAGACATCGGAGTAGGATAACGTCCACGGTCGATATTCTGGAGAAGCGAACTCTGGTTGTACGCTCCGATTTCAGGATCATAGCCGGAATATTTGGTGAACGTGTAGAGATTCTGAGCATTGAGATATACTTTGAAAGAAGCCAGTCTGGTTTTTTCAAGCACCTTGGCAGGAATCCTGTAGCCTATGGACAGGTTCTGGATACGCAGATACGAACCGTCCTCAATCCACCTCGTGCTCATACGGTTGTTCTGGTTAGGATCCTGGCTTACGGCACGCGGCACTATATATCCGTACTTCTTCGAATATCCGGTCCCAGGAACAAGCTGGCCGTTCTCCACCGTGGCGCGGTCAAGCACAGCGGCATTCTGGTTGTCCCAGATGGAGTTCATCGACTCGGTACGGAATCTTGAGAAATTGAGGATCTGGCCTCCTACAGAGCCTGCAAGCGCAAGGGAAATGTCAAAGTTACCCACCATAAACGTATTGGTGAAACCGAAAGTGAAATCAGGGTTAGGGTCTCCTATTATCACCTGGTCCCTTTCGTCGATAACTCCGTCAGGAACCCCGTCCGGTCCGGAAATATCCTTGAACCTTATGTCTCCCGGATATACTCCGGTAGTCTTGTTGACAAGATTGACACCCGGATTGTTGGCGTCATTCACCTGGACAGGAGCGGCAAGGATTTCCTCCTCATTCTGGAAAAGCCCCTCAGCCACATATCCGTAGAACACTCCCATAGGCTGGCCTACCATAATCCTGGTAGCGGTCTGGAATCCCGACCACCAGTCAATGTTTCCGTTGATGACAGAAGAATCGCTGTTCATAGCATCCACATTGTTCCTGTTCAGGGAAATCACAAGGTTGGATGTCCAGTTGAACTTCTGATGCTCGATGTTATGCGTAGTTATATTGAGGTCGAATCCCCTGTTGCTTGTCCGTCCCATATTGACCATAGGAGCCGCAATGTCGTCGTATGTAGTGGAACCTCCGAGATAGTTAGGGATGGTCATACGCAGGAGCAGGTCCTTGGACCTTTTATAGTATGCATCTATCGTAAGGGAGATGCGTCCTCTGAGAAATTCCATATCGACTCCGACATTGTACTGCTCGGAAGCCTCCCACTTGAGGTTCGGGTTGGCTATATTCGCCATAAAATAACCTGTACCGTAAGGAGTGTTGAACGTGGACATCTTCGCGCTGTAGAGATACGAGTCTATGCTTGAATTTCCTACCATACCGTATCCTGCACGAAGTTTGAACTCGTTCATCGCGTTGCGCGCCCCTTCAAAGAAGGATTCATTGGAAATACGCCACGCAAGTGCGGCAGACGGGAAATATCCCCATTTGTTGTTCGGGCCGAACTTTGACGAAGCGTCCGCACGGACAGTGGCCGTCACATAATATTTTTCGTCATAATTGTAATTGACACGGGCAAATGCGGAAGCCATGGCCGAACCGTCCTTCCAGCCGGAATTGGACACGAATTCACCGTCCTGGGTCACGATCTGCACGATATCGGAACTTAGCCCCTTCTTTACTATCTGACTGCCGTTCCAGGAGGACTTTGTCATCTCCCATCCGAGCATGGCACCGAAATTATGCTTCCCGTTCCAGGTTTTGTTATAATTGGCATACGTCTTCCATATCCAATACATGGAATGCTCTTCCCTCTGCATTATCTGGTTGGTATCGCTGGAAATCAGCGTGCCGAAAGAATATGTAGGTATGAAACAGCGGTTGTTGTTGTCGGAATAGTCAAAACCGTATTCCGTCCTTATGTTCAGACCTTTTACAGGATCTGCGCTCAGATAGAAATTACCCATTGTCCTGTTGCGTTTGAAGTCATTTGTCTTCATCTGCGCAAGCCATACAGGGTTGTACTGGGAAGCTCCGTTAACGCTCTCCGGACCGGCCCAGTTGCCGTCGAAGTCATAGACGGGGATGTTCGGCTGCATAGTAAGGGCCTGCAGCACGACACCGTCCGTACCGTCATTGTTGGTGATGGTCTCGTCCGTATGCGTAAACGCCAGCGAAGCACCGGCGTGAAGCCACGGATATATGTCAGCGTCAAGATTGAGACGGGCGTTGAAACGGGTGAAGTCCGAACCTATGATGACTCCATCCTGATCAGTATATCCGCCGCTTGCAGCCACTCTGATCTTGTCGGTACCTCCGGTCACGGACACTGAATGCGAGTGCATCCACGCCGTACGGAAAATCTCATCCTGCCAATTCGTTCCCTTGCCGAGAAGCGAAGGGTCCTTGAACGCCTCATTGACAGACAGGTTCAGCTCGGCGCACAATTTCTGCTGATATTCCGCATACTCCCTGAGATTCATCATATCGAGCTGGTTGGTAATCATCTGGGCCGTCACATAACCGTCATAGGTAATGTTCACCTTGCCTGCACTTCCTCTTTTGGTAGTGATGATGATAACACCGTTCGCACCATTGGCTCCATAGATTGCCGTAGCTGAAGCGTCCTTGAGAATATCTATGCTCACAATATCGGACGGAGCGATAGTGGAAAGAGGGTTGACCACATTCTGTCCGTCGGAACCTCCGGACCAGGCAAAGCCTCCGATAGTGTTTCCCGCTCCGGAAAACGGAACCCCGTCCACTATATAAAGAGGCTCATTGGTATTGTTGATGGAGTTGGCACCGCGCACACGGATCGAACTTGCCGCACCTGGGGCACCGGAGTTCTGGGTTATCTGCACTCCTGCGACCTTTCCCTGAAGCATCTGGTCGACATTTGTCGCGATTGTCTCCTTGAGCTTGTCACCGTTCACTGAAGATACGGACCCGGTCAGGTCTTTCTTCTTGACCGTACCGTAACCTATCACGACCGTCTCCTCAAGGGCCGTGGCCTCCTCGACAAGGACAACGTCTATCGCATTGCGGCCGGAAACTGGTTCATTCTGAGTGGAAAAGCCCATCATAGTGAAGACGAGCACATCATTGTCCCCGACAGAAGCGACAGTATATCTACCGTCAACATCCGTAATAGCATACAGGGAGCTGTTGCTCTCCACCGTAACAACTACGCCAGGAAGCGGCAGGCCGTCAGACGAAGAAGTGACCGTACCGCTCACACTCCTTGTCTGGGCCATCAGCGGGATGACTGCAAAAAGAGTCATCAGGCAAGTAAACAATTTACTTTTCATTGCTAATAGTTTAGTGTTAATATATTTTTCTATCAATTTTTCTGAGACGGGACAGAGTATTTCCCACCCGACGGAGCGAGCCTTGAAGCGGCATTCCGGATGACGGCAAGCGTGCTCAGGTCATCCGAATACACGGAATTGAGGCCCTGGGGCTCCTGCGCCGGATCACCGCAATAATCATCACCCGGACGCCAGTAGACACCGGTCCCGGACTGCAACGCAGAGCCTCCCCAGCCCCAGAAGTTCACACCTGCGAACAGTCCTCCTTCATTTGCAGACTCAACGACCCTGTCAAATATGTATGAGTAATATTTATCCCTCGCCTTTACCGAAGACGATTTGGAAAAGCTGAAACCGTCCCTCGGGAAACCGAATTCCTCGAGTACGACGGGTTTGCCATACCTGCAGGCGACTTCAAGATGAAGGTCTATGTACTCCCCTGTCTTTGCAATAGCATAAGGAAGATCCTCTTCAAGCGATCCGGCTTTCGCCCAGCCCCAGTTATAAGGCCATATATGGATATTCATATAGTCTATGTCCGGACAGGAATGTATTTTCTCAAAAAGAGCCATATCCCCCTCGCATCCCCAGACGCCTTCGCTTCCGGATGAAACCAGATGGTTGGGGTCGATGGACTTTATCAGAGAGGCCATGCTCCACATCCAGTCAGCAAAGGCAGCCTTGACCACAGGATCTGAAGAAAAACATCTCGGCTCATTGCCTATCTGCCAGGAAAATATGGCAGGATCATCCTTGTAAGCCTTCCCCGTGACCGTATTTGTCCTGGACACCACCGTCTTCACGTGTTCGGCAAACAAGGCCTTGGCCTTTTCATCGGTAACGAACCCTGACACGGACTCCATATATGCAGGATATCCGTCAACGGCAGGAATCACAGCCTTGCCGGCACCGGCCCACTCGAGATACATCCCGTATCCTCCTGACCATTCCCAGGAATTGTTCAGATACAGCACAGCCTTCATATCCCTCCTGCCCATTTCGGCAAGAAGAAAATCAAGTCCCCTGAATATTGTATCATTGTAGACTCCAGGCTCTTTCTGCAAGGTGGGTGACACACGTGTAGGTATGCCGTCCGGTCCATCCCCTCCGACAAGCACCCTGAGATTGGAAACACCTATGGAATTGAGAGCGTCAAGTTCCTCCGCAAGACGGGCACGGTCGCCTCCCTCCCCTTCGGAACCGAGAATGGCCCCATACCAGAAATTAGTACCTATAAAATACTGCCCCCCCCGATTCCCATCGGTGAACATACCGTTTTTCACATATATTATATCGGAAGAATTGCAGCCGCAGACCATAAATACGGCCATAATAAAGGTTATCAGTTTGTGTCTCATTTCTGCGCGTTATGTGATGGTGCAAAAATAGAGAGTCCAAAACCGCTAAACAAATACAAATTTATCAAATACTGATATAAATCAAACAACAACTTTCTTCTTTTTGTACAAAGCCCTGAATTCACGCGGAGTGGAGCCGCGCTTGGCCTTGAAAGCACGGTTGAAATTGGAAAGGTTGTTGAAGCCGCACTCATAGCATATTTCCGAAATGTTTCTAGTAGAATCCACAAGCATCCTCGCCGCCATCCCGAGACGTATGTCAATCACATAATCGGAAAGGGTCTTCCCGGTACGGAGCTTGAAAAAGCGGCTGAACGCCACAGGAGTCATACCGACCATTCCGGACAGCTCCGCAAGCGTCATCGGCTCGGCATAATGGTCGTTTATATACTGCTTTATCTTTTTGACCCTCCGGCTTTCCGGATTCCTTGCCGTATTGGCAAAAGAGCTGCTGGCCAGAACCCTCGCCCCTTCGGCCACGGAAAGCTCATACAATATATAAAGGAATTTGAGGAACTGAACGAACCGGCCGCTTTCCTTTGAAAGCGAATCAAGCACAGGATATATCTTCATTATCGCCCCCAAAGGGAAACTCAGCCCGTGCTCGGCCCTGCGGAGCATATTGGAAATCGAAGCGAACTGGTTTTTCGAAAGGAGTTCACCGTTGAACAGATCCGCGGAGAACTGTATCGTCACCTCCCTGATATCCGGAGAGGCGCAGCTTCCCTGCTCCCACACGTGCTCAAGATTCTCCCCTCCTATAAGGACGAGCTCATATTCACCGATTTCCTCCACACTGTCACCGACAATCCTCCGCACACCCGGCGCATGTTCGATAAAATTCAGCTCGTACTCCTTATGCTGGTGAAGAGGATAAGTGAACTCCGTCTTATGCCTCTCCACGATATGGAAACAGTCTCTCTCCGACAGCGGAGTTATCTCTGCAAGGACATCACTCATAAACGGTCGCTTTGCGACAAATATAATAATTATTAACAAAACCAATACTTTTTTAACATATTTTTATATGATTTATATTTTCAGAGCAGTCACGACACCAACCGGAAACAACAAATATTATCTTTGTGGCCTACAACAACATAACACTATGAACTCACCGACACAAGATTTGCTTCAAGAAGTGACAGCGGAACTGGAAGGCAACATCCTTCCATTCTGGATGACACGCATGAGAGACACTGAAAACGGAGGCTTTATCGGAAAGATTGACGGCAGAGGCGCAACGGACCGCCGGGCTGTCAAGGGAGCCATCCTCAACGCAAGGATATTATGGACATTCTCCTCGGCATACAGGCTGATCGGGAAACAGGAATACCTTGAAGCCGCAACAGCCGCAAAAAGGGAAATAATAGACAAGTTCTATGACAAAGAATACGGAGGGATATACTGGAGCATAGACAGCCTCGGCCTGGAGGCCGACACCAAGAAACAGTTCTACGCCATCGGGTTCGCCATATACGGACTGAGCGAATATTCACGGGCGACTGGTGACATGGAAGCCTTAGAATATGCCGTCAGACTTTTTGACTGCATCGAACAGCACAGTTTTGACAAAGAAAAGAACGGATATATCGAGGCCTGCACAAGAGACTGGGGTGAAATCGAGGATATGAGGCTCAGCGACAAGGATGCAAACGAGCGGAAGACAATGAACACGCATCTTCACATACTCGAACCATACACAGCCTTATACAGAATATGGAAAGATGACAGGCTGGAGCGGCAGCTGAGAAACCTTATATACATTTTCACGGACAAGATTATGGACAGCAGGACAGGACATCTAAGGCTGTTTTTCGACGATGACTGGAATCCTCAGGGCGACACAGTATCATACGGGCACGACATTGAAGCCTCCTGGCTTATATGGGAAGCCGCCACGGTCCTCGGAGACAAGGAGATATGCGAAAGAGTCCTCGGTCCTGTCAAGATGATAGCAGAGGCAGCATCCGAAGGTTTCATCCCCGGACAGGGAATGATATACGAGTCCGAAACATCAAAGGGAAAGATAGATGCTGACCGCCACTGGTGGGTACAGGCAGAGACAGTAGTAGGGTATTACAACCTGTATTCCCTCACAGGAGATTCCAGCGCATTTGACAAAGCCGTCGACTGCTGGAAATTCATACGTGCACACATCACAGACCACGACGGAGGTGAATGGTTCTGGAGCATAAAGGCGGACGGGACCGTCAATACGGAAGACGACAAGGCAGGATTCTGGAAATGCCCTTACCACAACGGACGTATGTGTATGGAAATAATCGAAAGAAACAGATAAACCACATATCAGTTATGAAAAAGACCGTATTATCATTAGTCTCGGCCATATTATGCATATCCGCAATGCAGGGGAAAGTCGTGCTGCCCCATATACTCGGAGACAATATGGTGCTCCAGCAGAATACAGAGGCAACACTCTGGGGAAAAGCGAGACCGTCGTCAAAAATAACCGTCACCGCATCCTGGAGCAATACTCAGGTATTCGCCAGAAGCGACAGGGACGGCCGCTGGGAAGCAAAGGTCACAACACCGGCAGCAGGCTTTACAAGTCATACGATCACTGTTTCGGACGGCACAGGAGAAGATGCCGTAATCAAAGACATACTGTCAGGAGAGGTATGGCTGTGCTCCGGACAGTCAAATATGGAAATGCCTTTTGACGGATACTGGAACTGCCCCGTAGAGGGAGCGGCAGAGGCAATCGCATCTGCCGGGATGTACACCGGAATCCGTTTCGCCACGATTCCCAAGAAAGGTTCATACGAACCTGAAGACGACGTGGATACCCGCTGGCTGAAAAGCACGCCCGGCAATGTCCAGTGGTTCAGCGCAGTCGCATTCCATTTCGCAAAGATGCTCAATATGGTGCTGGATGTACCCGTCGGAATAATATCCTGCGCATGGGGAGGTTCCAAGGCGGAAGGATGGATGCCTGAAAATGTAGTAAAAGGCTATAATGACCCCTGGCTTGATGAACAGTTCGGGAAAAATGACATCTATAATTGGCAGTCACCTGTAATCATGTACAACGGGATGCTGCACCCTATGAGAAAATATACGATAAAAGGTTTCCTATGGTACCAGGGAGAATCAAATGTCGGACGTGAAATGTCTTATAGGGAACGGTTGCCTGAAATGGTGGGGATATGGAGAGAAATGTGGGGAAACGACGCCCTGCCATTCTATCTTGCCGAACTGGCTCCATACATCTACGGAGGGGACGGCACGGCCGGAGCAAGGTTCAGGGAAGTGCAGCACACAATATCCAAGACATTGGAACACAGCGGAATGGTATGTACCAACGACCTGGTATACCCGTACGAGGAAGACCAGATACACCCATGCAGAAAAGAAGAAATAGGAAACAGGTTTGCATATCTCGCGTTAAACCGCACATACGGGATTGACGGCATCCGATGCGACGGTCCCGAATACAAGTCAATGGCAATCGACGGGGACACCGTAGAGGTATTCTTCGACAATGCGGAAAGCGGTCTCAGCCCATGGCACGGCATCACAGGATTTGAACTGGCAGGAAGCGACCGAGTATTCCACCCGGCGGAAGCCACGGTCAACACGGACCACAAAAGTGTCATAGTTCATTCCGATGCCGTCGCCGAACCCGTCGCGGTACGTTACTGTTTCAGGGATTTTCAGATCGGCAATCTCACCGGAAGGCGAAATGCTCCTGCCGTACCTTTCCGCAGCGACAACTGGTGACACATCTCCATCCGCCGAAAATGGACGTAACTTTGATTCCTCGGAAAGGAGCGGTGGCAGAAAAGATCCGATGTCAGTCAGCACAGCCTGCATTCCTTGAACCATACAAATCACGAGCAGGCACAAATTTTCCAATCAACTGACAGCCAACAGCTTAAAAAACCAGACCTGCTTTGCCCCCTTAAAAACACAGGGGCAAAGCAGGTCCTCATTTTGTAAACCATTGATAATATCAAACTTACGTCAAAGTATCCTGCTCGTGTTTTGCACGTCTTGTCCTGAAAACAAAAAACGGATAAAATAAGATCCATATCCAAAACGGCAAACATCATCCCAGACGGTAGCGTCTGATGGCGCGCTCCAAAGAATAGCTGACAGGGCGTGAGGAGCGGCTTGACGAGACGGCTTTCTGAAGCTCACCGAGAAACCGGTATGCCTGAGGAGCCTGCACGGCCATTGAAGGATTGTCCCTGAAAGCAGCGGCAGTAACGGCAAGATTGTCTGCGCACAGCTTCTCCAGAAGAGCATGGAAATCACCCCCGTGATCCGGATGCCTGAGATGACACAGTTCGTGAAGAAGAACATAGTCAGCAAGAAGGACAGGGAGACGCATCAGATTGAGGTTCAGATTTATATTTCCGCGCGTAGAACAGCTGCCCCAATTCGACCTGTTGTGTTTGATTGTTACCCTGTTGTAGACAAAACCGTACTTGGCGGCAAGAAACGCGAGACGGGAAGGGAGATATTCCTTTGCCTGGGCACGAAGCCTTTCCACCTGCTCCGGATCAGGATGTATGCAATCACAGATGTTGCGCTTCTGCCTCTGCACCGCCTTTATCACCCAGTCGCGTCTGGACAGATAGAACTTCAGTCCAGAATCATAACCGGCAAAACAGGGAACCGTAACCGTCACGCCTTTTACAGGATGAACCCTGATGCTGATACGGCGCGCCCTGACGCTCCTGACAAGCTTCACCTCCCCTACTTCAGAATCCGTGTATATTTTACCGTTCATTATAGGCGCAAAGTTAATCAAATCAAAACTGATTCTAAATATTTGTATTATCAGAATTAATGATTAACTTTGCGCCCGCTTTGAACCCGCCGGAAGACATTTCCACAAGGACAAGGCTTGAATTATTATTAACCTCTTTAATCTTTTTCAGAAATGGCTGAATATTTACAGGCTGAAAAGAAGCAGGAGATTTTCGCGAAGTACGGAAAGTCTAATACAGACACCGGCTCTCCAGAGAGTCAAGTTGCTCTATTTTCCTACCGTATCGCTCACCTTACTGAGCACCTCAAAAACAACAAAAAGGACTACGCTACACGTCGTTCTTTGTTGAAGCTCGTAGGTAAGAGACGCCGCCTCCTTGATTACCTCAAGGAAATCGACATCGAGAGATACAGAAATATCGTTAAGGAGCTCGGTCTCCGCCGATAACCGGTATATTTGTAGGACACTAAAGGGGATATTCCATCTTGTAATGGGTCTCCCCTTTTTTCTTGGAAAAGACATCCGGATACGCTAACAAAACATCAACCTGCGGCGGAGCCGGAAAACCATATATATCAGGACGAACAGATACAATGTACGGAACAGCAGTTATTAATCAACTTCCATAGGGGAAGGCGGGTTGAAATAAAGGTAATGAACGTTATCAACAAACAAATTGAATTATCCGACGGAAGGGTAATTGAAATCGAAACAGGAAAACTTGCCAAACAGGCAGACGGATCGGTGACAGTAAAAATGGGAGGCACAATGCTTCTTGCCACAGTCACCTGTGCAAAAGATGCAAAAGACGATGTGGACTTTATGCCGCTTCAGGTGGATTACAAAGAGAAATTCGCATCAGCAGGAAGATTCCCGGGCGGATTCATGAAGCGCGAAGGCAAGGCTTCCGATTATGAAATTCTCATCGCAAGACTTGTGGACAGGGCTCTGAGACCATTGTTCCCTGAAGATTTCCACGCAGAGGTCTATGTAACAGTAAATCTCATCTCAGCAGAAAAAGACATTCAGCCTGACGCACTTGCAGGACTTGCAGCATCTGCCGCACTTGCAGTGAGCGACATTCCGTTTGAAGGTCCGATTTCAGAGGTAAGAGTGGCAAGAATCGACGGCCAGCTCAAAATCAACCCTAACTTCAGTGAAATGGCCAAGGCCGACATCGACATTATGGTCGCTGCCACATACGACAACATCATGATGGTCGAGGGTGAGATGAAAGAGGTCAGCGAAGCTGAAATGCTTGAGGCCATCAAATTCGCACACGAAGAGATCAAAAAGCATTGCAAAGTGCAGATGGAGCTCACCGAAGCTGTCGGAAAAACTGTCAAAAGGACTTACTGCCACGAAGAGAATGACGAAGAGCTCCGCAAGGCAATAGAGGCATTCTGCTATGACAGATGCTATGCCATCGCAAAAAGCGGAAGCGCGAAACACGAAAGATCAGACGCTTTCGACGCTCTGAAGGAGGAATTCTACCAGACACTCCCTGAAGAGGAGCGCGAAGACAAGAAGATGATGGTCGAAAGATACTATCACGCTGTCGAGAAAGCGGCAATGAGAAATATGATCCTTGACGAAGGAATCCGTCTTGACGGACGCCAGACAACACAGGTTCGTCCTATCTGGTGCGAAGTCGGCTATCTTCCTTGCGCACACGGATCGGCAATATTCACCCGCGGTGAGACACAGTCACTTTCAACAGTGACCCTGGGAACCAAGCTTGACATGAAGGAAAGGGACGAAGTTCTCGTCCAGGGCACTGACCAGTTCGTGCTCCACTACAACTTCCCTCCATTCTCAACAGGAGAGGCAAAGGCTCAGAGAGGAGTAGGACGCCGCGAAATCGGTCACGGAAACCTCGCATGGAGAGCACTCAAGCCTATGATTCCAATGGCTCCGGAGAATCCGTATGCAGTACGTGTCGTATCTGACATTCTCGAGTCAAACGGTTCATCTTCAATGGCTACCGTATGTGCAGGATGCCTCGCGCTTATGGATGCCGGAGTGCAGATAAAGAAACCTGTCGCAGGTGTGGCTATGGGTCTCATCACAGACAAGGAAAATCCTAACGGACGCTATGCTATCCTTACCGACATCCTCGGAGACGAGGACCACCTCGGCGATATGGACTTCAAAGTGACCGGAACAAAAGACGGTATCACCGCCACCCAGATGGACATCAAGGTGGACGGTCTTTCATACGATGTACTCGAAAAGGCTCTTGAGCAGGCACGTCAGGGACGTATGCACATTATGGGCGAGATGATGAAGACCATCAGCGAGCCTCGTGAGGACTACAAGCCGTTTGTACCTCGTATCATCCAGATCAGGGTTCCTGGCGAGTTCATAGGTGCAATCATCGGAAAAGGCGGTGAGGTTATCCAGAAGATACAGAAGGAGACCGGTACTGTCGTTACAATCACAGAGGAGCAGAACAACGGTGTAAGCGAAGGAGTTGTGGATATATTCGGTGAGAACAAGGAGTCTATGGACAAGGCTCTCAACTGGATCAACGGTATATGCGCAGTACCTGAGGTAGGTGCCGTATATCACGCGAAAGTCGTATCAATCCTCGAGTTCGGAGCATTCGTAGAGATTCTTCCCGGAAAAGAGGGACTTCTCCATATATCAGAAATCGACTGGGCAAAGACAGAGAAAGTTGAAGACGTACTCAACATCGGAGACGAAGTAGACGTGAAACTTCTTGAGATCGATGCCAAGACAGGAAAGATGAGACTCTCCCGCAGAGCACTCCTTGAAAAACCGGAAGGATATGTGGAGCCTGAGCGCAGACCACGTCCTCAGGGTGACAGGGGTCCAAGACGCGATGACCGCAGAGGAGGCTCAGACCGTCGTGACGGACGCCGTGATGACAGACGCGACAACAGAAGGGATGACCGCAGACCTCGTCGCGATGACCGCGGACCGCGCAACGAAGCTCCGTCAAACGATTTTGACAGCAACAGCAGCAACAACGATCCGGAAATGTTCTAAAACAGACTACGGTATCAAATAAAAAAGTGGTTGAATAAAATCAACCACTTTTTTATTTTGCGGATAAAACAATCAGGCGTCTATCTGTTTTCAGCGAGATGCTTCTCCCAAGCCCAGGCTGATGCAAGAGTCTCTTCCACTGTACGCTCTGCCGTCCATCCGAGCTCCTCGTTGGCCAAAGAAGGATCAGCCCATATAGCCATTACGTCCCCCGGACGTCTCGGAGTATATTTATAATTGAGTTTCAATCCGTTAACCTTTTCAAAAGCAGTCACAAGCTCAGAAACGGACACAGGGCGTCCGGTACCTATATTGAAAATCTCATAGCTCTCTTTCATCTTTCCGTCAAGCATTCTTGCCACAGCGGCGACGTGAGCCTTGGCAAGGTCAACCACATCTATATAATCCCTGAGACAAGTACCGTCAGGAGTAGGATAATCATTTCCGAAAATACTCAGGCATTCCCTCTTGCCTATCGCAGTCTGTGTAATGAAAGGCACAAGGTTATTAGGAACACCGCGCGGAAGTTCACCGATAAGGGCAGAAGGGTGCGCACCTATGGGATTGAAATAGCGGAGGGCGATACCCTTGATCTGACCGTTGCGTGAAGCTCCCTGCTCCATAGGTTCATATACTGCAGAAGCCTTGACTACATCTCTAAGGATATCCTCACAGATCTGCTTGGTATTTCCGTATGGAGAAGTGGCCGGCTTGCGTGGAGACTTCTCAGTCACAGGCAGCTCATCAGTCTCTCCATAGACAGTCGCGGAAGACGAGAAAAGCACATTGCATCCGCCGTGTGTCTTTGACGCCTCGAGGATATTGAGGAAAGAATCCAGATTGTTCCTGTAATATTTCACAGGTTCAGCGACAGACTCCCCTACAGCCTTGTAAGCAGCAAAATGTATCACTGCATCAATCCTGTAGTCGGAAAAAAGCTTCTGTACGGCTGCATCATCGCAGCAGTCGATACATTCAAAAGGGATATCATCCTCTCCTGTGATTTTCTTGACCCCCTCAAAGCAGGTCATATCGCAATTGGACATATTGTCCGCGACAAGGACATCATACCCGGCATTGACAAGCTCAACAGTGACGTGGCTGCCGATATAGCCCGCGCCTCCTGAGACTAAAACTCTTTTTTTCATTCTATATATTCAATTAATGTTCATCAGATAGACAGTCCACGACAGACCATTTTTGCAAAGGTATAAAATTCATTCAAAAATCACCTGCATTTCCGGACAAATCAGATAACTGTCGGATTGCCGGCTATCCTGATTTCAAAACAGATTCTTAATTTTGCAGAAATTATAAATTATCATAAACAATTACAGAAAATGAAACTGTTGCTTTCAATATACGCCGCAGCAGCAATATCAGCCGCCGGGACACCTGTCCAGAACGTACAGTCATATCTTGAAAACGCCATATCCGGCAAAGAGCTGAGCGACGCGTCAGCCGGTGCGCTCGCCGTTACGGCAAGCGGAGATACCATATTCTGCGCCGACAGCAAAAAAATGCTTGTCCCGGCCTCCAATATGAAACTTGTCACGACAGCACTCGGGCTCCATTCGCTTGGAGGAGACTACAGATATGAGACATCCATAGGCTACAGCGGAACTCTCACGCACGGAATCCTCAAAGGAGACCTCTACATAATAGGAGGAGGAGATCCTACCACAGGATCAAAAGATACCATAGCACCTGCCATAGAGAGCGTATTCAGACAATGGAGACAAATCCTCAAGGATGCAGGAATAAAAAAAATAGAAGGACATATAATCGGAGACGGCAGATGTTTCCCCGGAATGCCGGAGCAGGAATCATGGCAATACAACGACATAGGAACTTATTACGGAACAGGGACAAGCGGACTTTCATTCTATGAAAACACACAAAGTTTCAAAGTCTCAGCGGGAGACTGTGCCGGAGCACCCGTAAAAATCACACCTTCATACCCGGAAACCCCGTGGATGAATTTCAGGTACAGCTGCACTACAGGCAAGAAAGGCTCCGGAAACACCTTATACCTCTATACTTCAGACCTTGCTCCAGAAGGTGAATTCAGAGGTTCATTCGCAATAGACCGCAAGCCAAAGACAGAAGACGCCTCCAACAAATTCCCGGCCTACACCTGCGCATACCATTTCACGGAATACCTCAGAGGCTGCGGAGTGGAATGCACAGAAGGACCTGCCGACCTCGGACACATATTCGGCATACCCGAAAACAGGATATGTCCTCAGAGCGACCTCAGCATAATAGGAAGCACATTATCCCCACAGCTGGCAAGAATCGCCTTCGAGACCAACCACCAGAGCAACAACTTCTTCGCAGAGACAATATTCAGGACTCTCGGGAAAGAATATTGCGGCTCAGGATGCTATGACTCTTCATACGTAGCGGTCGAAAATCTCCTTGAAGAGCTGAATGTCGGCAATGAAGGGATAAGGATACGGGACGGGAGCGGACTTTCCCGCACAAATTACATAAGTGCAGAATTCCTGTGCAGGCTGCTCAGGACAATGATGGAATCCCCTGCATTTGAAGATTTCTTCGAATCACTGCCATACCCTGGAGGCAACGGTACGCTGCAATGGCTGATGCAGTCCGTCCCTGACAGGACACGTGAAAGGATAAGGATGAAAAGCGGCTCGATGGGAGGCGTGCGCAGTTTCAGCGGATATATAATCCCACGCTCAGGCTCAAAGGAAGACACTATCATATTTTCGATAATAGTCAACAACTTCACCTGTACAAGCGCGGAAGTCAACACAAGACTCAACAGGATAATCTCCCTGCTCGCAGAATGCAACTGACGCAGCTACATATAACGGAAATACACAGCCTCGGCGGCAGTAAGGGCAGCGGTCTCAGTGCGCAGACGTGAAGCCCCGAGATGTACGGGCACAAAACCGTACTCCACGGCAAGCTCCGCTTCCTCTTTTGAGAAATCACCTTCCGGACCTATCATGACCACGATTTCATTTCCATCATATTCCCTCAACGCCTCCTTGACAGATATCCTTTTGCAGGAGTCGTCCTCAAAGCAATAGGCAATCAGCTTCAGAGGACCTTCCTGGCCGGCCTGACTCTTTCCTGACGACATTATGAACTCTTTGACTCCGAGAGGCTCCCTTACCTGAGGAACCGCTCCTTTCAGAGACTGTTTGGCGGCAGACACGAGTATCTTCTCTATACGCGAAGTCTTGAACACTTTGCGCTCGGAATGCTGCCCGATGACAGGAACAATCTCATCGACACCAACTTCACAGGCCTTCTCGGCAAACCATTCATAGCGGTCCGAATTCTTTGTAGGGCAGACGGCAAGTACAAGACGGTAAGGATGGCTCCCCCAGTCAGGGATCCTCTCCACTATCTCAGCCTCGGCCCCTTTGGACGAATCATCGGTAACACGGCAACGCATAAGGGTTCCCTCCCCGTCTATCACAAAAATCTCATCCCCTGTCTTATGCCTCAGGACCTTTATACAATGCCCAGATTCATCAGCACCCAGACGGCAGAGTTCACCGTCAATATCTTTAGAATAAAATATCTCCATTTTTAATCGTTCAGCTCCGCAAAGATAGAAAAAATCCAATTTCATTTCTAAATTTGCATCCGCTTCAATAAAAGGAGATAATATTATGTATATAGGTCTGCTATCAGATACACACGGAACTTTTGACAATCCTTTTCAGTACTTTTTCGAGCCTGTCGACGAAATATGGCACGCGGGAGACTTCGGCAATCTCGTCACAGCTGAGAAGATAGCATCATTCAAGCCCCTGAAAGGAGTACACGGCAACTGTGACGGACAGGATCTGAGATTCGACTATCCGGCATTCCTGTCATTTGACTGCGAAGGGATGAAAGTACTGATGACCCATATAGGAGGCTATCCCGGAAAATATGACAGGAGAGCCCTCCAGCTGATACTTGAATACCGGCCTGATATCTTTGTCTGCGGCCATTCGCATATTCTGAGGGTAATGAATGACGCAAAGCACAATATGATGGTTATCAATCCGGGAGCGGCCGGAGTGTACGGATTCCATACGGTACGCACGGCATTGCGTTTCCATATAGACAACGGCAGGATACACGACATGGAGGTATTTGAACTCCCCAAAAAACGATGAGACTATGGCAAACAAAGTAAAATCAGTCTGGTTCTGCACCTCGTGCGGAAATGAAAGCTCCAAATGGATGGGCAAATGTCCTGCCTGCGGAGAATGGAATACAATGGTAGAGGAGACCGTCGCGACCGGCAAAAGACAGAACCAGTCGGCCAATGTCCCCGGAAAGAGCCAGAAACCTATGCCGCTTTCCGAGATAGACTCATCCAAAGAAAGCCGTATATCACTAAACAACAACGAGTTTGACAGAATTCTCGGAGGAGGCATAGTTGAAGGGTCATTGGTGCTGATCGGAGGTGAACCAGGTATAGGAAAATCAACTCTGTCACTCCAGATTCCGCTTATGTGTCCGGAACTGAAAACCCTTTATGTCACAGGAGAGGAAAGTGCGAGACAGGTTAAGCTGAGAGCGGCAAGGATCGGAGGAACAGACAGCAACTGTCTGATATACAGCGAGACCCTTATGGAGAACATCCTTGCCGAAGCGCGCGGGATAATGCCCGACCTTATGATTGTGGACTCAGTGCAGACAATGTTTTCACAGAATGTGGAATCTTCTCCTGGCTCCATTTCACAGATAAAGGAGACTGCAGCCCAGCTTCTGAGATTTGCAAAGGAGACAGGCGTACCGGTGATTCTGATAGGGCATATAACCAAAGAAGGAAGCATCGCCGGTCCGAAGATACTTGAACATATCGTGGATGTGGTCCTTCAGTTCGAAGGAGACAACAGAGGCACATACAGACTTCTCAGAAGCATAAAGAACCGCTTCGGTTCCACTTCGGAACTTGCGGTTTTTGAAATGACCGGGAAAGGGCTTCGCGAAGTCAGCAACCCGTCGGAAATGCTGATACCTATGCACGACGAGAACCTCAGCGGAGTCGCAGTCAGTGCGATGCTGGACGGCACAAGACCGTTTCTCATAGAGGTCCAGTCACTTGTCAGCTCCGCGGCGTACGGCACTCCGCAGAGATCCGCCACCGGATTCGATGTACGGAGGCTGAATATGCTGCTGGCAGTGCTTGAAAAGCGTGCAGGATTCAAGCTCGGCGTCAAGGACGTCTTCCTGAATATGGCCGGAGGACTCAAGGTGAATGATCCGGCTTGCGACCTCGCGATAATATGTGCAGTGCTCTCATCGAATTTTGATTTTGCCATACCGTCCGACGTGTGCTTCGCAGGGGAGGTCGGACTGAGCGGGGAAATACGTCCCGTATCCCAGACGGACAGGAGGGTCACTGAAGCCAGGAGGCTCGGATTCAAAAGGATATTCATATCATCCTTCGGCAATACCGACAACATACCGGAGGGCATAGAAGTGATACGTGTGGCGGATGTACCTGCATTATGCAGGATTTTATTCAAGGGAAATTAAAACAAACGGCTATGAAACTTTCTGACAAACAACTTGATATGCTATCAATTATTTTCGCCGTAGCGACAGCCGGCATATTGGTGCTTACGATATTTCTGACTACTGGCAGGAAATCATCTCCTGTACTTACATTTACTCCTGAACAACTCGCACTGATCGGCTCGGCAGACAGCCTTATGAGAGTGCTGACGACAGAAGACAGTCTTGACGTGGAGATTCTGAGACGTCCGTCAGACACGCTTTCTGCGGATGACATAAAGTCAGACGCATTCAAGAAGCTATCAAGGCTGATGATCAGCACTGTGACCGCTCCGGAACATGACGGGGTCGGCATTGCCGGACCTCAGGTAGGCATCAACAAAAGGATCGTCGCCGTGCAGAGATTCGACAAGGAAGGCGAACCGTTCGAGATATATCCGAATATCAGGATAGAAGAGTTTTACGGTGGGACCGTCCCGGGAGACGAAGGCTGCCTTTCCGTTCCGGGCAAACGCGCAAGTGTACAGAGATACCGCAAAATAGCAGTGTCATATACGGACTCCGCTACTCTGAAGACCGTCACGGACACCATATCAGGATTCACCGCCGTGATATTCCAGCACGAGACTGACCATCTGGACGGAATCCTCTATACCGACAAGGCGGAAACCGTAAGCGTCATTTGCGAATAATGACGATTGAAGAGTCAAGGCCGACCTTGATAATTGAAGAAGCCTTCCCTGTAGCCCCTTTTTCAAATGAAGGCTCTGCAATATAGTCCACACTGTCTTTTATTTCCTGTGATATTTCAGCAAAACAGCCCGGGGTGGACTGCCCTGAGATATTTGCGGAAGTCGAGACTATCGGACGTCCGAACCTGTGCACAAGGTTACGGCAGAAATCCATCAAAGGAATACGTATGGCGACCGTTCCGTCCTCTGCTACAGCGTTATATGCAAGACTGCGCCTGTCGCTCATTTCCCTGCTGCCCACAACAGCATCCGGATATATGATGGTCATAGGCTTGTCGTTGACCTCTACAAGCTGCTCAGCAATCTCAGGTATTTCCTTGACAAACCTGCATATCATATCCATATCGCAGGCAAGAAGCACAAGAGACTTGCTGTCGGAACGCTGTTTGATCTCATAAATTCTGGCCACAGCCTCGGGATTGGTGGCATCGCACCCGAGTCCCCATACCGTATCTGTAGGATAAAGGATAATTCCTCCGTCCCGAAGGACCTCCAAAGCTTTCGAGTAAATATTTCCGTCCATAATCTAAAGTTCTATTTCCGTCACCACCGGATAATGGTCCGAAAAAGGTTTTCTGTATGTAATATGCGACAAAGCCTGAAAACGCTCAGGATAAAGCACATAGTCTATTCTTATCATAGGCCACAGCAGTGAGAATGTGGCTGCGAATCCCTTGCCTGACTCACGGAAGCTGTCCTCCCTGCCCTTCGACATCTTATAATAGGTATATGACATCGGAGTGTCATTGAAATCTCCGCAGACAAAAGAGTCATACTCGCTGTGACCGATGTGGTCGAGCACCCTGTTGACCTGTTTAGGACGTCTCGATATTCCACGTATCATCTTGTCCTCGGCCTTCTTTATCTTTTCCCTGTCACGTCCGAGCACCGACCTCAACAGTCCTGAAGGAGAGATGTTGTAGCTTTCAAAATGACAGTTGTACACACGTATCCTGTCATCATCTATCTGATAGTCTGTATATATTGCAAGGTTGGCACTGTTGTCGAACTTGATGACGCCCTTGTCCTTCGCAGCAAAACGGCTGAGAGTGATATTTCCATAGCTTCCGCTCTTCCCCGTGTACAGATAATACTCATATCCGTATTTTTTCATCCTCTTTGAAAGGAAAGCACGGAGTTCATTGATATCCTGAATATAAAACTCCTGGAGACAGATGATATCAGCCTTCTGCCTGTCCAGGAACCTCATCACAGAATCTATGCATTCTTCCCTGCCGTATCTGCCTCCGACGCCCTTTCCGTTCATAAAACGCCCCACATTATAGGACACGACCTTTACCTTTTCACCTGACGATTCTTCATCATTCCCGGCGAACTGGAAATAGCTTCCTACAAAGAACAGGGAAGGCAGTACGGCCACAAGAGGTATGAAAGCCGACCTGGAGCGGCGTTTGAGAGCCCAGAAAAACAGGACCACATTGACTGTGAAAAGCGGTATGAAGAGCAGTCCGAACAAAGTCATGACCCAGATTTTTGCAGGATTGACCAGAATGGACAGGAAAGACAGCACAAGAAGACCGGCAGCGATGCACATCACTGCCCTTGCCGTAAATCCGGCAAAGGTAGCCGACTTCCTGACATTCCCGTCATTCTTTCTCTTCATCGCCATCCCGCCGCTATTCGTATTGATACAGTTTGTGCTTTCTTTTCCAGTAACGGATCATAAGCCATCCGAACAGCATTCCTCCCAGATGGGCGAAATGAGCAATTCCTCCTCCGATGCTGAATACTCCCGTAACAAGCTCTATGGCAATGAATATCAACACAAACCATTTTGCCTTCAATGACACAGGAGGGAAGATCAGGGTAAGCACTGAATCCGGGAAAAGCATGGCATATCCCATAAGAAGACCGTATATTGCGCCTGATGCGCCTACGGTAGGCGTCATTTTCAATGCGTGCAAAGATGTGGCGGCAGCAACATTGCCGTCAGCTATCTGAGACATATACTGATGTGCTTCAATCCATTGCACACCAGTATGCAGGGCGACTGCGCCAAGGCCTGTCACAAAATAGAAAATCAGGAACTTCCTGGTTCCCCATACCCTTTCCAGGACACCTCCGAAGATGAAAAGAGTGTACATATTGAAGAACAGATGCCAGAAGCCTCCGTGCATAAACATGTGCGTAACGATCTGCCACGGCTTGAAAAACGGTGATGAAGGATAGAACATCGCGAAATGCTCTATCATAAAGCTCTCGTTTACCACCGTCATTATCCACACCAGGACATTTATGAGAATGATATTTTTTGTAACAGGAGGTACGGAACTCATAAAGCCTCCTTTTCCGCCATTGTAGAAACTCATTTGATTATATTTAAATTCTATCAAAACTTTCTGTCGATTTCCTCGACTGACATAATAGCCATTATCTTGTGACCGGAACCGGTATATTCGGTATTTTCACAGGCGAAGAGCATATCTATCAATCTTTGTGCCTCCACAGAAGACATCGCGGTCCCGTCAGAAATCGCCCCAAGACGGGCAAAACGCTCCGCAAGTGCTGAAGTCATAGTTTCCGACAGGGACGTATGGTTGTCGGACAGGGCGATAATAAGGTCTGAAACCATCGCCTCAACCTTCCCCTGCTCAACGGAATAGCCTTCAGGTACACCGTTCACCACAATAGTGTCGTTCCCGAAAGGGCTTATATCGAATCCCAGGGATGAAAGCAATGCCGAATGCTCTTCAAACATCAGCATATTTTCCACGCCGACATAGACTGTAACCGGGAAAAGCGACGTCTGTGTGATATGGCTGTTTTCCGAAAGGGCCTTCATAAAACGTTCATAGAAAATCCTCTCTTTAGCCCTTCTTATGTTTATGACCATCATCCCAGACTTTGCGGAAGTGACAATGTAGCGATTCTGTATGACAAGGACAGTCTTTGAAGGCAACGTCCTGTCTTCAAACAGCTTACCATAGTCATCCTTACGGTCCACATATCCTGCAGTACCGAAAGGCGGGATCTTGTTCTCCTGTTCCCTGTATGCAGGGAAACTGTCTTCGCCGAAAGACGGGAGGCTGTACGATCCTCCTCCTGAAGACGGAGGCAGGGTATTCTTGAAATGGGACTCCTCTGAAGGAAACCCGTCATTTTCAAAGGGATTGTATGTCGGGTCTATCTCCACCACCGGCTCCGATATCGGATGTAAACGCTCAAAGTCCTTTCCGAACACAGGAATCTCCGGAACTCCTTCCCTGTCAAAATCAATGCTGTCACCGAAAGCATTCTTGCCGAGCGTCTCTTTGATACAGGCATAGATTGTCTGGAAGATGACGCTGTCATCCTCGAATTTGATTTCGGTCTTGGTCGGATGGATATTCACATCCACTGAATGCGGATCCACCTCAAGATAAATGAAATACGAAGGGGTGACACCGTCAGGGATAAGGTTCTCATAACCTTTCATCACGGCCTTATGAAGATAAGGGCTTCTGAAATATCTCCCGTTTACGAAAAAATATTGGTTACTGAGACTTTTCTTCGCCAGATCCGGTCTTCCGACAAAGCCCCACAGCCTTACTACAGAGGTCTCCGCGCTTATGTCGACTACTTCATTGACTACAGACGCGCCCAAGATATCCTGAATCCTGAATTTGAGAGACATCGCCGGCTTCAGGACAAAAATGTCCTTACCGTTGTGCGACAGGGAAAAGCCTACATCAGGACGGGTCAGTGCCACACGTGTAAACTCGGACACGATATGTTTGAACTCGACATTGTCGCTTTTGAGGAACTTTCGCCTTGCCGGCACATTGTAGAACAGGTTACGGACAGAAAAGTTCGATCCCGTCGTAGCGGAGACAAGTTCGGTAGACTGATGTCGTGAATCTGCAAAAAGCACCTCACACCCGACCTCATCCTCTTCCCTGCGAGTCTTCAAAGTCACTTCCGCAACTGCTGCAATTGAAGCGAGAGCTTCACCGCGGAAACCGAATGTCCCTATATTCATAAGGTCTTCAGCCGTGGCCAGCTTGGATGTCGCGTGGCGTTCAAAGCAAAGCACCGCCTCATCCGGAGACATACCGCATCCGTTGTCAATCACCTGGATCAGAGTCCTGCCGGCATCCTTTATGACGACCGTCACCTGCCCAGCCCCTGCGTCAACAGCGTTCTCCATCAGCTCCTTCACCACGGAAGCCGGTCTCTGCACCACCTCACCGGCGGCGATCATATTCGCGATATTGGAAGGTAATATCCTTATATCCATTGGAATGCAATCAAAATTAAGTATCCGTCAGTCTTTCAACCAAATAAGCTTACTGACAATTACCACAGCAAAGAATAGAATTTCGCAATAAGGATAAGCACTGCAAAGAAAACCAGCAGACCGACCATACCGATGATCTTCTGTGCCTTGTTGGCACCTCTTGTCCTCTGGTAGTTGCCGTCCCTCAGACTGCCTTTGATATAGCTTCCGGGAGTGTACGGCTCTTTTCCCTTCGTACCGTCAACGTGGCCGAACTTGTCCTTCAACGCTTCTTTTTCCTCATTATAATAACGTGGCTTATAATTGAATACACGGTGCTCCGAAGATCCGAAAAAGCCGAAATTAAATCCCATAACGAAATCCTTTTTATGCCAAACGTACAAAAATACGAAAATTTACGATTATTTTTGCAGAAATCTATTTGCAGCATTATGGAAAATATAAGAATCGGCAACGGATATGATGTGCACGCCCTCGCCGAAGGTCTGCCGCTGTGGCTCGGAGGAGTAAGGATCGAAAGTCCTGTCGGATGCATTGCACATTCTGACGGCGACGTGGCAATCCACGCGCTTTGTGACGCACTGCTCGGGGCACTTGCCCTCGGGGACATCGGGAAACATTTTCCCGACACATCGGACGAATTCAAAGGAATCGACAGCAAAATATTGCTCAACAGGACTATGGAGCTGATAAGAGAGGCCGGATACAGAGTCGGAAATGCGGATATAACCATAGCTATGCAGCGTCCCAAGCTCGCTCCTTATATCATGTCTATGCGTGAAACTCTTGCGGACAATATGGGAATCAGCGTTTCGGATGTTTCGGTAAAGGCTACGACAACAGAAAAGTTGGGTTTTGTAGGACGTGGAGAAGGCTGTGAAGTATATGCCGTCGTACTGCTTCTGAAATAAATCATAAAGTTTGAAAGATTTTTCTGCAAATTGTTTGCATTTTACTAAAACATTCGTACATTTGCAGTCCCAAATTCAAGGGGCAACATTGAGATATGGTGTAATGGTAGCACTACAGATTCTGGCTCTGTCAGTGAGGGTTCGAGTCCTTCTATCTCAACACAATCATCCTCTGAAAAGAGGAAAAGTTCCAAAGCCTGGGAGCAATCCCAAAATGGCGGGATAGCTCAGCTGGTTAGAGCGCATGATTCATAATCATGAGGTCCGCAGTTCAATCCTGCGTCCCGCTACAACGAAAAACAAAAATGACGACTAAGATTTTTTAGTCGTCATTTTTCATATCTGGCTCCGTGTGTACTGTCTCTGATATAATTGACAAAAACGGTTGGTGAAACCATTGTAACTTGATTATATTCATA